>Ga0209987_10000508_pt1 | contig 20448 bp, 17 predicted proteins | sample N074metaG_FD_182134 | JGI IMG/M metagenome (GOLD analysis project Ga0209987, IMG submission 182134) | Deep subsurface microbial communities from Kermadec Trench to uncover new lineages of life (NeLLi) - N074 metaG (SPAdes) (version 2) | ecosystem: Environmental > Aquatic > Marine > Ocean trench...
CAGGGTCAGGATCTGGACCCGCAGGCCGTCGGCCTCGGAGACCGTTTCGCGGCCCGCGATCTGGTAGGGAAGGTGTTCCGGTGCGGTCATAGCGGTGGCTCCTCCGGGTTGGCGCTTTCTTCAGGGTTCACGCGACCCGGTCGGGCGGCTCTTGGCCGGCGAAGAAGGCGTCCAGGTTGTCCAGGCACTTGAAGCCCATGGCGTTGCGGGTTTCCAGCGTCGCGCTGCCCATGTGCGGCAGCAGGTAGGTGTTGGCCAGGCCGCGGTAGCCGGGGTGGATGTTCGGCTCGCCCTCGAAGACGTCGAGCCCGGCGGCGGCGATACGGCCGGATTCGAGCGCCGCGATCAACGCCGCGTCGTCGACCAGCGGCCCGCGCGCGGTGTTGGTGATAACGGCGCGCTCGGGCAGCAGCGCGATCCGGCGCGCGTCGAGGAAGTGGTGCATCTCCGGCGAGGCCGGGCAGTTGATCGAGAGGAACTCGCTCTCGCCCAGCAGATCCTCGGGGTCGGCGTGATAGGTCGCGCCCTGCTCCAGATCGGGGTCGAGCCGGGAGCGGTTATGGTAGTGGATGGCCATGTCGAAGCCGCGCGCGCGCCGGGCCACCGCCCGGCCGATTCGGCCCATGCCCAAGATGCCCAGTTTCTTGCCGCTGACGTGTACGCCGAGCAGCTGGTTCGGATTCCAGCCGACCCATTCGTTCGCGCGCACCATTTGCTGGCCTTCGTAAGCCCGGCGCGCCGCGCCCAAAAGCACCAGCATGGTGATATCGGCGGTCGAATCGGTCAGCACGTCGGGCGTGTTGGTCATCACCAGGCCGCGCTTTTTGGCGGCCTCCAGGTCGAAGTGTTCGATCCCGACCGAAAAGGTCGCCACCGCGCGCACGCTGGCGGGCAGACGCTCGATCACGTCGGCGTTGTATTTTTCGGTCGAGCAGGTCACGATCGCGTCGCAGCCCTCGGCGCGCGCGATCAGCTCGTCCGGGCCGTAGACCTCGTCGGCGTGATTGATGCGGGCGTCGTAGTCGCGCGCCGCGCGGTCCAGAACGGCGTCGGGCAGCTTGCGGGTGACCAGCAGGATCGGCTTGGTGGGCATAGAGTTCTCCTGAAAATGGGCGGGGATGTTCCGGCCTCGCGGCGCCGGGCGTCAGGGTTGCGCCATGATTGCGCCGTGTTATAGGTCGATAGTGCCGTGTTATAGGTCGATAGTACGGTGTCGGATAGCCGGGAGACAGTGGTCTTTTGGGAAAATGGAAGGGGCCTTGCGAATGCGATTCGGACGTTTCATGGCCGGGCGCGCTTGCGTGATCGCGGTGCTGGCCGCGCTAACGGTCGGGCCGGGCGGCTCGAGCGATGCGAACGCGGCCACATTCCTGCCGCACCGGGCGGTCTACGACCTGAGTCTGGCCAAGTCGAGCTCCAGGTCCGGTGCCGCCATGGTCCGGGCCGAGGGCAAGCTCGAATTCGAGTGGGCGGATGTCTGCACCGGCTGGACCATAAGCCAACGCACCCGGGTGCGGATGGTCACCAACGAGGGCCGGGCCATCGAATTCGGTTGGTCGCTCAACGCCTTGGAGAGCCGGGACGGGCAGCACTACCGATTCTTTATCCACCGCATCAATGCCGATGGCTCGGACGAGGAGCTGAGCGGCGCGGCGCGGATCCCGGCGCCCGGCCAGCGCGGCACGGCGGTGTTCGACGCGCCGAAATCGCGCAAAGTCACGCTCGCGGAGGGCACCCTGTTCCCGACCGCCCACTCCCTGGCATTGATGGAGGCCGCGGCCGCGGGTGCGTTGCCCCTGTGGCGCACCGTGTTCGACGGCTCGGGCGACGACGGCCGCTTCGGGGTGAACGCGGCACTCACCGAGGCCTTGGCGGCCGATGCCCGCAAGAGTTTCGAGTCGCCGCTGCTGCGGGATCAGAAATCGTGGCGCCTGCGCCTAGCCTATTTCGGCATGGACGAGACCGTCTCCGAACCCGAGCACGAACAGGCGTTGCGCATCTACGCCAACGGGATCGTCGACGAGTTGTTGCTCGACTACGGCGATTTCGTTCTGCGCGCCGACCTCGAGTTGCTCGAGGCCCTGGCGCCGCTCGACTGCAAGGTCGAGTGAGCGGGCGCAAGCCCGGTTCAGGGCTTTCGGGGTTCACCGGCCCTGGGCTTTGCCACTCCTGAAAAGCCCCGGCCCTTGGCGATCGCACCTTCGCCCAGTTTGGCACGGACCGCATCGATCGCGGTCTCGACCCGGGTCTGATGTTGGCGCTCGGGGTCGAACAGGTCGGGCGGGTCCGCCAGTTCGCCGTCACTGAGCTCGCTGGCGCCGACGCCGATCAGGCGGAAATGCCGGCCGTCGGCCTCGCGCTCCAGGAGCGGCGCGGTGGTGCGGTAAAGCACCTCCGCCATCTGGGTCGGCGTGGCGAGGCGGCGGCTGCGGGTGAGTTGCTGGAACCCCGCGGTCTTGAGCTTGAGCGTCACGCCGGTTCCGGCTAGATCGGCCTTCTTGAGCCGGGCCGAGACCTTTTCGCACAGCGGCCAGAGCTGGGCCAGCAACGCCTCGGGCGCGGCGGTGTCCTCGTTGAAGGTGGTCTCCGAGGAGATGCTCTTGGTCGGCGCGTGGGGCTCGATCCGGCGGTCGTCGATGCCTTGCGCGAACCGGCTCAGGCGGCGGCCGATGGCACCGTAACGCGCCACCAGGTCGATCTCTTCGCGCGCCCGCAGGTCGCCGACGCTGCGCAGGCCGTCGCGCGCGAGTGCGGCTTCCAGCGCCTGGCCGACGCCCCAGATGATGCGCACCGGCTGGTCGGCGAGGAAGTCGACCGCCTCGGCCCGGCCGATCACCGCGAAGCCGCGCGGCTTGTCCAGATCGGAAGCGATCTTGGCCAGGAACTTGTTGTAGCTCAGGCCGATCGAAGCGGTCAGGCCGAGCTCCGTTTCGATCCGTCCGACTAGCCGCGCCAGACTCCGCGCCGGGCTGCCGCCGTGCAGCGCCTCGGTGCCGGTCAAGTCGAGAAAGGCCTCGTCGATGGACAGCGGTTCGACCAGTGGAGTCAGCTCGCGCATCATATCGCGAATCTGGTGGCCGGCGCGCTGGTACTTGGCCATGTCCGGCCGGATCACCACCGCATCGGGACAGGCCTTCAGTGCCTGGAACATGGGCATGGCCGAGCGAATACCGTAAAGCCGCGCCACGTAGCAGGCGGCCGCGACCACACCGCGCCGGCCACCGCCGACGACGACCGGCTTGTCGCGCAGCTCGGGACGGTCGCGCTTTTCCACGCTGGCGTAGAAGGCGTCGCAGTCGATATGGGCGATGCCGAGATCGTCCAGCTCGGGGTGCGAGAGCAAGCGCGCGCCACCGCAGGCCGGGCAGCGTGCGCCACCACCACCACCACCACCCTCCGGGCGCGCGGCTGCCGGTCTGGCCAGGCAGTCGCGGCACAGGGTGGTCATGGATCGGCCGTCCCCGGGTCGGCGCCCGGGCCGGCTCCCAGGCCGGCTCCGGGGATTGCCTCGGCTGCTTCATCCTTGTGCCACAGCCAAGCGGCGCCGCGGACGCCGCTCGAATCGCCGTGCCGCGGCGGGCGCAGCTCGGTATCGACCCGGTCCGAGAATACGTAGGCCGGCAGGCGTGCGGGCAGGGATTGGTAGAGCCGCGGCAAATTGGATAGCCCCCCACCGAGCACGATCACATCCGGATCGAGCAGATTGATCGCCTGGGCCAGGCCGCGCGCCAGCCGGTCTTCGTAACGATCCAGCGCGGCCAGCGCCGCGACCTCGCCCGCCTCGGCCCGGGCCACGACCTCTTCGGAGCGTACCTCCGTACCGCCGTTCGCGGCGTAGTCGCGCGCCAGGCCCGGGCCCGAGAGAAAGGTCTCCATGCAGCCGCGCTTGCCACAGTAACAGCTAGGGCCCGGCCGCTCCTCGTCGCGCGGCCAGGGCAGGGGATTGTGACCCCATTCTCCGGCGATGGCGTTTCGGCCGCCCAGCGCCCTGCCGTTGATGACGACGCCGCCGCCGACGCCGGTGCCCAGAATCACCCCGAACACGACGTCCGCGCCCGCCGCCGCGCCGTCGACTGCCTCGGAAAGCGCGAAGCAATTGGCGTCGTTGGCCAGGCGCACCGGCCGGCCGAGCTCCGCCGCCAGGTCGCGGTTGAAGGCGGCGCCGATCAGCCAGGTCGAGTTCGCGTTCTTGATGCGGCCGGTCAGGGGCGAAACCGCGCCGGGAATGCCGACGCCGACGCTGCCGCGCGCACCCGCTTCGTCCTCAAGCGCGGCGACCAGCCCGGTCACCGCCGCGACCGTGCCGGCATAGTCCTCACGCGGGGTGGCAACCCGGCGGCACGCCAGCGTCCGGCCCCGGGCGTCCAGCGCGATGCCTTCGATCTTGGTGCCGCCCAGATCGATGCCCAGTCGAATCGGTTCTCGGTCGGTCATGGTGCGAACCGGTCCTTGGTAAGCTTGGGTGCGGCGCTTCAGGCGAACGCGGCGCGGGTCAGATAGTAGCCCATGGCGGCCCCCGCTAGCGAGAGCGCGAGCGAGATAACCACATAGGCGCCAGCCAGCAAGCGCCGCCGCCGGCCGGCGAGGAAGGCGGTATCCAAGGCGAAGGTCGAGACCGTGGTGAAAGCGCCGAGCAGGCCGATCGCGACGAACGCCTGGACCTCGGGCGCGATCCGCCAATGGCTGTTGCCGAGTGCGATGAAGGCGCCGATCAGCAGCGATCCACCCGCGTTCACCGCCAGCGTGCCGTAGGGAAAGCCGGTGCCGAACCGGTGGCCGAACCAGGAGATCGCCAGGTAGCGGCCCAACGCGCCCAGCGCGCCGCCCGCGGCCACCGAGGCCGCCAAGGTGAAAGAGGTCTCGGCCACGCTGCCTCGCCGGTAAACTGTTGTGCCGAAGTGCCCCGCGTCAGCGAATTCTGTACTAACAGGCAGGTTCGACCCTGGCAAACCACGGATATTGATGCGAGAACGCCCTAATTATATGGCGGCTGGCCAGATATGGGAAAATTGGCCTATTTCGCGACTGCGCGAGTTGGTATCTAGGAATGCGGGCCAACCGGACCGGCCTGGCGGGGCGCGTTTTTTTACGACGCTACGGAGATATCGGGGTCGTAGCTCGGTTGAAATCCTTTACCACTCGTTAATTTTATTCTTCTAGAGTTTGGCTGAGATTTCGGTCCTGGAGCCTTTTTGGCAGCCCATGGCCGGATGGCCGCGGGGTGGTTGGACCGGTTTCCGGCGGGCGTCGCCGAACAAGCCTTACTTGATTACGCGGTCTAGCGAGATTTGACTTAGGATGGGAGCGCGGGTGTGACAAAGGATTTGGCGAACGAATCTGCCAAAACGGTTCTGGTGGTCGAGGACAATGAGCTCAACATGAAGCTCTTTCACGACTTGCTGGAAGCACACGGTTACAACATTCTGCAGACCAAGGACGGAATGGAAGCGCTGCGCATCGCGCGCGAGCACAAACCCGACCTGATTCTGATGGATATCCAGTTACCGGAGGTCTCCGGACTGGAAGTGACCAAGTGGATCAAAGAGGACGAAAACCTCAAATCCATACCGGTCATCGCGGTGACCGCTTTCGCCATGAAGGGCGATGAGGAGAAAATTCGCGACGGTGGCTGCGAGGCCTATATCGCCAAGCCCATTTCCGTGACCAATTTCCTGGAAACGGTCCAGCGATTTCTGAACTAGATCGGCCCGCCGGAGTCAAAAAATGACAGCCCGGATTCTGGTTGTTGACGACATTCCGGCAAACGTCCGTTTGCTCGAGGCCAAGTTGATGGCCGAGTACTTCGAGGTGCTCACGGCGAGCGACGGGCCCTCCGCCCTCGAAATGGCCCACGCCCATGCGCCGGATCTAATCCTGCTCGACGTCATGATGCCGGGCATGGACGGCCTCGAAGTCGCCGAGCGGCTCAAGGCGGACCCGAAGACGCGGCATATTCCCATCGTCATGATCACGGCGCTGACCGATACCGCCGACCGGGTTCGCGGACTCGAGGCGGGTGCGGACGATTTCCTGTCAAAGCCGGTCAACGACGTCGCATTGTTCGCGCGGGTGCGTTCGCTTGCGCGGCTTAAGGTCATGACGGACGAGCTACGCATGCGCGACGCGATCACCGGCGAGATGGATATCGCCGGCGAGGCGCCGCAATACGCCGAGGTCGACGCGTCCGAGGGCCAGATTCTGATGGCCGAGAGCGACGATCTGCTGGCCGAAAAATTATGCGAATATTTGACAGCGGCGGGTCACAGGGTTGAGCGTGTCAGCAGCGGCGCCGAGGCGTTGGAACGCGGCCACCAGCCCGGGCTGGACCTCGTGATCGTCAATCTCGACCTGGCCGGCGAGGACGGTTTGCGCCTGTGTTCCCAGTTCCGTTCCCAGGACCAGACTCGGCACGTTCCGATCCTGTTGGTCTTGGACGAGTCCGAATTGGCGCTACTGGCCAAGGGCCTGGAGCTCGGCGTCACCGATTATCTGATTCGGCCGATCGATCAAAACGAGCTGCTGGCGCGCACACGCACCCAAATCCGACGCCGCCGCTATCACGACAAGCTCCATTTGATGCTCGATAACAGCGTATCGCTGGCCTACACCGACGCGCTGACCGGCGTCTACAACCGGCACTACATGAATGCCCATCTGGATCGCAAAATCACGGAGATCGACAATACCCAGCAGCCGGTTTCGGTGATGATCTTCGACATCGATTACTTCAAGCGGGTCAACGATACCTATGGCCACGCCAGCGGCGACGAAGTGCTCAGGGCCGTGGCCCAGCGGGTCAGCGGCAGCATCCGCGACTTCGATCTGCTGGCGCGTTACGGCGGTGAGGAGTTTGTGGTGATCATGCCGAGCACGCCGGCCGACATCTCCTTGGTGGTGGCCGAGCGCCTGTGCCGCAAGATCGGATCGGAGGCCTTCGAGGTCTCCGGCAGCCAGGCGGCACTCGATATCACCGCCTCGATCGGTGTCGCCACGACCACCGATCCCAGGGAGACGGCGGGTGCCCTGTTAGGGCGTGCCGATGCCGCCCTCTACGAGGCCAAGAACGGCGGCCGCAATCAAGTCCGCTCGGCCGCGGCGCCCGAAACGGCGGCGACCGCTGTCCCGGCCGTGGCCGCGATCGGTGGCGCTTGAAATAAAATAAAGACCGTTCGGGATTTTCCAAACGCACAGCGGCCGCCGGATCGGCGGCCGTCTTCGTTTCTTGGAGCGCGCGGCTGGCCGCGGCTCACTTCATCTTGGATTCCTTGAATATGACGTGTTTGCGCGCGCGCGGGTCGTATTTGCGCATTTGCAGTTTCTCGGTCAGGGTGCGTGGGTTTTTCTTGGCCACGTAAAAGTAGCCGGTGTCGGCGGTACTGACCATCTTGATCAGTTGGGTCGTCGGTTTTGCCATGGCGCGGTCCTTTCGGTGCGAACTCGGATCCTGGCGTGCTAGCCCCGGAAGATAGCGGCCGGGCTTGGCAAGTCAAGCCCGCGCAATCTCCATGGGTCATTGTCATCGAGACTTAACATAGCGCCTGGGCCCGATCCAATGGAACAAGGGCGCCGGGCGGCCCGGTCCGCCGGCTTCGGCGCGGTGGGCCAGGGCTTCTTCCAAGACCAGATGGGTGATGTCTGCCATGGGCAATTCCGGCAGGTTTTCGATTGGCGCCCAGTGAATGTCTTCCAGCTCGCCGTCGCCAGCGATTTCGCCCACGGCCGCCGTGCCCTCGGCAAGGAAGAAGCGGGTATGGAAGCGGACCGGTGAGTTGGCCGGGGTGATCGCGCGCGCCACCAGGCGCATGCCGGCGAATCCGGGATCCAATCCGGCCGCCGCGAACGCCTTCCAAGGCGCCGCGCCGCCCAGACCGGAACCGCCCAGACCGGAACCATCCAGACCGGAACCATTCAGACCGGAACCGCCCAGACCGGAACCGCCGGGACCGGGGGTACCACGCCGGGGCGAGGGGGCGGACGGGACTTCGGCGGCGCCGAGCAGCAGGCCGGTCTCCTCGTAGGTCTCCCGCAGCGCCGCGCGCGCGAACACGGGCAAGCGTTGGCGGGTCGCCCGATCGAGGTCGGGCGGCGGGTTCGGCAAAGACTCCGCGAAGCCCGACGGCTGGCGATCCTCGGGGCCGACGCGGCCGCCGGGAAAGACATAGATGCCAGGCATGAAGCGCGAACGGCCGCTGCGCCGTCCTAAAAGCACCTCGGCGCCGAAGCCGGCCGGGCTGGCGGACATCGTCTGGCGTATCAACACCAGGCCGGCGGCCGCCGCGGGTCTAACGACGGATTTCAATAACGATCACTGAATGCCGGATGCATCGGCCGAGCGGCCCTTGTCCAGGAGCGCGGTATCCGGCGCCTGTCCGCCGATGGCCCGCGCGAAAAGATCGGGCCTTTCGAAGAGGCGCAAGGCGACCTCGAGATCGATTTCGTTTTCGGTTGGCCGCGCTGGGCAGTAGGCGCGCAGGGCGGCAATACCGGCCTCGTCGTCCGGGGCGATGTCCCTGTGCTGGGTGGCGCGGTCGATCGGCAGGTCGCCGTTAACCAGGCGGCCGAGAATGTCTTCGGTGGTCTGATTGGGTATGCCGGTGGTGCAGATGTTGGGTATCACGCCGCGGCGGTTGAGCGCGTAACCGGTCGGCGCATGGAACCGCGCCCAGGTTAGGGTGAGCTCGCCCTCATTCGGCAGCCGCAGCACGGTCTGCACCGTGCCTTTGCCGAAGGAGCCACTGCCGATCACCACGGCGCGCCCGGAATCCTGGAGTGCCGCGGCGACGATTTCCGAGGCCGAGGCCGAGTTGCCATTGACCAGCACTGCGACGGGCCGGTTTTTGGCCAAGTCGTCGATGTCAGCGTCGAAGTATTGGTGGCTGTCCGGGTGCCGCCCGTGGGTCGAGACGATGCGGCCGTGCGTTAAGAAGAGGTCCGAAACCGCGACCGCTTGATCGAGCAGGCCGCCGGGATTGCCGCGCAGATCGAGCACGACGCCGGAGAGATCGGGTCCGATCTCCTTGGTCGCCTGATCGAGTTTCTCGCGCAGCGTTCGCGTCGTGCTCTGGTTGAAACCCGTTACTTGGATGACGGCGGCGTTGCCGTGGCGCCGATAGGTCACCGTTTGAGGAACGATGTGGGCCCGGACCACTTCGATCCCGAGGTCCGCGTCCGATTCCTCACGCGCGATGGTCAGCGCAACGCGACTGCGCAGCGGCCCTCGCAGGCGCTTCACCACCTCGCGTTGGTTGAGACCCACGGTGGTTTCGCCGTCGATCTCCACGATGGTGTCGTTGTCCTCGAGCCCGGCGCGTTCGGCAGGCGTATTGTCCATCACCGAGAGGATCCGCACGCCCTCGTCGATCAAACGGATTCGCACCCCGATGCCACCGAAGCCATCCCGGCTGGCGCGGTTCTCGCGTGCTTCCTCGCGGCCGGCGTAGCGGGAGAACTTGTCTAACTCTGTTAGGATGCCGTCGAAGACCACCTCGTATATTTCTTCGGGGTCGGTTTTATCGATAATCGCCGAGTGGCTGCGTCCCAAGCGTAGCGCCGAAGCGGTGAGGTCGCCCCAGGCTTCCGTGTCCTGGGCTGGCGGCGCGGCAAAGTTCCCGATCGCTTGGCCATCCAACTTGATGGTCACGAAACCGCCTTGCGCCAACACCGAGATATCGGGATCGAGGTCGGTCAGGTTGTCCAGTCCCGCCAGCGCCAAGTCGGAAGCATCGACCTCTTCAATGTAAATATCGATGATGTCCTGATAGCCGTCCTGGAACAGGAGGCTGGCGAGGGCCAAGTCACCTTCCGTCGCGACCCGGGTGTCCTGGGCCGTGCAGGCGACCATAAAAAATGCCACCGACAGTGTGCCGAGACGTCGCCACGCGTGCGGCCCATATCGAAACCGCCGTCGTTTTATTGAACCTCCCATGACCTCTTCAATGACCTCACGTTAAAATTCGTTGGCAATATTCTTGTTTACAATCGAGTAAGCATAGTACCCGAAGGGGGTATCCTAAAGCTAGTTATATTTCAAATAAAATCGTTAAGAAACGGCCATTTAGGGAATATTCGACAAGTCACGCAAGTCAAGAGTCCCAATCACTTAAGTTGCGTTAACCATAAATCTTATAGATATTCGCGCTGTCTCTAATTCTTAGCCGCGCGGCTTCCGGGCTCGCCGCCGGCGCTTGGTGGGGTCTTTGCGCGGCGCTAGTTCGCGCGGTTTTGCCGTCTTGGCCGCCGTCTTGGCCGTTGGCGCTCCGGCACGGCGCGGACGCAATTCTTTGTCGAGCGGATGCCAATCCGCGGCCGTCGCATTGGATGCTTGGGGTGCAGGCGATTCCGCGGTTTCTTCGACCGGTTGCAGAATCAGGCCGCCGGTGACCGGGGTGGCCTCCATCAGGCGCACGGTGACCGCTTCGCCCAGATGGTAGCTACGGCCCCAGCGCCGCCCGACCAGGCGGTGGCCGGCCTCGTCGTGATCGTAGTAGTCGTCGGGCAACTGGCTCATGGGCACCAGCCCGTCGGCCCCGGTTTCGTCCAGGGTGACGAACAGGCCAAAGCGGGTAACCCCATTGATGGCGCCGCGGAACACCTCGCCGACCCGGTCGTGTAGGTAGGCTGCGGTGAATCGGTCCACGGCATCGCGCTCGGCCGTCGCGGCGCGGCGCTCGGTCGTGGAGATGTGTTCGCCGATCTCGGCGAAGCGCGCGCCGGATTCGGCAGGCAGGGCGCCGTCATCCGGTTTTAGCCCCGCGATCAGCGCCCGGTGCACCAGCAAGTCGGCGTAGCGCCGGATCGGCGAAGTGAAGTGGGCGTAGTGGGTCAGCGCCAGACCGAAATGGCCGATATTGTCCGGGCTGTAGACCGCCTGCGCCTGGGCGCGCAGCACCAGCATGTTGACCATGGCCGCCGCCGGCAGCGTCTTGGCCCGTTCGATCACTCCGTTGAGGAGCTTGGCGCGCATTACCTGGCCGCGCGCGAGCCTTAGGTCGAGGCTGTCGAGCACCTGGCGCAGGGCCTCGATCTTGACCGGATCCGGTTGGGCGTGGACTCGGTACATGCAGGGCCGGCGCCGCGCCTCAAGCTCCATGGCCGCGGCGATGTTGGCGGCGATCATGAACTCCTCGATCAGGCGATGGCTGTCCAGGCGCGTGCGCGCCTCGATGGCGGCGACCTCGCCCGCGGCATCGAGGACGACCCGTCGCTCCGGTAGGTCGAGTTCCAGGGTGCCGCGTTCGCGCCGAGCTTCCAGCAGCGCGCCGTAGGCGCCGTAGAGCGGCGCGATCACCGGTTCATGAAGCGCCTCGGCCACCGCCTCGCGGTCGCCGTCGCGCGCGGCCTGAACCTGCTCGTAGGTGAGCCGCGCCGCCGATCGCATCAGCCCGCGCAGGAAGCGGTGCTTGCGCGGTTTGCCCTGCGCATCGATCCACAACTCGGCCGCCAGGCAGGGCCGCTCTTCGTCCGGGTTGAGCGAGCACCAGCCGGTCGACAAAGCCTCGGGCAGCATCGGCACCACCCGGTCGGGGAAGTAAGCCGAGTTGCCGCGCTCGAAGGCGGCGCGGTCGAGCGCGTTGTCCGGGCGCACGTACCAGGCGACGTCGGCGATCGCGACCAGCAAGTGCCAGCCGCCGGGATTTCCCGGGTCCGGGTCGGGCTCGGCCCAGACCGCGTCGTCGAAGTCTCGCGCATCGGCGCCGTCGATGGTGACCAGCGGCAGCTCGCGCAGGTCAACCCGCTTGCCCAACTTGGCCGGGCCCGCGGCGGCGGCCTCGTCCAGCGCCTCGGGCGAGAACTCGACCGGCAGTTCGTGTTCGTGGATCGCGATCAGGCTGAGGGTGTGGGTATCGCCCTCCGCGCCCAAGCGCTCGATCACCCGGACCTCGCGCAGGCCGAGCCGGGGCCGCCCCTGGCGCACTTCGGCCAGCACCAATTCGCCGGGTTCGGCGCCCTTGGCGTCCGCTTCATGCAGGATATAGTCGTGTTTGGCGCGCTTGTCGGTCGGCCGCAGCCGGCCGCCTTGGTCGCCGATCTCGTAGAGGCCCAACACCCGGCTCGGCAACTTGGCGATCTTGCGGATCGGCTGGGCCTCGTAGGCCCCCTCTTCGGTCCGGCGCAGCTTGGCGAGCACCCGGTCGCCGACCGCCAGTGCGGCGCGGCTGCGCTTCTCGGGCGCCAGATAGATGGTCGGCGGCGCCGTGTCCTCGTCCCAGACCGCCGGCCGCGCCAAGAGCTCGCCGTCCTCGTCGATGCCGCTGACCTCGAGTACCGCGACCGCCGGCAAATGGCCGCGCGGGCGGACCTTGCGCCGCCGGCCGCGTTCGAGCACGCCGTCCTGCTTCAATTCCCGTAGCAGGGCCTTGAGCGCGATGCGGTCGCCGCCCTTGATCCCGAACGCGCGTGCAATTTCGCGCTTGCCGACCACAGTCGGGCTGTCCTGCACGAAGGCGATAACCTCCGCCTTACTGGGGAAAGGCCGGGAATCGAGTTTCTTGTCGCGGGCCATCGCGTCGGCCTCTGGTGTTATCCCAATGATCCTTAGTAATGACCCATAGAGATCGCCCGCGCGACCGAAGGCGGCTTCCCAAGGCTTTCGGGCCCCGGGGCGGGCGGCGTCGCCCGCGGCTCGCGGTGCCCCGCACCGCCACGCCACGCGCTCCTGGCCGAAAGCCTTGGGATGCCGTCTCTATGGGTCATTACTAAGGATCATTGGTATTATCCCGAGGTTTTCTTGGGTTTCGCCGCCTTGGCTTTCTTGGCCTTTTTCGCCTTCTTGGCTTTTTTCGGCGCCTTGGCCGTGGGGCCGCCCTTGCCCTTGGCTCTGTCCTTCTCCGCCTTGGCGGCCAGCAGCTCGAGCGCGCGCTCGAAGCTCAGGTCCTGATCGGACTCGCCCTTGGGCAGGGAGGCGATGGTGCGGCCGTGCTTGACGTAGGGACCGTAACGCCCCGAATGCAGCGTGACCGGTTTGCTATCGCTGGGATGGCTGCCGATCTCCTTGCCGGCGCCGGCGCCGGCACCGCCGCCGCGCCGGGCCGGTGCCTCGGCGATCAGGGCGACGGCGCGGTTGAGGCCGATGGTCAGCACGTCCTCGCCGTCCGGAATATTGCGGTAGGTCGACTGGTGCTTGACGTAGGGGCCGTAGCGTCCGATGCCCGCCAGGATCGCCTCGCCGGTCTCCGGATACGCACCGACCGTGCGCGGCAGCGCGAGCAGCGCGAGCGCCGTCTTCAGGGTCACCTCGGCCGGCGCAAAATCCTTGGGCAACGAGACGCGTGGCGGCTTCTCCTTGCCCTTCGGACCCTTGGGCTCGCCCAGTTGCACGTAGACGCCGTAGGGCCCCTTGCGCAGAGTCACCATCTCGCCGGTCTCCGGATCGGCGCCCAATTCGACCGGGCCGGTCAGGGCCGCGCCCGCATCCTCCTCGCCGTCGCCCGGCACGGCGAACGTGCGTGTGTAACGGCAATCCGGATAGTTCGAGCAGCCGATGAAGCCTCCGGTGCGGCCCAGTTTCAAACCGAGCCGGCCGTCCGCGCAGGCCGGGCAAGCGCGCGTATTTTTGTCCGGATCGTTCGGGTCGGCCGGGAAGAAGTGGGGTCCGAGGTCCTTGTCCAAGGCATCGATGACGTTGCTGATCGAAAGCTCCTTGGTGTCCTCGATTTTTTCGTGGAAGGCCTCCCAGAATTGCGTCAACACGGCCTTCCAGTCCTTGCGGCCGCCGGAGATGTCGTCGAGCTGGCTCTCCAGATCGGCGGTGAAGTTGTACTGGACGTAGCGCTCGAAGAAGCTGCTCAGGAAGGCGGTGACCACACGCCCACGGTCCTCCGGTAGGAATCGGCGCTTCTCTAGGCGCACGTAGTCGCGGTCCTGCAGCACCTGCATGATCGAGGCGTAGGTCGAGGGCCGGCCGATGCCCAGCTCCTCGAGCCTCTTGACCAGGCTGGCCTCGCCGTAACGCGGAAGCGGCTGGGTGAAGTGCTGCTCGGGCAGCACCGCGTGCCGATTCAGGCGGTCGCCTTCGAGCAGCTCCGGCAGGCGCCGCTCGGAGTCGCCGCCACCGGACTCGCCGGCCGCGCCACCTGCATTTCCCTCGTCGCGGCCTTCCTGGTACAGCTTGAGGAAACCATCGAACGCCACCACCGTGCCGGTCGCGCGCAGTTGTGCCGCCTGGCCCAGGGCGTCGATGTCGACGGCGACTTGGGCGAGGCGCGCCGACTCCATCTGGCTGGCCAGCATGCGGGTCCAGATCAGGCGGTACAGCTTGAGCTCGTCCGCGCCCAGGCGGCCGGAGACCTGGGCCGGATCGCGGGCCACGTCGGTCGGGCGGATCGCCTCGTGCGCTTCCTGGGCGTTCTTGGCGCGGGACTTGTAGACCGGCGGCACCACCGGGACGTAGGTGTCGCCGAAGCGGCTGCCGATCACTTGGCGCGCCGCCTCGATCGCCTCATTCGCGACGTAGACCCCGTCGGTGCGCATGTAAGTGATCAGGCCGACGGTCTCGCCGTTGAGGTCGATGCCCTCGTAAAGCCGCTGGGCGACGCGCATGGTATGGGTCGCGCCGAAGCCGAGCTTGCGCGAGGCCTCCTGCTGCAGGGTCGAGGTCGTGAACGCCGGTTGCGGCCGGCGCCGGGTGGTCTTGCGCTCGACCGATTCGACGAGGAAGTCGCGTGCCGCCTCGAGACGCTCGGCGGCGGCGTGTGCGGCGGCCTGATCGCCGAGATCGAACTTGCCGAGCTTGTTGCCGTCGAGATGAGTCAGCCGGGCGGTGAACGTCTCCTGGGTCGATCCGCTGAGCCGGGCCTCGACGCTCCAGTACTCCTGGGGCCGGAACGCCTCGATCTCGGACTCGCGCTCGCAAATCAGCCTAAGCGCGACCGACTGGACGCGCCCGGCCGAGCGGCTGCCCGGCAGCTTGCGCCACAAGACCGGCGACAGCGTGAAGCCGACCAGGTAATCGAGCGCGCGGCGCGCCAGATAGGCCTCGATCAATTCCTTGTTGAGTTCGCGCGGGTGTTCGAAGGCCTCGGTCACCGCGCGCCTGGTAATCTCGTTGAAGACGACGCGCTTGACCTCGATGCCGTCCAGCAGGTTGCGGCGCGTCAGCTCCTCGGCGATGTGCCAGGAGATCGCCTCGCCCTCGCGGTCCGGGTCGGTCGCCAGGTACAGGCACTCGGCCTTGCGCAGGGCCTCGGCGATCGCCTTGAGCTGCTTTTCGCCGCGGGCGTCGACTTGCCAGATCATGGCGAAATCCCGGTCCGGATCGACGGATCCGTCCTTGGGCGGCAAGTCGCGGACGTGGCCGTAACTGGCCAGCACCTGGTAATCCTTGCCCAGGTATTTGTTGATGGTCTTGGCCTTGGCAGGCGATTCGACAACGACAACGTTCATGGATGGCCGCGCGATTGTTTCCGAGTTTACAGGACGCGGCCGGGGGTCACGAAGCGGCCGCGGAATTCCCCGCGATCAGCGCGACACGGTTACCCGGATGCCGTTCGAGACGTCCGGCCAGCTCCAATTCGAGCAGCGCCATGTGCACGATCGCGGGCGACACATGGCATTCGCGGATCACTTCGTCAACCGCGACCGGTGCCGGACCGAGCGATTCTTCGATCCGGCCGCGTGCCTCGGCGATCTCCGCCGCATCGGGCGGAGTGGGGGCGGGGCCCAGGATATCCGCGGCTTTCGGCTCTTCGATGGTGGCTTTGAGGGCGCCTTCCAGGACATCCAGCACGTCGGCGGCGGATTCCACCAAAACCGCGCCCTGGCGGATCAGATTGTTGCAACCGCGCGCCCGCGGGTCGAGCGGCGAGCCCGGCACGGCGAAGACATCGCGGCCCTGATCGGCGGCGAATCGGGCCGTAATTAAGGAGCCGGAACGTAGCGCCGCCTCGATCACCAGGACGCCGCGCGCCATGCCCGAGATCAGCCGGTTGCGGCGCGGGAAGTGGCGCGCCTGGGGCACGGTGCCGGCCGCGATTTCGGAAATGATGACCCCGCGTGACCGGATTTCCTCGTAGAGGCCGGTGTTTTCCTCGGGATAGATGACATCGACTCCGCCCGCGACCACCGCCGCGGTGCCGGTCTCGAGGGCACCCTCATGGGCGGCGGCGTCGATACCGCGGGCCAGGCCGGAGGCGACCAGGAACTTTGCCTCGCCCAGTTCGGCGGCGAGCTGGCGCGCCAGGCGCCGGCCGTTGGCCGAGGCGTTGCGCGCCCCGACGATGGCGACCATGGGGCGCCGTAGCAGGTGGGCGTGACCGAGGCAGCCGAGCACCGGCGGTGCGTCCTCGAGCGCGGCCAGCGCCGGTGGATAGTCCGGTTCGCAGAGCGCGATCAGAAAGCCCTCGGCCGCCTCGATCTGCGCCACCTCGGTTTCCGCCACCGCCCGCGAGCAGATCGCGACCGGGCGCTTACGGCCGCCGCGCCGGGCCAACTCCGGCAGGGCGTCGAGCGCCGCGCCGACCGTGCCGAAGCGGTCCAGCAATTGGCGGAAGGTGATCGGCCCGACGTTTTCGCTGCGGATTAGGCGCAGCCAGTCGAGACGCTCGTCGCGGTTCAGCGCGCGGGGTGCGGACGGTGGCATGCGGCCCAGCTTGGGCCGCGAGCGCGGCACCCGTCAAGCTTGCGCCGGAAATAAGTCATTTCGCGGGAGTGCGGATCAAGAAGTCTTGCGGCCGATCTTGGGCTCCTGGCCCTTGATCAGACGGACGATGTTGGCGCGGTGGCGCAGCCAGACGAAGGCCGCGATGATGGCGACGAGCTCCACCAATTGCAGATCGCCCCGGAACCACCAGGCATAGAGCGGTGCGGCGGCCAGCGAAATCAGCCCCGCCACCGAGGAATAGCGCAGCAGTCCCGCCACCACCAGCCAGGTCGCGCAGGCGGCCAAGCCGACCTGCCAGGCGATCGCGAGCAGCACGCCGAGCGCGGTCGCGACCCCCTTGCCGCCCTTGAAGCGCAGCCAGACCGGATAGAGATGGCCGAGCAGGGCGCCGAGCGCGGCGGTCAACTGCACGTCCGGGCCCCACATCGCGGCCAGCAGCACCGCGGCGGCGCCCTTGCCGCCATCGAGCAGCAGGGTCGCCGCGGCCAGGCCCTTGCGCCCGGTGCGCAGCACGTTGGTGGCACCGATGCTGCCCGAGCCGACCTTGCGGATGTCGCCCAGCCCGGCCAGGCGCGCGAGCAGCAGCCCGAAGGGAATCGAGCCGAGTAGATAGCCGCCCAGGAACGCCGCCAGCAGATACGGGCCCGCGAGCGACCAGGATATCGGATCGGGCACGGGAGCTAATCTCCGGCCTTGAAGATCGCGCGGCCGTCGACCACGGTGCGCAGCACCTGGCCCTGGACCGGATGGTCCTCGAAGGGGGAATTCTTGGATTTGCTGCGGAAGCGGTCCGGGTCGATGCGCCAGGGGCGGTCGAGATCGAACAGCACCAAATCTCCCGGCGCGCCCTTGGCCAGGCGGCCGCCCTCGATGCCGAGGATCTCGGCCGGGCGCGCGGTCATGCGATGGAGGGCGTCGAGCAGCGGCATGGCGCCGTTGTGGTGCAGCGCGAGGGTCAGCGCGAGCAGCGTTTCCAGCCCGGCGATGCCCGGCTCGGCGTGGCTGAACGGCAGGCGCTTGGATTCCTGGTCGTGCGGGCTGTGGTCGCTGGCGACCGCGTCGATGGTACCGTCGGCCACCGCGGCGGCGATCGCGGCGCGATCGGACTCGGCGCGCAGCGGCGGCGAGACCTTGGCGAAGCTACGGTAGTCGCCGACCGCGTGTTCGTTGAGGGTGAAGTAGTGCGGCGCGGTGTCGCAGGTCACATCGAGGCCGCGCGCCTTGGCGCGACGGATCGCCTCGACCGCGGCCGCCGTGGATAGGTGCGCGGCGTGATAGCGCCCGCCGGTCCACTCGGCCAAGCGCAGGTCGCGCTCGACCATGATCACCTCGGCGGCGGCCGGGATGCCGGCCAGGCCCAGACGGGTCGCGATCTCGCCCTCGTTCATGACACCGGTGGCGAGCGCCGGCTCCTCCGCGTGTTGCACGATCACCTGCCCGAAGGCGCGCGCGTAGCTCAGGGCCCGGCGCATGACTTGGGCATCGGCGATCGTCCTGAGGCCGTCGGTGAAGCCGACCGCGCCGAACTCGGCCAAGAGCCCGATCTCGGTGATCTCCTTGCCCTCGAGGTGGCGGGTCGCGGCGGCGTAGGTGTAGACCTTGACCAGCTTGGCCTCGCGCGCACGCCGGGCGACGAACTCGACCCCGGCCACGTCGTCGACCACCGGCTCGGTGTTGGGCAGTGCCGCCACCGAGGTGATGCCGCCGACCGCCGCCGCCTGTCCGGCCGAGACGATGGTTTCTTTGTGCTCCTCGCCGGGCTCGCGCAGCTGCACCCGCATGTCGATCAGCCCCGGCGCCAGGCATTGGCCGGCGCAGTCGACGACCGCAAGTCCCTGCGGTGCGCCCTCGGCCAGGACTTGCGGTCCGACCTCGGCGATGCGGCCGTCCTCGATCACCAGCGCACCGGCACCGTCCAGGCCGCTGGCCGGGTCGAGCAGGCGCGCATTGACATAGGCGGTACGGTGCCGGGCCACGCGCGCCGGCGCCTTCACCGCTTCGTCCAGGGCCCCGTTCATGGCCGGGCCCCTGAACTGGCCCCATCTGCACTGGCCCCATCTAGACTGGCCCCATCGGCGCTTCCTGCCAGGTTGTGGCCGCGCAGGTCCTGGGTCAGGGTGTCGAGGCAGGCCATGCGCACCGCCACGCCCATTTCGACTTGCTGGCGGATCAGCGAGCGGTCGATGTCGTCGGCCAGCTCGCTATCGATCTCGATGCCGCGGTTCATGGGTCCGGGGTGCATGATCACCGCGTCGGGCTTGGCCGCCTTCAGCTTCTCGCTATCGAGGCCGTAAAATCGGAAGTACTCGCGCGTCGAGGGCACGAAGCTGCCATGCATGCGCTCGGTCTGCAGGCGCAGCATCATCACGATATCGCAGTCTTGAAGCGCCTCGGTCATGTCGAAGAAGACCTCGACGCCCATGCGCTCGATCTCGGCCGGTAGCAGCGTCGGCGGCGCCACGACCCGGACCCGGGCGCCCATGGTCCCCAATAGATGGATGTTGGAGCGCGCCACCCGCGAATGCAGGATGTCGCCGCAGATGGCGATCCGCAGGCCCTCGAGCCGGCCGATCCGGCGCCGGATGGTGAGTGCGTCCAGCAGCGCCTGGGTCGGATGCTCGTGGGAGCCGTCGCCGGCGTTGATGACCGCGCAGTTGACCTTTTCGGAGAGCAGCTTGACCGCGCCTGAATCCGGGTGGCGCACGACCAGCACGTCGGGATGCATGGCGTTGAGCGTCATCGCCGTGTCGATCAGAGTCTCGCCTTTTTTGATCGAGCTCCAGGCGATCGACATGTTGATCACGTCGGCGCCCAGGCGCTTGCCGGCCAGCTCGAAGGAGGTGCGGGTGCGGGTCGAGGACTCGAAAAACAGGTTGATGACCGTGAGCCCGCGCAGCAGCGAGGACTTCTTGTTGCTACGCCGACTCTGTTCGACGTAGCCCTCCGCGAGGTCCAGAAGGAATGTAATTTCGTCCGCCGAAAGTCCCTCCGTGCCGAGGAGGTGGCGGTGGTCGAAGCCAAGAGTGGCGGCGGCGAACTCGGATCCAGTCATTAAAGCGTTCTTATGACAGCGGCCGGACCCGGGCGCAAGGCAAGCGGCGCAGGATTCGGATAGAAGGCGGCGTAGTAGGGCGGTAAACCGGGGTGAAACCAAGGTCGAGAAACCGCCCCGATGCAAAACCCCACGATGTCCGGCCGGGACTGGCTGCTGCTGGTGACGCTTTCGGTAGCTTTGGGGCGGCTCGTTCTTTTTCAGCGAGGTCGCGCTGGCCGAGCTCGGCCCGCTGACCGCGGTGCTCGGCCGGGTCGGATTCGCGGCGCTCGCGCTGGTCGGTTTCGTCTACCTCGCCGGCCACCGCTTGCCGTCCGCGCCGGGGCTCTGGGGTGCGTTCCTGGTCATGGAGCGGCCGTGGCAGATCGACCCGGGCGCGCTCACTTGGGCCGCGCTGCTGGGTCTCGCGCTGCTCAGCACCGCGCTCGCCTATGTCATCTACTTCCGCATTCTCGCCTCCGCCGGGGCCACCAACCTGCTGCTGGTCACCTTCCTGATCCCGGTCAGCGCGCTCATCCTGGGCGTGGTCGTGCTCGGCGAGCGCCCGGCGCCGTCCGCCCTCGCCGGCCTGGCACTAATCTTCGCCGGCCTCGCCGCCGTCGGCGAGCGCCCGGTGCGGCTCCGCAGAGCGGGGGCAAGCGGGGCGTCCAATCGTGGGCCAGGACCATGAGCAGGGCCCCGGCGGCTGTTGCCTATAACGCCAGATCGACCGCCGTGCGGGCGTTAATTCGCCCATGGCCGTACCAGGAGCTGTGGCCCTGGGCGTTATAGTTCCCGTTCGCTTGATCGATCTGATCGC
>Ga0209987_10000509_pt1 | contig 20446 bp, 15 predicted proteins | sample N074metaG_FD_182134 | JGI IMG/M metagenome (GOLD analysis project Ga0209987, IMG submission 182134) | Deep subsurface microbial communities from Kermadec Trench to uncover new lineages of life (NeLLi) - N074 metaG (SPAdes) (version 2) | ecosystem: Environmental > Aquatic > Marine > Ocean trench...
CTCAGTGACCGTGAATTCAAGACCTTCAAGTACACGGGTCCCAACCTGACCCTGACCCTGTTTGTCGCGCTCGCTGCAGTGACCCTTCTCTTCCTGCTGACTTAGTCGGATCTCCTTGACGATTTGGGTTGCCTTCCATCCGCTGAAGGCTTACGATTTGGGCCTAAAGTCAGCAATTGGGAGGATCCAACCATGACCCGAATCTCATCCTTGGTGTCGCCGTTGTGTGTGTTCTCTATCCTGGTCTTGTGGGGCTGCAGCGGATTGAGAGAAGACGAGACCGTGTCTGAGCAACAGTTGGCCTGTGAAGCCCTGGCCCAGACACCGAATCTAACCATTACCGTCGCTCGATTGGTTGAAGCCACCGAGACGACCCCCCAATACTGCTATATGAAAGGCGTCATCTCTCCGGCCATTGTCTATCATATGCAGCTTCCCTTGCCTGAGAACTGGAACGGACGACTTCTCAACATCGGAGACGGAGGCAAGGATGGGGACCTGGATTTTTCCGATGAACGCCTGACCCAAGGGTATGCCGTGGCCAACAGCAATATGGGACACGACAACGGGGTCGAACCGGGCGCATCCTTCGGATTCAACAATCGGCAGGCGGAGATCGATTTCGGGTACCGGGCGGTGCATTTGACCGCCAATGCTTCCAAAAGCGTCGTCGATGCCTATTACGGCACAAGCCCCCAGTATTCCTATTTCGAGGGTTGTTCCACCGGGGGTCGCGAGGGCCTCATGGAAGCCCAACGGTTCCCCTACGATTTTGACGGAATCGTGGCAGGGGCCCCGGTGTACTCTTATCAGAGGACCAACGCTACCACCGTCTGGATGTTGCAGAGCATCTTCCGAGACAATCTAGCCGGCAATCTCGCCTACGACCAGGACGGTGATGGCGTTCCGGAAAGCCTGACCAAGTTCGAACTATTGATCCATTCCGTGCTGGACAAGTGTGACGGAGTGGATGGAATCACCGACGGCGTGATCGACGATCCGCTGGCCTGTGAATTCAAGCCTGAGCTGGAGTTCGCCGATAAGATGTGTCCGAACAATATCAATGGTGAGGCCTGTTTCACCACCCAACAAATCCAGACCATACAGGATATCTACGGCGGATCACACGACAGCAAGGGCGTTCGCATCTTCAAGGGAAAAGCTTTGGGGACGGAGTCAGGTTGGGTATCGGGCCTATTCCCTCACGCAGGGAATTCCATGTCACCCACTCGACTGGGCACGCCTGAGCGTCCGGGCCCCACGGCGGACCACGTCAACTACCTTTTTTATGAAAATGATCCAGGAGTCCCCATGCCGAAGCTCAATGACCTCTCTCAGGTTCCTGACAAGACCAGACAGCCCCCTGAGTATGCCTGGTGGGAATTTGATATCGACGATGTCACCGCCGGCAAGGGAGACCTGATGATGTCGATCACCGATGCCACCGATCCCGATTTGAACCGCTTTCTGTTCAAGAACGACGGCAAATTGATCCTTTACCACGGCTGGGCGGACTCCGCAGCCAGTCCCGAACCCACCCTGGATTACTACAAGGACGTCGTGGCGACCACCTTCAACGGCGACATCGATGCGGCCAAACAGAAAGTGCAGCTCTTCATGGCACCCGGGATGGAACATTGTCGCAATGGTCCGGGACCGAATTCCTGGGACAAGCTGGCGCCGCTGGTGGAATGGGTGGAAAACGGCAAGGCACCTGAGTTCATCGTTGCCACCCACAGCACCGACGGCGTGGTGGACAACGAACGACCCATCTGTGCTTATCCAGGTAGAGCTGTTTACACGGGCCCTGCCGGTGGAGCGAATGATCCTGCCAACTGGGTGGCCAGCAACTTTGCCTGTCAGTGAGTCTGGATCAGGCGCAGTCCATCCAGTCCTTTCTTGCCGAGGCCTCTTTTGATGGAGTGACTGTCTGCTCTTGCTCTCTTTTCACCCGTCTCGTTTCCTCGATCATGGCCAGCCTGAGCACAAACTCTTGCCGTGCAGGGTAGTAGGGGAACATCCGGATGGCCTTGGAGAGCATGGCTGAGACCTCCTCCACAGGAACCAGTTTCAGAGAGGCCTCATCAGCGCACAGCTCCCGATAGATCCGTTCCCAGAGACGCTGGCATTCCGGAACCAGATGGCCTACCTCATGGCCAATCAACACTCTTCTCTCTGCCCTGGAGAGCTTCTGAAGAAGCTTCAGGTTAAAGAAGAATGTTACGGTGTCGTGGCCAGAAGGGTCTCTCTCATACAGTACTTGGGCCCCTCTGGACATCTCATCGGAAACGACAATGATGAACTCCTCCGGTGTTAGGCCGAGTTGGGACAAATATTCTTCAACCGTATGGCTGACTTCCAGTTTTAGTGTCTGGCTTGTAGCCAGGGTCATGGTCAACAAGGCTAAATAAAGCGTCACTCCACACCTCCTATCGTTCAAGCAAGAGATGAAGTCTCAGACAGTGTTCACGGCAACAGGTTGCCGTCTGCGCACCGATTTGATCGGATCGTCCTTCCCTGTCAGGAGCGTCGGGATCGTGGTTGAAGAGCAACAATGTCAGGGTTCGAGGACCCTTTGGGATGGCCTCGCTCGATTTCGTTGACGAGGCAATCGAAGTCCTCTATGAGCGGGTTGATGGTGGAGGAGATTGGGGCGTAACTGTAGGTTTTGCTGATGATGTTGAAAAGACCTTTGAGAATTCCTAGAAGTTTTTCAAGCCTGTGAAGTTGGTCAGCGGTGATGACTCGCTGACTTTCTGCTTCGTACTTCATATCCGTTCAGCTTGAAATAAGCACGTAGCGTGCCACTTCCCATGAGGTCTTTCCAAACCCTAGAGAATTCCACTTAAATGCTTATTACAGAAGGAGTTCAATCCTTACAGATGCGGGTTTTCACCCCTCAGGAATTCCTATGTTTTCAAGGGAGTGTAAGCCTGGGTTGACACAGGCCATCGCAGAAGAGGCTAATGAACGAGTTTCTGAAGTCGCGGGCTCTCTTCCAGAATAATGGTCTCGTCCCGCTCGGGTCCGATGGAGATGATGGAGATATCGGTTTTGATCAATTTGGAGATCCGATCCAGATAATCCCTGGCCGCTTTGGGGAGGTCCTGATAATCTTGCATTTTTGAGGTATCGGTTTTCCACCCGGGATGGGTCTCATAGGTCGGGTTGACCTCCTCCAGGACACTCATTTGCATGGGAAAGCGGTCCAGGATCTTCCCTTCCCGTTCATAGCCCACGCAGATCTTGATTTCATCGAGTTCATCGAGAACATCCAGCTTGGTTACCACCAGGGTATCGAGATTATTGATCAAGCAGGCGTAGCGCACGACCACTGCGTCAAACCAGCCACAGCGACGAGGCCGCCCGGTGGAAGCGCCGAACTCAGCCCCCTTGCTCCGGAGGTGCTCCCCGATTTGGCCGGTCAATTCAGTGGGAAAGGGTCCCTCTCCCACGCGGGTCGTATAGGCTTTGGCGATACCGATGGTGCCGTCGATCGCACCCGGCCCAACGCCTGTTCCGATACAGGCACCTCCTGCAGTGGCGTTGGAAGAGGTGACATAGGGATAGGTGCCATGATCAAGATCCAGGAGCGTCCCCTGGGCACCCTCAAAAAGAATGCTCTTCCCTGAGCGAATAGCCCCATTGAGATACTCTGCCGTGTCGGTCACCAAGGGCAGGATCTGGGGAGCCAGTTTCATATAGGAAACATAGATCTGCTCGACATCCAGCGGCTCAGCTTTGTAAAGGTGGATCAATATCTCATTTTTCAGGGCAAGGTTGGTCTCCAGCTTGGCCCTGAACAACTCCGGATAAGACAAATCTCCGAGCCGGATTCCCCGCCGCCCAACTTTATCTTCGTAGCAGGGCCCGATGCCCCGGCTGGTGGTACCGATCCTTCCCTCAGCTAGACGATTTTCTTCCGCTGCCTCCACCGCCCGGTGATAGGGCATGATGAGGTGCGAGCGATCACTGATAAACAGTCGGTCTTTCACCTCAAAATCCTTGAGCATCTCCAGCTCTTTCTCCAAGGCCACAGGATCCACCACCACACCATTGCCAATCACACACACCTTCTCAGGGTGGAGAATTCCCGAGGGAATCAGGTGAAGAATATATTTGTCATCCTGGATGATGACGGTGTGACCAGCATTGTGTCCCCCCTGATAGCGGGCCACAATGTCGAATCGGTCGGTGATGAGGTGAACGATCTTGCCTTTCCCCTCATCCCCCCACTGGGTGCCGACAACCACTACATTAGGCATGATGGGAAGGCAGAGCCCGGATTATGCATAGGTTCTCGTCACGAAGCGACGAAAGCGCCGACCTGACAAGGTGCACGACGGGAGACCACCGCAAACGTACTCTCTGCAGTACGTTGAGGAGGCCGATCAAGTGCAACGCGGGCGGTGCGTAACGCACGCCGGATGATTTCGGCGCTGCAGTAGAGAATTTATGCATGGTCCGGGCTAAGTTAGCTGGTTTCCTGCAACTGGCCCTGGATCATTTTGGCGATATTGTCTTTGGAAGTAGCGCCGACGATCTGATCCTTGACTTCGCCGCCGTTAAAGAGGAGCAAGGTGGGAATTCCTTTGATGTTGTACTTGGAGGACGTCTCCGAGTTCTCATCCACGTTTAAAGTGAGGACTTTAGCCTGATCAGAGAATTCCTGAGCAACCTCTTCCACAATGGGTGTAAGCATCCGACAAGGGGCGCACCATGCGGCCCAAAAATCCACCAACACCGGCTTGTCGGACTTCAGGACCTCTTCTTCAAAAGTGTTATCTGTGACTGCCTGTAGGTTCTCACTCATTTGATCTCCTTTGCGTCTTTCCCGAAAGCTTCCTCCAACAGCGGGTATGTTACCATAACCGAATTTGGTGCAGATGAAACCTCGGGCAAAAAAATCGTTAGGCCAACATTTCCTGGCCGATCCCAACCTCTGTGGCAAGATCGTCCGCTTCGCTGAAATCGATTCCCAGGACAGCGTCGTCGAAATCGGTCCCGGCACTGGCCACTTGACCCAGGTCCTTCTCACCCTGGCCCGAAGGGTCACCGCGGTCGAGTTCGACCGCGAGATGGTGAACTATCTTCAAGCTCAGTGGCCCGAGAACGGCACCTACCCGGGCGCCCCCCTCACCATCGTCCAGGCCGACGTCCTGACTTTGGACTGGAATACCATTTTAGGCCCCGGCCCTGTCAAAGTGATCGGCAACCTTCCCTATAACATCTCGACCCGGATACTGCAAAGGATGATCGAAATCAAAGATCGGTTTCAATCCTGTACCGTTTTAATTCAGAAAGAGGTGGCGCAACGAATCCTGGCCGCCCCGGACAGCAAGGACTACGGATATTTCACTTTGCTCATGGAGTACCATTTTCACCGGATGGCTGGCTTTGACATCTCTCCGGGAGCCTTCGTCCCCAAACCCAAGGTCGTGTCCCACGTTCTGAAACTAACCCCCCGCCAGCACCCTCATGAGGTGTCCGATTATGCAGGGTTCCTGACCTTACTGAAGGAAGCCTTCCAGCAGCGCCGAAAGACCTTATGGAACAATCTCAAGCAAGATCATGACCCGGAGCGCCTTCGCGCCGCCTTCGAGACCTGCCACATAGCCTCCCAAGCCCGACCTGAATCCGTCACTCTCGAGCAATTCGCCTGTCTTGCACAAATGCTATAATTCGCCCCTCTTATGAGTGAGTATCTGGAAATTACGCCGCTTGGAGGAGTGGGCGAATTTGGGATGAACTGCACGGCCCTGCGTTACGGCAGTGACATGATTCTCATTGACGCCGGCGTCACCTTTCCGGGCAGCGGTCCGGGAAGCGACCTGGGAGTGGAAGTGATCGTCCCGGACATTACCTTCCTGAAGGAAAATCAAGAGCATTTGAAAGCCATTCTGTTGACCCATGGTCACGAGGACCATGCCGGAGGGGTGGCTTATGTCATTGGCGAGATTCCGGTCCCCGTTTATGGCAGCCGTCTGACACTCGGCCTGGTCGCCGCCAGGCTGAAGGAACACCGACTGGACCAGTCGGCCCAACTGATCCCCATCGAGGCCCGACAGCGGCTCGAGTTCGGTTCCCTTTCCGTCGAACCGCTTCACATGACCCACTCCTTTCCCGATGCCTTCTGCTTTGCCATCTCCAGCCCTGTGGGGCAGATCATTTGGACAGGAGATTTCAAATTCGACCAGACGCCCATCGATCGCAAGCTCAGCGATGTGGCACGTCTCTCTGAGTATGGGGAAAAAGGCGTCCTGGCCTTGTTCTCCGACAGCACCAACAGTGAAATCTCCGGCGTGGCACCTTCCGAATTCACCATGTACGAAACCCTGCGCAACCTGTTTCGGACGGCAGAGAAGAAAATCATCGTGGCTTGCTTCGCCAGCAGCATTCATCGGATTCAAGTGGTCCTGGACCTGGCCCAGGAGTTTGGCCGCAAGGTGGTAACCGTGGGCCGCAGCATGGTGGCCAACGTCAAGACAGCGTCACAGCTGGGCTATCTCCACCTACCCGAGGATCTCCTCATTTCTCCCAGAGAAATCAAACAGTTTCCATCCGATCAAATCGTTGTTCTGGCCACAGGCAGCCAGGGAGAACCCATGGCAGCGCTGAGTCGTATGTCCGTGAACGAATTCAAGGCCATGGAAGTCGAGGAAAACGATCTGGTCATCCTTTCGGCACGGATCATCCCCGGAAATGAAAAGCTGGTCTCCAACCTGATCAACCATTTTTATAGAAGGGGAGCTCGAATCTACGATTCCCGCCACTCGCTGGTTCACACCTCCGGTCATGGTCTGCGCGATGACCTCAAGCTGATGATCAATGTGACTCAACCCAAGTTCTTCGTTCCCATCCATGGTGAGTTCCGGCAACTGAAGAATCATGCGGCTCTGGCCCGGGATCAAGGAATCCCTCCCTCCAACATCCTCATCGCTGAGAACGGAGACTCGTTGAGGCTCACGCCCGATTCCCTGGAGGTGGCCGGGAGGGTCCAGGTGGGCAAACGATTTATCGACGAAGGAATTCAAGAAGTGGACGAGGTGGTCCTGCGAGACCGCCGCTATCTCTCTGAGGATGGCTTCGTGGTCCTGGTTCTGCGAATGGACCGCCTCACGGGGGATCTTCTGGGTAAGCCGGAACTGGTCTCCAGAGGCTTTGTGCTGGTGGACACTTCTTCGGAACTCCTGGAGGCGGCTCAGGAGGAAGTCTCCACCCTGGTGGCCCAAACAACGGCCGAAGAAAGACAGGATGAGGAACTTTTTAAGGAGATCCTTCGAAAGGGTCTCAAACGGTTTCTGCGAAAAAAGACCGGCAAGAGACCGCTGATCCTGCCGGTGATGATTGAAGACTAACCACAGACCACAGACCACAGACACTGGGCCATAGCCAACTGACAGCACCTCAGAATTTCTAGAGTTTGCTTGGACTTCTCCGGAATAGGTGGTGGAGGAGTTTACCCACCACAGCGTATCCCTCGAGCAGGTCCCCGGCTATCTCTTTTGAGGCTAAGCCGGTGGCTGCTGCGAACTCCAACCAGAACTTTGTTTCATCACAACTGCCTTGACTATAGGTGATGAACCGTTAGTGGTCTTTGGGAAAAGAACGCTGTCGCACGAAGGCTTCGACGTCATTTGCAACCACTGAGCGACTCGCCCTTCTCAACTGCTGTGCCAGGCTGTACTTTTCGTACCCTGGAAGGTTCTGGCACACTTCTTCGACTTGAAGAGCTAAGTCGAAACCTAGACTGTATATCTTTGACTTCTTATGACTCATATTAGCTATGACGAGCGTCCAGACAAAACGACGAGCTCTGTGGCCGCTAAGCTCGGTTTATGGTCTGTTGTCCGCTGTCTGCGGTCCATCTAGTCACCCTAGGCTGCTAAAGTGCATAGCTCTAGTACTATGTTTTTCTATCCAAAACACAAGGCCAGTGAGCTCTTTGGAGTTATGTCTCTGGCGTGTTCGCTGCTTCTCGTTCTCTCCCTGTTGAGCTACAACGGCCTGGACCCTTCGGCCAGTGTTTCCTCCTCCAGCCAGCAGTACGCGAATTACGTGGGTCGGTTGGGAGCCTTGAGTTCCGACTTCTTGTTTCAGATTCTGGGACTGGCTGCCCTGTACCTTCCGGTACTCCTGATAGTGGTGGGTTACAAGACGCTGCGCAATCGGCCCCTGGGGTATCCATTCATCAAGCTCTTTGCCTTTTGCTGCACCGTTGCCACACTCAGCGCCGGACTGACCCTGCTGTCTCCCAACCTGCCAGAGACGGTGAACTTCACCGCCGGAGGCATTCTGGGAATTCTGTTTGCCCACTTGCTTCTGCTGTTCCTGAACACTCCGGGATCGCTGGTGGTGGTGGCCACCCTCTTGCTCCTCTCTCTGATGGTGACCACCCGCCTTTCCATAGACCACACCCTCAGTTGGATCCAGAATCTCAACTGGAAGGCCCTGTGGGCTATGCGTAGCCACTACGCGGATTGGCAGAAACGTCGTCAACACAGAAAAAAGCTGGCCCAATTGGGTCAGGACAAAAGAAAGCTGGTGCTCCAGTCGCCTCCCAAAAAAGTATTCCTGCATCAACCACCGGCAGCCGATGCAACGGTGGAAGAAAGTCCTGCCGCCAAAATCATGCTTCCCCCCACATCCCAGCCGCCTGCAGGAACGGTGGAGGAATCAGCGGACAGCTTCAATCCTGACCTTGGAACTCAAATCGCTCGTCCTTATCGAACTCCCCCTTTGTCTTTTCTTCAGGTCCCTGAGGGTGCGGACACCATCGATGAACAGCAACTGATGCAGCGGGCTGACATCCTGGCCACCAAGTGTGAAGAATTCGACGTCCATGGTCGAGTTCTTCAAATCCACCCGGGGCCGATTGTCACCACTTTTGAATTCAAGCCCGAGGCCGGAATCAAGTACAGCAGAATCACCAACCTGACGGACGACCTCTGCCTAGCGCTGAAGGCACAGTCGATTCGCATTGATCGAATTCCCGGGAAAAACACGGTGGGGATCGAAGTTCCCAATCTTCACCGCCAGCCCATCCTTCTGCGGGAACTCCTGGAAGGGGCCGCCTTTCAACAGTCCAGTTCCGAACTCACCATGGCACTGGGCAAACTGATCAACGGAAATACTTACATCAGCGACCTGGCCTCCATGCCTCATCTGCTCATCGCCGGGGCCACCGGCTCCGGAAAGAGTGTGGCGTTAAACTGTGCCGTGTGTTCGATTCTCTACAAGAGCAGTCCGGCCCAGGTGCGCTTCATCATGATTGATCCCAAACGGCTGGAACTGGGAGTCTACGAAGACATCCCCCATTTGCTCACTCCTATCGTCACCGACCCCAAACGGGCTGCCATTGCACTGGCCTGGACCGTTAGTGAGATGGAAGAACGTTATAAATTGCTGGCCCAGGAGGGCGTCCGCAATATCGGTCAGTACAACAAGTTAGTTCATAAAAGGGGAACCGACTCCGAAAAGATAACACCGCTTCCCTACATTGTCCTGATCGTGGACGAACTGGCAGATCTGATGATGACCACGGGCAAGGAAGTGGAGGCCTCGGTGACTCGTCTGGCCCAAATGGCCCGGGCCATTGGCATCCACCTGATCCTGGCCACCCAACGCCCCTCCGTGGATGTCCTGACCGGGCTTATTAAGGCCAACTTCCCCTGCCGTATTTCTTTTCGAGTGGCCTCGAAAATTGATTCCCGCACCGTTCTTGACTGCAACGGCGCGGAACAACTGCTGGGTGACGGAGACATGCTCTTCCTGCCTCCTGGAACCTCTCGTTTGATCCGCCTCCACGGCGGCTACATCAGCGAAAAGGAGATCCGGAAGATTACGGACTTCCTCAAAAGTCAGGCCCAGCCTGAGTATCAAGAGGAAGTGCTGATTGAGAAGGACAAGGTAGAGAGCACCATCGTCGAGATCGGGGATCTGGAGGATGAGTTTTACCAGGAGGCGGCACGATTTGTGGTCGAGACCGGAAGGGCTTCCACTTCCCTGCTCCAGCGACGACTGAGAATCGGATACGGGCGAGCAGCGCGGCTTCTGGACATGATGCAGCATGAGGGGGTGATTGGTCCACCCGACGGAAGCAAAGCCAGAGAGGTGCTGGTTTCGACCGACTATTTCTCTGAGATTCACGAATCCTAACAGTGAGTCCTCCTCGAGAGAAAGTTGAGGATCCGACAGGTTGCCACCTTTTCTTTCGAGACATAATTCGTTACAATAGATATAAGGTTACTCTTATGAGAAGGCTATTATTGCCCTGTCTTCTTGGCATTTTTATCTCTCCAACCGGTTTGTTCGCAGGTGCAAGCGAGGACCAAGCACCCCGTTTCCGGATTAATGTGGACACGGTCGTGTTGCGAGTGACGGTGACGGATCCCCTCAATCGCTACGTGGTCGGTTTGGAACGGGAGCATTTCAAGATTTTTGAAAACAAGCTTGAACAGACTCTGACCCATTTCTCCAGTGACAAAGCCCCGATCAGCGTGGGAATCATCCTCGATATGAGTGGGTCCATGGGAGACAATATCGTGAGTGCCCGCAACTCCGTGATTCGGTTTTTGGAACAGGGAGATCCAGCCGACGAGTATTTCCTGGTTACTTTCAATGAACGCTCCTCACTGGTGCGAGACTTCACCAATCGGAGTGAAAACATCCAGAACGAGATTACCCTCAAGAATCCCAAGGGGCGGACCGCTTTGTATGACGCTATCTACCTTGGTTTGGAAAAGATTCGTTCCGCTCGCAGCGAAAAGAAAGCTCTAATCATCATTACCGACGGTGAGGACAACAGCAGCCGATACACATTCAGCGAACTCAAGGATTTCGTCAAGGAATCCGATGCCCAAATCTACGTCATCGGCGAACGGGGTGATATGGGTTACGGGCGGAACATTATTACCGAGATCGTCCGTCTCACAGGCGGTCGAGCTTTCTTCCCCAACAATTTCAAACAGCTGGACTATTTCTGTGACCTGATCCACTCCGAGCTGCGCAATCAATATCTGGTGGGCTACACTCCCACCGACCGCAGAAACGACGGCTCATGGCGTAAACTCAAGGTTAGTCTGGAACCTCCTGAGGGTATGCCGAGGTTGAAGGTTCGTGCCAAAGAGGGTTATTTCGCCCCTCGGAAGTAAGATCCTTCACCCAGATCCATGCTTGATTTTATCTCCTCAAAACAAGTTGTCTTGAGTGTTTCTCTTTTGGCCTTTTGCTTGACTCTGGGCTATGCGCAGCAGGGCACTCCTGCGCAATTTCGCACCGCGGTCGAGCAAATCGTGCTCTATGCATCGGTCTACGACAAAGACAGCATCCTGGTCGAGAATCTCGAGAAAGAGGATTTCACGATTTATGAAGACAGGATTCAGCAGGAAATCACCTATTTCGGCCGGGATGACGTCCCCTCAACGTTGGGGGTCGTCATCGATTCCAGTGGAAGCATGCGAGACAAATTCGATTTGGTCAATGATGCCACCCGGCTCTTTCTCTCCAAGAACAATCCTGAAAATGAACTGTTTTTCGTGGCCTTCAAAGACGAAGTCCGATTGGAACAAGACTTTACCCGAGATGTCGAAGACATCTTCGATGCCCTGGACAACGTCATCATCTCAGGAGGCACGGCTCTGTACGATGCCATTTATCTGGCCGTGGACAAGGCTCTGAAAGGGAACGAACCGAAGAAAGCCGTCATCGTTTTTACCGACGGAGAAGACAAGGACAGTTTCTATTCTCACAAGGAACTCATCGAGAAGGTCGAGGAAAGCGATGTTCAACTTTACATCGTCGCTTTTCTCGACTCGGATCTCTCGAGCGGCGGTGGCTTCTTCGGCGTTTTCAAGTCGGCAAGGGAGAAAATTCAGCAAAGGATCCGGGACATTCCCCAAAGCACGGGAGGAGAAGCATTTTTCCCCGAAGAAATTAGCCAACTTAATGATGTCTTCCAGTCCATTGCTTATGAACTGCGCAACCAATATCGCCTGTCCTACGTCTCCAGCAATTCGATTCGGGACGGAACTTGGCGCAGGACTGACGTGGTCGTTAAAGATGCCAAGGAGAGAGGTTTTAGGGTCCGGGCCAAAAAGGGCTATTTCGCCAAGAAGGACCCGACTCCAAGTTCTCAGAATTGACTTGAAGCCCATAGCCTCCTATTCTTTTCTTCATGACGACAGTTCCCAAGTCTCGAACAATTTGGCATAACGGACAGTTCGTCGATTGGGATCAAGCGAACGTTCACGTCAGCTCCCATGCTCTTCATTACGGCTCTTCCTGGTTCGAGGGCATCCGCTGCTATAAGTCCTCTCGAGGCTCGGAAGTGTTCCGTCTTGGGGAGCACGTCAAACGACTGTTCGATTCCTGCAAGATCTATCGCAGAGAAATCCCCTTCTCTTCCCAGGACCTTCAAGAAGCGATTCTGGAAACCATTCGAGTCAACGAGTTGGAACACTGTTATATCCGTCCCCTCATTTTGTGTGGCGCGGGAAGCCTGGGGCTCAACCCCCTTTCAACTCCCACTGAATGCTTCATCCTGGTGTGGGAGTGGGGACGCTATCTCGGAGAAGAATCGGTCGAGCAGGGCGTCGATGTCTGTGTCTCCAGTTGGAATCGAGCCACACCCAACACCTTTCCCAGCATGGCCAAAGTGGGCGGGAACTACATCAACAGCATTCTGATCAAAATGGAAGCGGTCAAGAGTGGGTTCGCCGAAGGCGTGGCCCTGGACACACAGGGCTTCATCAGCGAGGGCAGTGGCGAGAATATCTTTCTGGTCCACAATGAAAAGTTGTACACACCCTCTCTGGGCAATGCCATTCTTCCGGGTATTACCCGCGATAGTGTCATCACCCTGGCCAAAGAGCGCGGCTACGAGGTCCTCGAACAGTCTTTGCCTCGAGAGATGCTTTACTTGGCGGATGAGATCTTCCTTGCCGGAACAGCCGCTGAAGTTTCTCCGATTCGTTCTGTCGATCACATCGTGGTCGGTGACGGGAAACGAGGACCCATCACCACCCAGATCCAACGGGACTTTTTCGACTATATCGAGGGCAAGGTAGAGGATCGACATTCCTGGATGACCCCGGTCTACAAGGAAGAACGCGTTCAGAGCTCATAAGACCTGAAACTTGGAACCTGCAACCACCCACCTCTATACACGTGCTTTAGGTCTGCTAGCCAGAAGAAATCACACTCGTTTCGAGCTTCGTCGAAAACTTCTCACCCGCGGCACTTCCCAGGCCGCTGAAGAGGTTTTGGACCGGCTTGAAGAACAGGGACTGATTAATGATCAGGCTTGTGCCCTTCAGCGCGCCATGGACCGACGTCAGCGCGGACTCTGGGGAGATCGAAGAATTACTCAAGATTTAAAGAGGCTGGGCATCGATGCTAGAATGATCCCGGGCGTTTTAGAGCAGGTCAACAACGAAAAGGAAGAAGCAGACAGCCTACGAGAAGCAGTCCAGTCATGGGTGAGGAAGGCGGGCACACCTGGAGTCGCCCCTCAGCTCAAGAAACTCTATGATCATTGTGTTCGGCTCGGATATGCTCCTGAACAGGTTCGAGGGCAATTGGAGCCCTATTTCCAGCAGGTCGAGTGGCCTTAGTCCGGATTATGCATAGGTTCTTGTCACGAAGTGAGACGAAGGCGACGAGCTGAGTGCGTTGCCCACAGTACGACGGATGATTTCGTCGCTGCAGTAGAGAATTAATGCATAATCCGGGCTAGGGACATTGAAAGAAAGACGGTCATGAAGACTTCAAGTGAAATCCGTGAAACCTTCTTGAAATACTTTGAAGATCACGGGCATAAGCGGGTCAGGAGCAGCTCTCTGGTTCCTGAGAACGATCCGACTTTGCTTTTCATCAACGCCGGAATGAACCAGTTCAAGGATACTTTCCTGGGCCTGGAAAAACGCGACTACAAGAGGGCTACCAGCAGTCAGAAATGCATGAGGGTGAGCGGAAAACATAATGATCTGGAGACGGTGGGCCGCACCAGCCTGCATCACACCTTCTTCGAGATGCTCGGCAACTTCTCTTTTGGCGACTATTTCAAGAAAGAAGCCATCGAGTGCGCCTGGGAGTTGTGCACAAAGATCTACAAACTCGCCGGGGAGCGTCTTTACATCACCGTCTATCGAGACGACACCGAGGCTCTGGAGCTTTGGAGAGACCGGGTGGGCATACCTGAAGAGCGCATCTTTAAGATGGGTGAGAAGGAGAACTTTTGGTCCATGGGAGACACCGGGCCCTGTGGACCCTGCTCGGAACTCCACTATGACCTGGGCATCAGTCCAGCCGGGCATAGCGACTGCTCCTTGGAATGCGACTGCGGGAGATATATGGAAATCTGGAACCTGGTGTTCATGCAGTTCAACAGAGATGCCTCAGGAAAACTGACACCCCTTCCCTCCCCTTCCATCGACACAGGAATGGGGTTGGAGAGAATCACCTGTGCACTCCAAGGGGTCCAGAGCAATTATGACACCGATCTGTTCCAACCTATCATCCTGGAGGCTTGCCGCCTGACCGGTGTGAACTACGGAGAGGACGAGAAAAAAGATGTCAGCTTGAGGATTCTAGCTGACCACAGCCGGGCCTGTGCCTTTCTCATCAACAATGGAGTGGTGCCTGGAAACGAAGGCCGAGGGTATGTGCTCAGAAAAATTCTCAGGCGGGCCGTGCGCCACGGAAAGATGCTGGGAACAACCGATCCATTTCTCTACACGCTCACCGCCCTGGTCTGTGATCTCATGAAAGACGCTTATCCCGAATTACTGGAGACTCGTGAGTACTCTGCCAAAATCGTGAACCACGAGGAAGAGAAATTCAGCAGCACGCTTGATCACGGAATGCACCTTTTGGACGAGATCTGTGAAAGGATCGCCAAGAAGGGCCAGCGGGTGTTGCCGGGTGAAGACCTTTTTCGTCTCTATGACACCTTTGGATTCCCTCTCGATCTGGCTCAGGAGGTTGCCGCGGAGCGCCAACTGGAGGTGGATGAAAAGGGCTTTTACGCTGAGATGGAGAAACAGCGTGAACGAGCCAGGGTCAGTTGGAAGGGTGCGGAAAAGGAAATCAAACCCATCTATCAGGAACTCGCCGATCAGGACCTGACCACGGAATTCACCGGATATACTGAGACCCGTGATGTCTCGGGCCATGTTTTGGCCATCCTTGAAAGCGACCAACTGGTGGAGGAACTGGCCGAGGGACAGACGGGAGAGATTGTCCTGGACCGAACTCCATTTTACGCCCAGGCCGGTGGCCAGGTTGCCGACAAAGGAGTCCTTCACAATGACACCACCCAGGCTTCGGTACAACACGTCTACAGTCCCCTCCGTGATCTTCGCCTCCACAAAATTACGGTGAAGAGTGGTCGCTTGAAAAAAGGCGACGCGGCACTGTGCAGTGTCTCTTTGGAGGAGCGAACCCCTATTACCCGAAACCATACCGCTACTCATCTTCTGCACGCGGCCCTGCGTGAAGTTCTCGGCGAACACGTCAAACAGGCAGGATCACTGGTGGCGCCGGACCGTCTACGCTTTGATTTCACCCACTACAAACCGCTCACCAGTGCGGAACTCCTCGGAATCGAGGAGCTGGTCAACAAGAAAATTCGAGAAAACATCCAGGTACAGACCCAGGTCCGGGAGCTGGATGAAGCCATCCAGGAAGGAGCCATGGCGTTGTTTGGAGAGAAGTACCAGAAGGAGGTTCGGGTCGTCAAAATCCCTGGCTTCAGCATGGAATTGTGTGGAGGGACTCATGTTGAGCGAACCGGCGACATCGCTCTCTTTAAGATCGTGAGCGAAAACGGTGTTTCTGCCGGCGTCCGCCGGCTGGAAGCGACCACCGGTGAAGGCGCCCTTTCTCGATTTTTCGACAACGAGGCTTTGCTGGGCAGGCTTTCCGGAGATCTGAAGGTTCGGCCCCGGGAACTGGAAGAGACCGTGCAAAAAATCGTAAGAGAGCTCAAGGAGACCCACAAGAAGCTCGAGGAACTGCAGTTGAAGTTGGCCCAAAAGGAAAGCAGCAACATCCTGGCCGAGGTTCGTGAGATCGAAGGCGTAAGGGTCCTCTCTCAGAAAGTCGAAGGTCTGGATCGCAACCGGCTGCGCGAATTGGCCGACCAGCTCAAGAATCGCCTCAAGAGCGGTGTCGTAGTCCTGGGGACTCATACCAACGGTAAAGTGAGTCTGGTGGCGATGGTGACCTCGGACCTCACCGACCGAATTAGTGCCCATGACCTGATTGGCAAGATTGCTTCTTTAGTCGACGGTGGGGGCGGCGGTAAGCCGGATATGGCAGAAGCGGGCGGAAAAGATCCCTCCCGTTTGAGCGAAGCTCTGGAGGAGACCTACCGGGTGGTGGGGGAGTTTCTCGATTAACCTGACACAGCCGGAAGACCGGCTGAAATCCAAAATCCCAAATCCCAAATCCCAAACAATTTCAAGATTAAAGATTCGAAACTTAGAAGTCTCCGGTCTTTTTTTATTTTCTATTTTCTATTCTAGGCGCGCACTGACTTGCACCGTCAAACCCGAAATTTGTAACCTGTAAGTGGGACTTGATATCTGACACAGGGACTTCAAACCTGAAACTGTGAATCTGAAGCGCTCGCGAAGCGCACAAACTGATCTTCTCCGGTACGCATGCATCTTAGAAGCAACATGTTTGTGACCTTGGTTCTGGTCCTCCTTGCCAACCCATCTCTTCGGGCGGACAGCATGGGTTCTTCTGTGGATAAGACCGACCCCAAGATCCTCACCAACATGGGCAGAGGTCAGAAGTCCACAGGAGTGGATTCCCGAACCCGATACATCTCTTTGATCAACGAGTGGGCGCCTAAATACAATCTGGATGCCAATCTGGTAGAGGCGGTGGTGGCTGTGGAAAGCAATTACGATAGGTTTGCCGTCTCCAAAAAGGGAGCCCAGGGTCTGATGCAGTTAATCCCAGCTACGGCAAAGCGATTTGGCGTCCGTGATGCCTTTGATGCCGCCGACAACATCCGGGGTGGAATCCGCTATTTGAACTTCCTTATGAGTTATTTTCAAGGGAACCTGGAGCACGTCCTGGCCGCCTACAACGCCGGAGAAAACACGGTGGTTCGTTATCACGGAGTGCCTCCCTATCCGGAAACTCAAAAATACATACGAAAAGTCACGAGTCTGTACCATGCCTTGAATTCAGCAGCGGCTCCGGCCCCCGTTGTTAAGTGGCAACGAGGCAAGTTTCGACTCAAACGCATCATCCTGCCCAACGGAAGTATCCTCTTCACCAACACCAAATAAGACCGCAGACCACAGCCGGCAGACCGGCTGAAATTCAAAATTCAAAACTTGGAACCTGGAACTTGGGACTTGGAACGCGAAAAAAGCGCGATTCGACCCCAGACCTCCTGACCGACACGAAAGCACGAAAGCACGAAAGCACGAACGCACGGAAGCAGGCTTCGCGCGCTCAGTGACACCCATGTGTTCTATACTTTAGGTGGTATTTCTCACATCCAGGCCTAACGAGGCGGTGAGAAGGCTAGAGCAAGGCGAAAGAGTTTAACGCCGTAGGTCTAGCCAAATCCGCCTCAGCACCCTGGAAGATATAGCTTCGAGAAGTGGATGAGTGGACATCGGGCGCTCAGCGTAGGTCTTTTCCTGGTCTTGTCGATCTCCTCGTCTGTCTACGGGCGCGATCGCCCTGCTGCGCGCGAAGCTTTCAAGAAGGCTCGTCAATACCACGAGCAGCTCCTCCAGACCCCGGAATCCGATCGAAATCTGCAAAAGAAGTACAGCCGCGCCATTTTTCTCTATCGCACGGTCATCGACCATGACCCTACCTACAGTGCCTGTGACGACGCACTTTACGCTATGGGGACGCTCTACGAGGAGATGGCGAACCGCTTCACGAATGCCCCCTACCGCGACCGTGCGATTTACTATTACAATTTTGTAGCGGATCAGTATCCACTGACCAAACATAAGAAGCCGGCGCTGGAGCGGGCCAAGCTGCTACAGCAGGAACAAGTTATCCCGGAACCTCCGCCTGATCCCCCGCCGGTGGCTAGAAGTCAGCAAACCGGTCTGGCTAATGTCTCTGAGATCCGCTACTGGTCCAATGAAGAGTACACCCGTGTGGTCGTTCAGCTGGATCGGGAAATCGAATTCCAAAAACACATTCTGTCCAACCCCAATCGCATTTATTTCGACCTCCAGGACACACGCCTGAGATCGGCTCTCAACGGCAAGACCTATCCGGTCAACGATGTCTTCATCAAGCAGGTTCGGGTTGCCCAAAACACCTCCACCACGGTCCGTCTGGTCCTTGACTTCGAGAAGATTAATAAGCACACGGTCTTCGCACTGTATGACCCTTTCCGAATCGTCATTGACACGTCGGGGGGGAAACGTCCGCCGGCCACATCCCAGGTGGCTGAGCGAACCTTCACCACCGAAGAAGCCGTGCTCTCTCTGGAAACCGGCACCGACACCGCGGTCAGGGTCAGTGAAACCCCGATCATTCCCTCCTCTAACCTGAACGGTGATCTAAGTCTCACCCGGGTCCTGGGTCTAAAAGTCGGCCGGATTGTGATTGATCCCGGCCATGGCGGGGGCGATACCGGCACCATTGGGCCCTCCGGGCTCAAGGAGAAGGACTTGGTGCTGTCCATCTCCAAACGTCTGAAAATACTTTTGGAAGAGCGACTGGGAACGGATGTCGTCTTGACCCGCGATACCGACAAATTCGTTCCCCTGGAACAGCGGACGGCTATTGCCAATCAACTGGGTGCCGATCTCTTCATCTCGGTCCACGCCAACTCCAGCAAGATTCGCCGGGTCTCTGGAGTGGAAACCTTCTATCTGAACCTGACCTCGAATGCCGAGGAACGCGAGGTCGCCAGCCGTGAAAATGCCAGTTCACAGAGGAATATTCGCGAACTTGAGGACTTGCTCAAACAGATTGCACTGGGGGATTACAATGAGGAGTCCAATGACCTGGCTCACATCGTCCAGCAGAGTCTCTACTCAGAGGTGAAAGCCCATCACCCCATACTTCGCAACCGCGGCGTCAAAAAAGCCCCTTTTATCGTCCTCATCAATTTGAACATGCCGGGCATCTTGACCGAGGTTGGCTTCCTCAGCAATCCCAGCGAAGAAAAGTACTTCACAGGAAAACAAGGGCAGGCTCAGGTCGCGGAGGCTCTCTATAAGGGCATCGAAAAATACTTTCATTCCCTCGGCACGGTCCCTTCCCAGAGCACCGCGAACATAAGCGGTATCAGACGCGACTAGGCATCCTCTATAATAGGAGCGATGTTTCTCATGCGGGTAATGCACCTAGTCAGAAGTCTGTTTGTCGTCTTTCTGTTCGCCCTTTCGATCTCTCCGGCGGCAAGGGCACAAGCCCCTGTGAATCAGTATCTTTCCCAGATAGAGGGTTATCAATTTGAAAAACTCACCGAGATCTCAACCCCGGAAACACAGGCTGGAATCGGGCCCTTCAGCCGGGTTATTCTCGACGATTACATCCTGCTCTCATACTCCCGTTGGGCCGTTCAACCCGAAGCTGCCCTTCAGTCCCCTCCCCTCCAGCTCGAGATCTATGAGATGAAAGATGCCCTTGGGGCTTTTGGCGTGTTCTCCATTTGGCCCAGCCTTTTGGAAGAAGTTTCGCTGAAACGACTCAACCTTTCTGTGGATAATTACTTCAGTGTCCATGGCCTCATTTTCTGGAGGGGCGCTTATTTCTTTCACTTGAGTGCTCCCGATACAAGCTCGCACTCCAAACCATCTCTTTTAGACCTAGCCCGTGTCCTCGTTGACGCCATCCCTCAGCTCAACCTTCATCCCGTTACGGTTATCCATCTCCCCAAAGAAGGACTCATCCGCGAATCCATTCGCTTCTACCTGGGAGAATCCTCTTTTGCCCTGAATGAGGACTTCCCAGAGGCTCTGGCTGCCGAAATCGGCTTCGACAAACAGATTGAAGTGACGCTTGCTCGATACACCGACGATGGCCATGAACTCTTCCTGGTGGGATATCCTACCGCCGCCTTGGCAGAGTACCATTTTGTGAGGTTGCAAAACGCCCTGCAGGGTTATTTTTCAACCGAGGGAGTGTACATGAAGCGCTCGGGCATCATCGTCTCCATCTTCTTCGGTCCGGAGGCCAGTGCACAGGAACTCCTGCCTAAGATTCACTACCTGCCTACCATCACATGGCTCTACCAGAAGGACCCGGACCCGGCTGAAGTCACCCGATCTAACATCACCCTGTTTTTCGGATTTCTCCAGCAGACATCGGCATTCATTGCGGTTTTTATTTCTCTCTCTCTCGGTCTTGGAGTGACCGCGGGTTTCGCTCGCCTTGGTATCCTGAAGCGTTTTCCCCAGATCCTCCAAAAGGGGGACCCGATCCAACTGAAGCTGCATTAACG
>Ga0209987_10000512_pt1 | contig 20406 bp, 25 predicted proteins | sample N074metaG_FD_182134 | JGI IMG/M metagenome (GOLD analysis project Ga0209987, IMG submission 182134) | Deep subsurface microbial communities from Kermadec Trench to uncover new lineages of life (NeLLi) - N074 metaG (SPAdes) (version 2) | ecosystem: Environmental > Aquatic > Marine > Ocean trench...
GATGCGGCGATTGCGGGCCTGCGAAGAACGCGGCCGAGGTAAGCTCATAAAGTGGAAAATGGTGTCAGGTGAGCCGGTCAGACCTGCGCCGACACATTAATTGCGATCACTCGGAATTGCGGAGCTACTCGAAGCCGTGCAGCAAATGAAGGCCGGTGACAAAGCCCGCGTTTATAGCCCGGAGCAGATTCTGGCAATTGCTGCGCGACGGTCATCAAATCTCACACGAACAGAGTTCGCTCGATTGCTCGACGTTTCAGTCGATGCGATTCGAGACTGGGAGCAAGGTCGACGGTCGCCACGAGGAGCCGCTTCTACCTTATTGCGAATCGCGATGACGCATCCAGAGATTTTGGATCAGCTCAACCGTTGAATCCATCGATCGATCAGATGTGGGCGGTGGTCGCCCCCAAGTCGGCATGGAAGCATCACCGAACGCACTTACAACTACAGCACCCGTCCAAGAAAATCCTCGGCATCGGTGCCACCCTCGCCCGCCTGCATCATCGCCAGATCGAACGATACGGTGACATATTTGGAAGAACCCGAGCGCGGGTGGTGCACCCCGAGTTCTCTTACTGCATGTGTGATGTGCTCGGCAAATTCTCGGACATTCGCTTCATCGGACGCATGCGAAAGCACCACCAGCTTGTCGCCGTCTTTTCCCTTGATGAACGCGGCAACGTCACTCGCGCGACGCAAACAGCGCCGAATCGCCTGTGCGACACGACGCAAACAGGAATCTGCTGCGTGTCGCCCGAAGACATGCAGATAGCCGTCAAAATCTTCCAGTGAGAAGGCAACCAGTGCCAGCGTGGTTTTTTCCCTCGATGCGACAGACCAGTCGTGGGCCAGCACTTCATGAAACGCGGCAGTATTTAGAAGCCCGGTGACGGGATCGTCTCTGGACAGGTCACGAATATGGCGTTTTGCCTTGAGCAAAGCCTGGTGAGCCTCTCGATCGCCCACGGACGCCTCATGGCCACCGCTCATCCGCCAGTAGATCGCATAGAACTGGTCGGCATCGTCATTTGTGTCCGACAAAGGCGCCAGCATCAGCAAATACTCCCGACCCCGAAACTCGACCGGCAGGGATGATTCATGCCGCGAACGAACCGTTTCACTGACCTCCATGGCCAGGTCCCGACCCACCAGACCCTCGATAACATCCGCAAGCGGCTGCCCGACGGAATTATCGTCGCCCGCAAGCGTATCGAATGCCGCATTGCTCAGCACGACCGGCCAATCCGCGCTGCCAGTCCGTGCAACCAGAAGCGGTTCGGCCGTTCCGGCGATCAATTTTTCCAGCATGGGTCGGGGTAAGGACGTCATTAAATGGCATGCTCCGCCATGGTCGTGTCGCGTGCAATGCCGCAGTTCACGACTCGGAACTAAAAAACTGTTTCAGGACCTTGATCGCCTGCATTCTTGCCGTTTGTGTGTTCGCCTCGATGGCGTCATGAATGCTGGCCTCACCGCGACCAGCCGCCAGATTAACAACCAGGGACAAGCACGCATATTCAATGCCAAGCTCACGCGCAATTGCTGCCTCGGGCATGGCGGTCATACCCAGATAATCGATGCCCTCGCGTTCGAACCGATCGACCTCTGCAACCGTTTCAAGACGCGGGCCCTGGGTTACCCCGTAAACACCACCATCAAGGCAAGTAATTCCGGCCGCCTCGGCCGCCGCCAGCAGATCCCGCCGCAAAGATTCGCTGAAGGGCTGGCTGAAGTCGATATGATCCAGATCGAAATGGCCGCCTTCGTAAATGCTGTGTTTTCGACCCCACGTGTAATCAACCAGCTGCTCCGGCACAACCAACTGGCCAGGTTGCGTCCGTCGAGGAATAGCACCGACGGTATTCAATGCGATGATATGGTCAACATCCAGCAGTTTCAGCGCCATGAGATTGGCGCGATAATTGATGCAATGTGGCGCGATGTCGTGAGCGTCACCATGGCGCGCGAGCGTGAACACTTTGTGATCCGGGTAAGATAACTCCCTGACCGGAGCCGATGGTTCGCCAAAGCGCGTCGTCATCGCGCGTTCGACGGATCCTTCTGCAAAGCCGCCGAATCCGCTACCGGCAATGATCGCGAACTGTTTGCGCACATTTTCTGTCACGCATTCAGCTCCAGGACAGGCCGGTCTGACCAGCGACTGAGACGGTCTGCTGCCTGTTGCCACTTTTCACTCGCGAGCAAAGACTCCCGTAACAAATGACCCGTACCGTGCAGTCGTGCCAGATGTACAAGAGACGTTGGCTTGGAGTAATCACCAAGTGAGGCGACGGTTGCGCTCGCAGCGCGCCTGTTGTTGCAAACGAGCACCATGTCGCAACCGGCGGCCAGCGCCAAAGCTGCCCTCTTCGGTACGGAACCGTAACTTGCAGCCGCCTCCATGCTCAGATCGTCACAGAAAACGGCACCGTCGAAACCAAGCTGCGAACGGAGCTGGTTACCGATCCAATACGATGAAAATCCGGCCGGCAGCGAATCCGTTTCGGCATATACGATGTGCGCCATCATCACAGCACCAATAGCCCGCTGACGGATCAGGACCTCGTAGGGCTGCATGTCGTCCAGTACCTCGCCAAACTGGCGCCTGTCCACGGGCAGGTGCGTGTGAGAATCTGCAACGACTGCGCCGTGCCCCGGAAAATGTTTTGCCACCGCCACCATGCCGGCATCGCGCAGCCCGTTCGACAAAGCACCCGCCAGTTCCGCCACTGCCTCCGGCCGCTTGTGGAACGACCGGTCCCCGATGACCTCACTGACACCCCAGTCAAGATCGACGCACGGAGCAAAGGAAAGATCTATGCCGGCCGCTCGCAGTTCGCTACCAATGAGCCAGCCGGCAGTATTCGCCAGTTCGATAGCACCCTTCGGATCTGTGTCGTAGTGATGGCCAAGTTGCCGCATTGGGGGTATGGCCGTGAAGCCCTCTCGAAAGCGCTGCACTCTTCCACCTTCATAATCGACTGCGATCAGTAATGGCGGGCTTCGCAGGGCGTGGATATCCGCGACCAGATCCGCGAGTTGGCTCGGCGATGCGTAATTGCGGCTGAAAAGTATGACGCCACCCACAGCGGGTTCGCGTAACAGCACGCGATCGGCAGGACTCAAGGCCAGCCCCTCGACGTCCAGCATTACGGGTCCCAGTGACATGGACTAAAGACTAGCGCTAAATCCCGCCGGTTCAAGGGTTGCGGCTCAGTCTTTAGAATCTTTCGAGATAACTCATGTAACTTGTTGTTTTATCATTCCTTCACAAACAACGCAATTGACTCGACGTGCGCCGTGTGCGGGAACATGTCGATAATTCCCGCAGCCTTCAGCCGGTAGTTGCCCGCGGCAGTCAGTGCAGCGGCATCACGTGCCAGCGTGCCAGGATGGCAGGACACGTACACAATTCTCTCCGGCGACAGCACATCAATGTGGTTTATCAATTCCAGCGAGCCACTGCGCGCCGGGTCAAGCAGGAGCCGATCACAGCCGGAACGCAACCACGATTCGTTGCCCTCAATCTCAAACAGATCGGCTTTGAGAAATTCTGCGTTATCAATTTTGTTGATCGCCGCGTTCGAACGCGCGCGTTCCACCTGGCGTTGCTCGCCTTCAATACCAAGCACCTTCTCCGCCCGCCTCGCCAACGGCAGCGTGAAGTTTCCAATGCCGCAAAAAAGATCCAGCACACGATGATGCGTCTCGACTTCCAAAAGATCGATGGCGGCAGACACCATCAGTCGATTCACCATGCCGTTGACTTGCAGGAAATCCGTCGACTCGAATTCGATACGAACATCGAAATCAGGCAGCTCGTAAAACAATGGCTCCTGAGCGGAATCAGGATCAAGGGCGGCAACTGTATCCAGCCCGCCCGGTTGCAGAGAGACACGCACATCATGTTGCTGCGCGAATTCGCCAAAGGATGCCAGATCGGCTTCGTTCGGCGGGTCGAGTACGCGAAATATCAGCTCGACGGCATTGTCTCCAATGCCCACTTCTATCTGCGGCAACCGACTGCGAATGCTCAGACTCTCGATGAGCTTGCTGAGTGGATCGAGCAGGTCGTCAACAGGGTGTGCAAGAACTTCGCAGCGATGCATATCCGTCACGAACGGTGCATGCCGTTCGCGGAAGCCAACCAGCACCCGGCCCTTGGCATGGACGTCCTTGACCGCCAATCGGGCACGGCGTCGATAATTCCAGCTGCCCTCATCGCCTGGAGCGTACAGTGGCGCCAACCACTCGTCGGGGACCACGCCGCCGATACGTTCAAGGCTATCTCGCAGCGAACGCTGTTTTAATTCACGTTGCTCATCGTCGGACACATGCTGTAGCGAGCAGCCGCCGCAACGACCGAATGCAGCACAACGCGGCTCAATCCTGGAAGCGCTTGGATGCAGCACCTCCAGCAATTCAGCCTCGTCAAATTTGCGGCGAATCTTGCGCCGCAAGAAGCGCACTTCCTCACCTTCCAGAGCGCCCGCAACGAACACTTTTTTGCCGGAAACATCAGCAATACCGCGGCCGTCGTGCGTCGTAGAGACGATTCGGGCGATTTCGGGTTCACGCCGCCGCGCCACTAGTCAGGATGCTTCATGTTGAGTCGTCATGGCTGCCAGACCACGCCCCCGAAAACTCGTTGAGGTGCGGCATATTCATCTCGGCAAGCGTTGCGCGAACCAGGTCGAGTTCGCGCTCAAGATCACTGGCATCGAGATTCCCGCGCATGAATTCGAAGCGCAAATAAATAAGATAGGTATTGAGCACGTCTGTTTCACAGTAGTTGCGAATCTCCTCAATGCCGCCCTGCAGCCAGCACGGCCAGACTTTGTCACCACTCATGCCGAGCTTCCCGGGAAAGCCCAGCAGCACAGCCGTCTGGTCGAGACTGGCTCGACCACGCATCTGAAAACCAGCAAGCACATCCATCAGGTCAACATGCCGCCAGTGAAAACGGCTGAGGTAATTATTGAAGCGAAATTCACGATCGTTGTCGCCCATTTCCCAGTAACGCGGTGCCTGCACACCCAGCTTCAAAGCCCTGTAATGCAATACCGGCAAATCGAAGCCGCTGCCATTCCACGAAACCAGGTCCGGCGAATAGCGGTCCAGACCGTCGTAGAAGCGTTTTACAATCTCAGCCTCATCCGAGTCCGCATCGCCCAGGCTCCAGACCTTGAAGGAATCTCTGGTTCGCAATGCAACCGATATGGCCACTATCTTGTGCTGGTGCAGTGGCAGAAATTCGCTGCCACTTTTCTGCTTCTGTTTGAACATCATGGCGTTGCCGACATCTTCGTCCGACAAGCCGTCAAGATTCCACATGCGCCGCCCGAATTCGACATCAGGCACTGTCTCAATATCGAAGGAAAAACAATGCATCGCTCAGGCCACCGCATTCATGACGACAGCAAACGCGATTATCAGCCCGGCATCATCACTCAGGCTGACGTGGCCCTCTCCAATGCCAAGGGTTTCGCAGACTCCTTTGCCGCGTTCGGACCAGATTATCAGCGGTCTGCCCCAGTCATTGTTGATGACTCCGACATCGCGTACCCAGATACCGTGGGCGAAACCGGTTCCCATCGCCTTGACCGTTGCCTCTTTGGCCGCAAAGTGCATGGCAAGAAAGCGCACCGGCCGTTTGCTGCTCGCAAAAAGTTCCAGTTCAGCGGGCATCAGGATGCGTTTAACGAAATGATCGCCAAAGCGATCGTAGGTCGCCTGTATCCGGCATATCTCAACGATATCCGTGCCAACGCCGAAAATCATCGCCGCTGCGCGCTCAAGGTAGCACTCATGAGCGCGCCGCCATCATCAGCCGCTTCATTTCGCTCACGGCGAATTCGAGACCATCAAATACCGCCCGCGCGATGATTGCGTGGCCTATGTTCAGCTCGACGATTCCCGCTATTGCAGCAACCGGGGTTACGTTTTCGTAATGCAGGCCGTGGCCAGCATGCATAGTGAGCCCCAGTTCGTGTCCGTACCGTACTGCTTCGCGCAACCGCTCAAGCTCGGCGGCCTGAGCGGACCCGGTCGCGTCTGCATAGGTGCCGGTATGTAATTCCACAACTGGCGCACCCACATCGAATGCTGCCTCCAGTTGCTCAGGGTCCGGATCAATAAATAAAGAGGCACGAATGCTGCTCTCGGCCAACTGCCGGCAGGCATCGCTGATTTTCGATCTTTGTCCGGCGACATCCAGGCCACCTTCCGTTGTCAACTCCTCGCGGCCCTCGGGAACAAGGCAGCAGTCCTGCGGCCGAATCGCCGCGGCAATCGCCAGCATTTCTTCGGTAACCGCCATCTCAAAATTTAAATGGGTTTGCATGCTCTCGGTAAACTCTTTGAGGTCATGGTCTTGTATATGCCGCCGGTCTTCACGCAGGTGCATCGTAATGCTGTCAGCCCCGGTCTTCTCCGCAAGCAATGCTGCGTTGACCGGGCTCGGATAGTCCGTGCCGCGAGCTTGTCGCAAGGTCGCAACGTGGTCGACGTTGACACCAAGGTGTTGTTCTTTTTGCACCCGATTATTCCTCAATTCTCACGTTTGGCCTGCCGGTGGAATTACTTTCCACGACTAAAGCGGCGCCGGTTCACTCGCCATTCTCAGCTCACGCATTACTTTGCGACTCTTAAGTTCTTTCCCATCCAGGTGGTGTGCGATCACGTGCCGCAATAAACGGCTGGCACAACGCAAGGTGTTCGCACTCGTAAATTCCTGCCTGCAAATCGCTCCTAGCTCATCACCTGTGAATACCATGGGACCGTCGCTGCTCGTCGACTCTATCGGGCCTTGCTCCGGCCGATATTCGTAGTGTTTGTCCGGCTGCAACGCGGCCTGTGATTCGCTATCACTCTCAAGGTTAAGGGCATAACCCAAGAGTCGCAACAGCTCCATCTCAAATTGTCGCAATACAGGCTCAATCTCGGTCCGGACCGCAAGTCCTTTGATCGTAGCCGCATAGATATCGAAAATTTCAGGATTTGGATCGTGCCGATGCATGAGCTTCAACAGCAATTCGCTGATGTAAAAGCCCGACATCAACGCATCGCCGGTCAGGACGACCGGTTGCCCGCCCATTTCAGCACCGGTCAGAGTGCCAAGGTCCGTGCGTATGAACCACGATATGTTCAGCGGCAAAAAAGGCCGCAAAATACCCCGCAATCTGGACTTCGCGGAACGACAGCCCCGTGCGATCAGCGCAATCCTGCCGTGCTTGCGGGTAACAATATCGAGAATTCGGCTGGTATCGCGAAATGGTCTGTGATGCAGCAACCACGCGGGTTCGTTTTCCACCCGTTGCGTGCTGCTCATGGATCAGACTGCAGGAAATTCAGCTGACAAAGATCTGTGGAAACCGGGTCGCTCACGGTGTGTCGTAACCGAGACTGAGCAGGTCCTTCTCGTTGTCCGCCCAGTTGTCCTTAACTTTGACCCACATCTCGAGATGGACCGGCATTCCCATTTCCGCTTTCATTTCGAGCCTCGCTGCGCGACCTACCCGTTTCAAAACAGAACCGCCCTTGCCAACAACAATTCCCTTCTGGCTGTCACGTTCCACCCAGATGATCGCATTGATGGCCACGCCGTGCTCGTCACGCTCAAAGCGTTCTATTTGAACGGTCAGGCCATAGGGAACTTCCTGCCGCAAATATCGCGTCAGCTTTTCTCGAATCAATTCGGCGGTACGAAATAACTCACTTCGATCCGTTATCGTGTCTGCTGGGAACAGCAGTTCCGATTCAGGCAGGAATTTGGGAATCAATTCCAGGAACCTATCGACGTTTTCGTTCCGCTTGGCGGACATTGGAACCACGTCCTCAAACGTATAACGCTCTGTCATTTCCGCGATGGCAATCAGCGCCTCCTCCCGTGGATGAACCTTGTCAACCTTGTTGAGCACCGCAATTGCCGGCGATTTGATGTCGTGCAACCGATCAAGTGCGTATTGATCTTCGTGGGTCCAGCGGTTTGCCTCGCACATGAACACGACCAGATCCGCATCGAGCAACGCGTTCACCGCCGTCTTGTTCATCATGCGATTCATGACTTTGCCGGCATTGCGGTGCAATCCAGGCGTATCAACAAAGATGATCTGGTGTGTTTTCGTGGTTTGGACCGCGAGGATGCGGTGTCTCGTCGTCTGCGGCCTGCGCGAAACGATGCTGATCTTGCTACCCATGATGGCGTTGATCAATGTGGACTTCCCCACGTTGGGGCGGCCCACAACCGCAACGAAACCTGCTCGAAACGTATCGTCGCTCATCGACTCATTTAGCCTTTTCAATTTGGGTCAGCATTCTCGCCGCCGCTTCCTGTTCCGCATCCCGGCGCGTGGTACCGCGTCCCATGGATCCCAGGGTCAACTCGTCAACGCAACAACTCACCTCAAAGGATTGTTTGTGCGCCAGGCCGCTGACCTTTTCCATTTGGTATACCGGCAATGCGTAGCCGCGCCCTTGCAAAAATTCCTGCAGGCGGGTTTTCGGATCTTTCAGTTCCTCAGAATCCGGTAGTTCATCGACCAGGGATCTGAATACGCGGCGAATGACCTCGTTTGCTGCGGGAAAACCAGCATCGATATAGATCGCTCCAAAAATGGCTTCCAACGCATCCGCCTGAATCGATCCGCGCCGGTGTCCACCGGATTTCATTTCGCCGCTGCCCAGAATCAAGTGGTCTCCCAGCCCAAACGTTGCTGCGATTTCCGCCAGCCGTACGTCCCTTACCAGGGAAGCACGCAGTCGACTCAGGTCGCCTTCATCGGCTTGTGGTCTTTTCTCGAAGACCATGGCGGAAACCACGAAGTCGAGGACTGCATCGCCAAGAAATTCCAGCCGTTCGTTATTACGCCGACCCACGCTCCTGTGTGTGAGTGCTTCTTCAAGCAACGATGAATCCTGGAATTGATAGGCAAACGTTTTCTGCAGCCATGCGGCTGTTTCTTCCACTCTTGATTCTCTTTGGGCCGGCGTGCATCAAGCCGCTCACAGCAAGCAACTCGTCACCTGTTCAGACAGTATCAGCCGAGAGTGTATGCCATCCGGCGGATGGCCGCATCGAATTTAGCGGCGAATAAGCGCCTTTTTTTCGAAGTGAACAGTGAACGACACGTTGCCGAGATAGGGTGCGGAGTGGTCGTAGACCGCCGATACCAGGAAGCCGCCGCTATCGCTGGTAACTTTGATATCACGGGCTTTGATATTGGTGATGCTTTCAACGTCGAAACGGCGGGATATTGACTTGACGAGCACATTCCTGGTGGGATTTTTACTGTCAAATTCTTTATAAACACCGTCGACAATGCCGGCGATTTTCACGTAATTCAGGTATATCGGCGTCAGGCGAATGGCCGCGTAGGCGAACATGCCGATGAATGTGGCCAAAATCAGGAAGCCAAGCGACGTTATGCCTGCCTGATTTAGCCGCTTGCGGGCGGACAAACCACCCGTTGCGGTCAACCCGCCGGAATTCCTGGATTTCACGCTATTAGTCTGCATGCTGCGAAATACCTCGTTTTGGACTGTCATAAGCTGATTACCGGTCAACGGTAGCGTGGATTTGAGTCCAAAATCAGTGACTCACACCACATTATTGAATCTTGGTACCAATTCGCTCCCAAAGGGGCCAATTAAAGCCGTCCATGTGCATCCAGATACGCACGGCCTCGCCCACCAGGTATTTGTCCGCGATGACACCGATAAAACGACTGTCCCGACTGTTGTCGCGATTGTCGCCCATCATGAAATAGCTTCCCTCAGGCACGATGTATACGTTGTCCCGCATGGTATTGCCCGGGCTCGAAATCAATATAGCGTGCTCACGGCCACCAAGAATCTCCCGGAACTGGGGGATATCATCATGCAGGGGTGTGTCCGAATCACGGGTCAACTCCACCTGCTCACCGTTGATCGTCAGTCGGTGTTCCTTATAGACAATTCTGTCCCCAGGCAAACCAACCACGCGCTTGATGTAATTTATGTTTGGATCGGACGGTAAGCGGAACACAGCAACGTCGCCGCGCTCCGGATTACCTGTTTCGAAGATCTTTTTCTCAAGAACCGGCAAGCGCAAGCCGTAGGAATATTTCTTAACAAAGATGTAATCGCCCTGCAGAAGTGTCGGCATCATCGAACCCGACGGTATCCGGAAGGGTTCAAAAATGAACGATCGGATTATCAGAACAAAAAACAAAACCGGAAAAAACGAGCGTGAATATTCAACCAGAATACTTTCGAGGCGCCCTCCCTCACTGTTCGATGATTCCCTTTTCGCACGCAGGACCAATCGGTCATACAAAACCACGGCACCGCTAACTGCCGTCAGGACAACCAATATCAAAGCCAGTCTCATACTCTCGAATTCCCCCTACTTGTCCATTCGTAATACTGCCAGGAAAGCTTCTTGTGGAATCTGCACTGAACCGATTTGCTTCATGCGCTTCTTGCCCGCTTTCTGTTTTTCCAATAACTTGCGTTTTCTGCTCACATCACCACCGTAACATTTCGCAGTAACGTTTTTTCGCAGCGCCTTCACGGTACTTCGCGCAACGATCTGACCACCTATCGCCGCCTGGATAGCCACGTCGAACATCTGCCGCGGAATCAATTCACGCATCTTGTCAACAAGTTCACGACCCCGGTAATGTGAGTTTTCCCGATGCACGATAATTGACAGCGCATCGACCCGGTCTTTGTTGATCAGAATGTCCAGGCGCACCAAGGACGCAGGTTCAAACCGTTCAAAATTATAATCAAACGATGCGTAGCCGCGACTGACCGACTTGAGGCGATCGAAGAAATCCAGTACCACCTCGGCGAGCGGCATTTCGTATTGCAGAGATACCTGTTTGCCGAGATAGCGAAGATGCTTCTGCACACCACGCTTCTCAATGCAAAGCTTCATCACTGCACCCACAAATCTTTCGGGCACCAGGATATTCGCCATAATGATGGGTTCGCGCAGCTCGACAATCTCATTTGCCGGCGGCAACTTGGCGGGATTATCGACATAAATGACTTTGTCGCCGTGCACCAGAACTTCGAAAACCACGGTCGGCGCTGTCGTAATCAGGTCAAGATTGTATTCTCGCTCCAACCGCTCTTGCACGATTTCCATGTGCAACATGCCAAGGAACCCGCAACGAAACCCGAACCCCAGCGCCGCAGAGGACTCCGGCTCAAAATGCAGCGCCGCGTCATTCAAGCGCAGTTTTTGCAGCGCCTCGCGAAAATTCTCGTAGTCATCAGAACTGATCGGAAACAGGCCCGCAAATACTCGCGGCTGCACCTGCTCGAACCCTGGCAAGGCCTTCTCACACGGATCAGCCGCCAGCGTCAAAGTATCGCCGACGGGCGCACCATAGATGTCCTTGATAGCAGCGATAACGAAACCGACTTCACCGGCACGCAGCTCCTCGCGATCAGTCATCTTAGGCGTATAGCAACCCACGCGATCTGCGTTATAGGATCGTTGCGTCGAAACGACCGTAATTTTTGCGCCTTTCTTCAGGCATCCATTGACGACTCGAACCAATGAGACGACACCCACGTAATTGTCGAACCACGAATCGATAATCAGGGCCTGCAACGGCCCATCCGGATCACCTGCCGGTGGTGGAATCGTTGTGAGGAGCTTTTCCATTAGCTCGGGCACACCGGCACCTGTTTTCGCACTGACCCGCACTGCATCCTGCGCCTCGATACCGATGATGTCTTCGATCTCACTAATGACGCGATCCGGATCTGCTGCCTCCAGATCGATTTTATTCAATACGGGCATGACCTCGAGACCCTGATCAATGGCCGCAATGCAGTTGGCGACACTTTGTGCCTCGACGCCCTGCGCGGCATCGACAACCAGTAAAGCCCCTTCGCAGGCCGCCAGCGACCGGGAAACTTCATAGGAAAAATCCACATGCCCCGGCGTATCGATCAGGTTGAATTGGTAAGACAGGCCATCGGCTGCCTTGTAATTGAGCGACACGCTCTGCGCTTTGATAGTGATTCCGCGCTCGCGCTCAATATCCATTGAATCGAGAACTTGCTCGGACATTTCACGCTCCTCCAGCCCGCCGCATAACTGGATCATACGGTCCGCCAGAGTCGATTTCCCATGGTCAATATGGGCGATGATGGAGAAATTACGAATAAGGTCCATTATTTGCTAATCAAAATATGCACAAAGCGCAGTGTGTCTTTACGCTCACTGCAACACAGCGAGGGCTTTCCTGAAAGCGGCGAAGTATATACGTTTCGGCATCCCCGCGGAGTGCTATATTGCCGGGAAAGGCAGTGAACTCCGGGGCAATCCTTATTGCGGGAATGCCGCGGCATCGAGCGCTGCGAATAACGCTTTCTCGTCAAGGCGATACTGACAGAGCGCGTGGCCCTGGAACTCGATAACCGGTATGCGCTGGCCGTATTTTTCCATCCAGTCGGCTCGAGAGTCAATATTCAGGACTTCGACCGTCGCACGATCCCGAACCAGCGGCAACAGCTCCTCGACGAGCTGCTCGCAAAGATGGCAGCCCGGTCTGCTGTACACCTGCAAGAGCGGAAGATTCATTGAGAAACTTTAGGGCGCCGGCCCGACTATCGATGGCGACAGACGACTGACACACGGATCGCGGCGCGCCAGTATCCGACCCGCAACAAAGCCAGCAACAAGACCCGCTGTCGACAAGATCAGGGCCCAGATGTCACTGCCTGAATCCACCAGCAAAAAAGCGCATCCCGCGGCGATTAACAAACCAGCCAGCGGCGCGCCATACGCGAACATTGCAGCTCTTGCGAGGTCGCTCGGGGCCAGCGACAGGCGAACCTGATCACCCTCGGCAATCTGAATGCCTGCCTCGATCCGGACAGTCAGCGACAGGGACTTCTTGGCGCTGCTGAAAATTCCGGCACCGCATCCCTTTCCTGCCGCACAGCGCGGACACACGCTGCGATCGCTTACCTCAACGATTGCCTCGTTACCTGCAATGGATAAAACAGTTGCGACAGGGTTAGTCAACCTTGCTCCATCAAACAGAAATTATTGTGCTGGTTATGCTTGGCCTGGCAGCCGCGCTTCAGCGGCAGGCATTGCGGGCCCAGTCGATTTATTTCTGACGCATCGAGCGAGCAATCTTTCTCACCGTCGCAGCAGGCACCTCACCGATTGCTGTGACGAGATGATTGTCTCGCTCTACGCTGTAGGAATTCGATGCACCAACGGCTGCACTCGCTGCTTCAGAATTTTCAGGTTCGTCGGCGATAAAAACAGACACCGATGCCAGGCCATCACTGTACATTATGTGAGTAACAGACGAGCCCGAATCGGAAAATTTTTCACTGGTCGTCGATACAATTCGAAATCCGGCCGGCAAATCGTCGCTGACCCAATTTGACTCGACTTCGATCACATCCCGCTTCGGCGGCTCTGCGTACCACGTGAAGTCATCCAGACTGAACGAGGGCATCAGGGCCTTCGTTGGTATCTCACTGTTGAGTTTGATATTGGCAAATTTCAATTGTTCAAGAAGCGCACCGTCCCCGGCAACAAGCTCGGTACGCAACGGAAAAGCCGTCTCTTTGTCGAGCCAGATTCGGTGTCCGAATCGGTATCCATCGTGCGGACGAATGGCAAGAAGCAGAGCAGCTCGGCCCGCAACCCGTTCTTCACGAACAATGGAAAGATCGTATTCACTGCCAAAACGAAGTTCCGTCGCGGGCAAGGTCGAAAACAAGGTGGTGTCATCACTCCAGTGTTCGATCAACACCGACTTCTTGTCCGGCAAAATACAGTGAACTTCGTTGCCGTTGCGAATTATCTCAAGCCCATTGCCTTCCTGGGTGATGATTTTTTCGTGCACGACTCCGTCTATGATCTTGTGCAAGACGATCAGTGCTTCGGATCGACCGTCTACCTGGCGTATGACCGTTCCTTCGAAGTCCATGGTCTTGACCACTGACGACATGGCATCCAGCCATTCATTGGGCGTCGTCCTGTCTGCGCTGGCAGGCATCGCCATCAGCGTCAACGAAAATGCAATAATGCAATGGCGTATCATCATCCGGATCCGGCTCACTATCGAATTAATCGGTTTCAACGTCCGACGCTTCACTTGACGCATCTGCTGGCAGAGTATCATCTTCTTCGAGCAAATTAGGCCGGGGCGCAATTTCGACAAGTTCTCCTTCGCGCAATTCCAGCGTTACCAGGCGAGTCAGGATATTCGCACCTCTGCCCGACGATCTCTCTTCATGATGGCGGTAGTACTGTGTGACCATATTGCTCGGACCCGTCGTCACAAATTCACTGGAGAGTTGCTCGGTATACATTGACGCATCGTCTATCGCAACAGCGGCAAAATCTGCCGCGCCATTCGCAAACTCACTTTCATCGCCGCCACCAATCTGACGCAGGCCAATTAATGCCACAACCGCAACCGATGCCGCGATAGCAATGCCAGCTACTGGTCGCATGAATCTGGACGGAACAAATTCCTTGACCGGCGCCACTGGAATCGTTTCCCCGCCAATGGCCGCAGCAACTCCAGCACGAAGCTCTGCCATGCCGGGCAATTCACGCTCGCCCCGAAGCACTCGTCCAATGCGCAAATACTCTTCGGCTTGCTGCCGCAGTGAACCATCCTGGCTCAACCTTCTGAGCAACAGCTCAGATTCGTTTTGCGGCAACTCACCGTCGATAAAAGCGGACAGTTGATTTTTTATTGCGTCATTCATTTTGCACCCTGACGGGACCCGGTCCCGTGCTCAAGTTTAGTCAATTAAACTACCTATTTTCTTACCTATTGCGTCTCGGGCACGAAAAATCCGCGACCGGACAGTGCCCACCGGGCACTCCATCGTCTGGGCAATTTCCTCATAAGTCATGCCGTCCAACTCGCGCAAAATAATCGCCGTGCGCAAGTCCTCGGGCAATGCCTCAATGGCACGCTGCACTGTCTCACTCAATTCCTGACTCAGGGCATTGCCTTCCGGCGTGTCGGTCTCCCTGAGTTTCGCATGCAGTTCAAATTGTTCGGGATCTTGCAAGTCCAACTCAATATCCATCGGTCGCCTTCTCTGCGCTGCGAGATAATTCTTCGCCGTATTTACAGCGATTCGGTATAACCAGGTATAAAAAGCACTCTCGCCACGAAAACGTGGCAATGCGCGGTACGCTTTGAGAAAGGCCTCCTGCGTGATATCCAGCGCCTGATCCGGATCTCGCACATACCGCATGATCAAATTGACAATCCTGTGCTGATATTTCAGGACAAGAACGTCGAAAGCTCCTTTGTCACCCTTCTGGACGCGTCGGACCAGCTGAGCGTCTGTTGGATCAGCCGCCATTCCCACACTTCTCAATACCAGCAACGTAAGCCACACCAACTCCCGGATAGACCGGTGCGGATAGTGAAAGTTCTCTGTGTAATACGCCAATCATGGGTTTTATGCCGAAATGTGATGTGGATTTTCCGCCAGATCGCGGAGCGGCTGATGGTAGCAGGCTACAAGGCGTGCCTCCATATGAGCTGCAGTCGTCGCCAGGTCGTTGGCGGGCAGTCTTTTCTCCGCAACAATTCAACATAATGACTGCCGTCAGCGAAGCGCAACCGCAGCCACGCCCAGCGCTGCAGCACCGCACTCCCTTTAAGTATTTGTATTTTATGCGGTTTATTGAATTCGTCCAATCCCTGCGCCACCCCGCGAACATCAATGCGGATACCATGCACACGGGCATTGCCACGCGCTTGCCGCCTTAGGCCGAAAACACAATCCGCGATCCATACGCCAGCCAATGCAATCTTAGCTAATGCCGGAATCGGCAAATGCCCGATGATGGCCAGCCCGACCGCCAGGAACAGACAACCGCTCGTCATAACAAGCGCGCGCAGGCGCGGGACCGGGATCAGTTCAATGGCGCATTTGTCGGAGGATGTCATCCACAGCGGGTTGGCCGGTTTGCTCACCCCCTAATAAATACGCCTTCAATTCCGGATCGGACAGTGCCAAAAGTTGACGGAACGCCTCTTTTTTCTCGTCGGAACCCAGGCGATAATCGTTTTCCAGATACTGGAGCAACAACTCGTCCAGTTCGCGCATGCCACGGCGACATTGCCAGCGTAGTTTCGAAATGTTGTCGATAACAACGGCCCGGTTAATGGCGCCGTTCAGCCAGCATTTTCTTGGTCTCGGCAATCGCGCGAGCCGGATTCAGGCCTTTGGGGCAGGTCTGGGTGCAATTCATGATGGTGTGGCAACGGTACAATCGGAAAGGATCTTCCAGGTCATCAAGCCGTTCGCCCTTTGCCTCATCACGGCTATCCACGAGCCATCGATACGCCGCAAGCAATGCAGCCGGCCCAAGAAACCGATCACTATTCCACCAGTAGCTCGGGCAACCGGTGGAGCAGCAGGCACACAATATGCAAGCGGCAGGTTCATCTATCAGCTCCTGATCCGCCTTGCTTTGCAGTCGCTCCTGGTCGGGCGGCGGTGGTGTACGTGTCTGCAGCCACGGTTTGATCGAGGCGTACTGCGCATAGAAATTGGTCAGATCCGGTACAAGGTCCTTAACAACCGGCATATGCGGCAACGGGTATATTTTGGTTTCGCGCTTGTCGCTGTCCACCGTGATTGTGCATGCCAGTGAATTTCCGCCATCGATGTTCATCGCACAGGAGCCACAAATCCCTTCCCGGCAGGAGCGCCTGAAGGTCAATGTAGGATCTACCTCATTTTTTATTTTGATCAGTACATCGAGAACCATCGGCCCACAGCTGTCCATATCGACATCGTAGGTATCCGTTCTCGGATTATCACCACTGTCCGGATCGTAACGATACACAAGGAATCGACTTACGTTCGTCGCCCCTTCCGGCGCAGAAAAGTGACGCCCTTTGGTAATCCGTGAATTTGGCGGTAATCGAAATTCGGCCACGCTTTGCTCCTGAAATCCAGTTGACTAACGGCTAATACACACGTGCTTTGGGGGGCACGGCCTCAACGTCATCCGTCAGCGTCTCCTGATGGACCGGTCGGTACTCGAAATGCACATCGCCCGGGCCCTGCACCGAGCAGAAAGTATGTTTCATCCAGTTCTCATCATCTCGGTCCGGATAATCTTCCCGCGCGTGCGCCCCCCGACTCTCCAGTCGATTGGCCGCTGACTCAATCGTGGCCGTCGCATTAAGCAATAAATTCTCAAGCTCCATCGTCTCAATCAAATCCGTATTCCAAATGAGTGAGCGATCGGAAACTCGCACGTCGCTGAAGCTTGTGAACGTCTCCTTCAACAAGTCGACTCCCTCTGCCAGCGTCTCACCGGTGCGGAACACCGCTGCATGATTCTGCATCACTTTCTGCATTTCGAGTCGAATTTCCGAGGTTGACCGCGACCCCTTTGCGTTCCGCAAAGTATCGATCCGAGCCACACTATTTTGACCTGCGTCAGCCGCTAAATCCGGATGCCTGGCTCCCGCTTTCATCGTCGCGGCACAGTGGTGTGCTGCCGCACGTCCAAACACGACCAGGTCGAGCAATGAATTTGAACCCAGGCGATTGGCGCCGTGTACAGATACACATGCCGCCTCACCGACCGCCATCAGGCCCGGAACGACAGTTTCCGGGTCGCCGTCTTTCAGCCTGACCACCTGGCCATTAATGTTTGCCGGTATGCCGCCCATGTTGTAATGCACCGTAGGCAGCACGGGGACCGGGTCCCGGGTCACATCGACGGCCGCAAAAATGCGTGCAGACTCCGCGATGCCCGGTAATCGTTCGTCAATGACCTCGGGGCCGAGGTGTTCAAGATGCAGATAAATATGATCTTTTTCCGGACCAACGCCTCTTCCTTCACGAATCTCAATAGTCATTGAACGGCTCACAACATCGCGCGACGCAAGATCTTTGGCATTCGGCGCATAGCGCTCCATGAATCGCTCACCTTCGGAATTGGTCAGATAACCGCCCTCGCCCCTGACTCCCTCCGTGATCAACATGCCCGCCCCGTAAATTCCGGTCGGATGAAACTGCACAAATTCCATATCCTGCAAAGGCAAACCCGCTCGCAATACCATTGCTGAACCATCGCCAGTACAGGTATGCGCCGAGGTGCAAGAGAAGAAAGCGCGACCGTAGCCGCCGGTCGCCATGATCACCTGGTGCGAGCGGAACCGGTGCAAGCGACCCGTCGCCAGATCGATCGCTACAACTCCGCGACACACGCCATGATCGTCCATCATCAGATCAATGGCGAAATATTCGATGCAAAACTCGGCGTCATGTTTCAGCGACTGCTGATACAGCGTATGCAACATTGCATGGCCCGTACGATCGGCAGCCGCACACGTTCGTTGTGCCGTTCCTTCCCCGAAATGGGTCGTCATGCCGCCGAATGGGCGCTGGTAGATCAGCCCGTCTTCCGTCCGCGAAAAAGGCACGCCATAGTGTTCGAGTTCGATGACGGCACCCGCTGCCTCTTTACACATGTATTCGATCGCATCCTGGTCGCCGAGCCAGTCGGACCCCTTGATCGTATCGTACATATGCCAACGCCAGTCATCCTTGCCCATATTGCCGAGCGCGGCGCTGATGCCACCCTGCGCGGCCACGGTGTGGCTGCGTGTTGGAAAGACTTTGGTGATGCAGGCTGTCTTGAATCCCGCTTCCGCCAAACCGAAGGTCGCGCGCAGGCCGGCACCGCCTGCACCGATAACAACTACGTCATAACTATGGTCAATGAAATCGTAATCGTTCATCAGGCCGCACCGAACGAGATTTTCAAAACCGCAAAAACTGCTGCCATGGCAATGACAGCGTGAAAGAACTTATTGAGAATCAAGGACACCACCTTCAGGAAAGAACCGTGCACGTAGTCTTCGATGACCACCTGAATGCCAAGGCTTGAATGGTAAGCAAGTGTGAGACCGAGGAGCAGCAACACGACGCTGTTCCAGGGTCGTCCGATCCATTCGTTGACGGCGTCATAATCGAGCGCTGTAGAATGCGATAACGCAAGCAAAAACCACGCACCCAGGATGATCAGTGCTGCGGCGGTGACTCTTTGCGCCCACCAGTGGCTGGTTCCCTCTTTCGCAGAGCCTGAGCCTAATGCATTACGCAGCGGCGAACGCAAATTCACGACAACCACCAGTACACGAGCGTCAGCATCACGGAACACACAACGACAGCCCAGGCAGAGGTGCTGGCCTGACTCTTCTCGAAGCCACGCCCTGTATCCGCAAAGAGATGCCGGATGCCATTAAACAAATGAAAGAAAAATGTGAAGCTCCAGCCAACAATCGCAATACGCCCGAACGGTGTTTGCATCAGTTCGACGAACTGCTGATAAGCTGCGGCATCGCCAGCGGCAGCCATGAGCCAGGCAACGTAAACCACCAGGCCTGCCGTCAACGCAACACCGGTCATCCGGTGCAGAATCGACAAGGTCATGGATATGGGCCAGCGGTAGACCGACAGGTGCGGCGACAGCGGCCGCCCGGAATTACTCATAATTCTGAAGTCATCCTGGTGTTCTTATTGGAAGCCGTTAAAAATCAATGCACCGCCCATTCTTCTCCCAGTCACCGTAGCGAGTAGGATCAGGTCCCGGCCGGCCGCCGATTTCTTTCACGGATTCCTTGCTGTCTGCTGCTGTATCCGGGTTATGATCCGCCGGCCGGACAGCATCGGTATTTGGTTGCGCAGTGCTTGTCTCTTGATCCTCAGGCATCGGCGAAGTATGCCAGAGTAATTGCGGGCTTGCAGGATATCCATTCGTTGGCACTCATGGAATTGCAGTGATATTGGACACGACTTATTACAGGCTAATTATGCTCGCCGGAGAGGACCGAATTTCTTTCCTGCAGGGGCAACTCACCCAGGACCTTGCCAAACTGCAGGATGCAATGAGCCTGCAGGCGGCCTTGTGTAACGCCAAGGGTCGAGTGGTTGTTACCAACCGCTTGCTGGACCTTGGTGAGCGCATCGGCATGGTTGTGCCAGCTCCGATGGTCGATGCCGTCGTCGGGCGACTTTCAATGTACCGACTACGGGCTGATGTGCAATTCGAGGTCGATAACGAAAATTGGCTTGCACTCGCCTTTTCCGACAAAGATTCGCTCGACCGACTTGACGAAGCCGATCTCCTCCCCGAGCAGGCGCAAGGCGCATGCAAGCGATCAACCGACATTGTTGCGGTAAACCAGACGGGAACCCGGCGCTATGTCGAGATATTCAGCCGGGCGAGCGCCCTGCAGCGGATTGATCTGGACATGGCCAGGAGGCTCAACGATCGTGCCTGGCAGGAGGAAAGAATTGCTGCCGGACTCGTCGATATTGTGAGCGCTAATTCAGAGAAATATACGCCACACATGCTGAACCTGGACCTGACCG
>Ga0209987_10000513_pt1 | contig 20375 bp, 18 predicted proteins | sample N074metaG_FD_182134 | JGI IMG/M metagenome (GOLD analysis project Ga0209987, IMG submission 182134) | Deep subsurface microbial communities from Kermadec Trench to uncover new lineages of life (NeLLi) - N074 metaG (SPAdes) (version 2) | ecosystem: Environmental > Aquatic > Marine > Ocean trench...
AACTCGCGTTCGAAAACCCTAACGGACTTGTAGGTCAGTATCCGCTGGTAATGATCCCCGTATTCGCCGTGCCGCTGTTTCTGATCCTGCATTTCTTGACCCTGCGCAAACTCGCACGCGAGGGGGTTGCCGGCATGACCCTGCTGGCGGGGGAGACGGCGGAATTAGTCTGGAAACGTCTCGACCAGCTCTTTGAGCCGGGCCTTGGCATCCCGCAGTATGGGCTCGCCGTCGCCGACGAGGAGGATGTCGAAGTCGAGATCCAGAAGTTTGCGCAGGCTGCCCCGAAGGCGGGACGGATCGTCCATGACGCGTTCCGGCAAAAGCCCGCACTGCCCCGGCGGATTGCCGATGATGGCATCGCCGACGATCAGGATCCTCCGGTCCGGCCATAGCAAGGCGACCTCGCCCGGCGACTTTCCGGCGGCGTCGACCACCTCGAATGGCCCGACCGTGTCGCCGAGATTTAACCCGTCGTCCAGTTCCGTCCCCTGATTTCGGGCGTGGTCCGCGTCGTTGGCGTGGATGACCGTCCGCGCGCCGGTGCGCGCCCGCACCCGGTTCGCCGCGCGGGAATGATTGCGGTTGGTGAGGATGATGCAGGCCACGCCCTCGCGAACCAGGGTCTCCATGTCCTCCGCCGTCGGTTCGACGGGGTCGATACAGATGTTGCCGCCGGGATCGCGAACCAGGTGGCCGTTGAAATTGTACCCGTGGGGTTCGGAAAACCACGGCCACGTGAGGATATCGCTGACGATGTCCCTCATGTTTCGCTCCATTTATCTCCTCGGGATCGGTCGAAACTAACGTATTCTACGAAGCAGTGTAAGCCACGACGGTCCCACGACTACTGGGCGGGTGGAATGGCTGAAACCTATGGCGCCAATTTCGAGACGTCGGACGTACTCCGCATGTTCCCGACCTTTGTGTGGAAGGCGCAGGTGGCCGCTAGCGTCCGTCAAGGGATCGAAGAGGACGTATTTGCAAAACTCGATGAGCTGAGGCGCGACGCGGACGCGCCGGTCCCGGGCCGCGGCTGGCAGTCGGAAAAGGATCTGCACCGTCTGGACGAATTTCGCGGCCTGGTCGCCTGCATCCGCGACGCCACCGACCGTGTCCTGGAGTTCCTGAAAACCGGAGACGGCGCTTTCGAGATAACCGGCCTCTGGGCCAACTTGAACCCGAAAGGCGCGGCGCACCCGATCCATAGCCACCCCAACAATTTCTTGAGCGGCGTTTATTACCTGCGCACCCACGAAGGCGCCGACACCGTAAATTTCCACGACCCCAGGTCGCAGACCGGGATCATCCGGCCACCGGTCACGGAACTCACCGCCGAGAACACGGATCAGGTGGTGGTCAAGGTCAGCGACGGAACCCTTCTCATGTTCCCGTCCTGGCTGCCCCATTCGGTCGACGCCAGCGGCAGCGGCGAAACGCGGATCAGCGTCAGTTTCAACGTCATGCCCTCGGCTTACAGCGAAAGAATGAGCCACCCCTTGTGGTGACGGAACACGGCTCGATAGGATACCCCGGGAGCGGGCTGCGGAACGCCCCTCACTCACGCGCATGTGACGGCGCCAGCGCGGCCGGCTCGGCTACACTCGGCGAAGCACAACCACGGAATAAAAAAGGGAGGTCTCGGGTGGCACGCTTTTTTGGAATTCTACTGGCCGCGTTCCTGCTGTCGCCCGGGGTCCCGGCCCAGGCCGCGGCCTGGAACCCGCCGGCGGGCTGGTCGGTGATCGACACCGCCCATGGTTACAAGACCCTGATCGCGCGCCTCGACGCGGCGGTCAAGGCCAACAAGATGGGCCTGGTCAGCCGCGCCAGCGCCACCTTGGGCGCCAAGGCCATGCTGAAGCAGACCATTCCGGGCAACATGGTGGTCGGGGTCTACCGGCCCGACTTCGCGGTGCGCATGCTGGCGGCCAGCGTGCCCGCCGGCATCGAGGCGCCGATCCGCTTCTACATCACCGAGAACCCGGACGGCACGGCAACCCTCAGTTACAAAAAACCGAGCACCGCCTTCGCGCCCTACGCCGACGGCGGTCAGGCACTGCGCGAGCTGGCGGCCGAGCTCGACGCGCTGTTCGCCAAGATCGCCAAGGAGGCGGCGGCGCCGTAACCGTCACCCCTCGTCGGTCTTGCCACGCCAGTGGGCCAGCAGCTCGCGCCGCTCGGCCATCAACGAGGCCGCGAGGCCCGCCACCACCGCCCAGAACGCCGAGGTGATTCCGAATACCGAGAACGGGGTCGCGGCGACGGCGAGCGCGGCGAGCGCGCCGAACCGGAGCTTGCCGCCGAATGCGGTTTCGAGCGCGCTCTGCAGCGACGCGAGAATGGCCAGGCCGGCGAGCGTGACCACGAAGCTGCGCGGCAGAGCCGCAAGCAGCGAACTCAAGGTTCCGGCCCCAAGCGCGATCGAGATGGTCAGGGTCGCGGCGATCACGCTGGCCCAATAGCGCCCCTGCTTGGGACCGGCGTCCGGTCCGGCCAGGATCGCGGCGCCGGTGCGCGCGACGGTCGCCGGATGGCCCCCCCGAGCAACGTGTTGAACACCGAGTTGAGCCCGATTGTAACGGTCACCACGGTGATCGGAACGCGGTACCCCTGAGACATCAGAAATCCCAGCCCCTGGACGTTGCCCAAGCCCATCGCCAGGACGACCATGGGCAGGCTGATGGCGATGAAAGCCGGCAGCGTAAAAACGATCCCGGGCAGGGCGAGGTCGGGCAGCGACCACGAGATCACCTCGGTCGCGCTGTCGCCGAAGGCGAAGACCGCGGCGCCGCCGACGATTACGGCGAGGCCCATCGGCGGTACCCGCGGGCTGGCGATGAAACGGCCGGTGAGGTAGCTCGCCAGGGTGATGCCGGCGACCAGCACGTCCTCGACGCTGGCCGCGACCATGCGCGTCACGTAAACCAGGATGCTACCGGCGAACATGCCCATGACGATCGGCAGCGGCAGCCAGGCCATGATCCGTGCGCCAATGCCGAACGCACCGAGCACCAGAATTGCGACCCCCGCCATCAGGTTGGCGCCGACCAGTTCGGGAAAACTGAATTGGCCGGCCAGGGTGCCCAGGTAGATCAGTCCGGGTATCGTCCAGGTGATCGGGATCGGCAGGCGGTAATAGAGGCTGAGCGCGATCGAGGTGATCGCGCCGCCGAACCAGATGATGAAGATCCAACTCGATGACTGCTGGGCGCTGAGGCCGAGCTGTCCGGCGACCTCGAGGTGCAACGGCAGCGCGCCGAAGCCGTACCATAAGAATGCGGTGAGTCCGGCCCAGAGCGCCGCCATGTTGAAGTCGCCGACCAGCCGCCGCAGCCCCGCGCCCGATCCCACGGCAGCCTCGGCTTCCGTCGGGTCTTTCGTTGGATCGCTCTCCCTGGACAAATCCCAGCCTCCCGCGCACCGCCGCCGGAGTTTATTCGCGGATCGTATCCAGGGTGGCCGGACTCGGCCCGCGCCGGCGCGCTAGTCTAGCAGCATATTTCGGGTTTCCGCGGGTAACTTGACGGTTAGGCCGTCGAACGCCTCGCTCATGATGATCTGGCAGCCCAGGCGCGAGGTTTCTTCCAGGCCGAAGGCGAGGTCGAGCATGTCCTCCTCGTCCTCGCTGGCTTCGTCGAGCTTTCCCGACCAGGCCGGCTCGACGATGACGTGGCAGGTCGAGCAGGCCAGCGAGCCGTCGCAGGCGCCTTCGAATCACCCGGGTGGCGCGAGCCCCATGTCCCAAAAACCGATCTCGAGGCGGGTGGCGGTGCGGAAGGTCTTGGCGAGCTTGGCCCAGCGCGGCGACGCGGTCGGCTCGGCGCCGAGGCGGCGCGCGGCGACCCTGTCGAGCTGTTCGAGCGCGCCCTTGGCCACTTCCTGATATTCGGCCCCGGCGTAGAGGGCGATCCAGTCGCGGTAGCGGGTGGCCTGGTCATGGTCGCGCGCGGAATCGGCCGCGAGCCAGGTCCCGATCTCGGCGTAGCCCATGACGCAAGGCGCGAGCGCAACCAAAAGGTCGAGCAGATCGCCGGCCATGCCGGCATCGAGCACGAAGCGGGTGTAGGCCAGGTTGGCGTCGGCCTCGGGCAGCGCCGCCATCTCGGCCTCGCTCAGGCCCCATCCGGCGCAGTATTTGACGTGCAGCGCCATCTCGGCGTTGATCAGCGCGTCGAGCGTCGCCGCGGCGGCCCGCATGTCATCCAGTTCGTCGCTCTTGAAACATGCGAGCGCGTAAGCGCGGGCGAAATGGATCAGGAAGATATAGTCCTGACCCAGGTAATGGCGGAAGCAGGCCTCGGGGAGATCGCCCGCACCCAGCTGACGCACGAAGTCGTGGCGGATAAAGGCGTCCCAGTCGTCTAGACAGGTCGCCTTGAGGGCGGAAAAAACCTGGCCCGGCTCGGTCATGACACCGGCGCCCTAGTCTAGCAGCATATTTCGGGTTTCCGCGGGCAACTTGACGGTTAGGCCGTCGAGCGCCTCGCTCATGATGATCTGACAGCCCAGGCGCGAGGTTTCTTCCAGGCCGAAGGCAAGGTCGAGCATGTCCTCCTCGTCCTCGCTGGCTTCGTCGAGCTTTCCCGACCAGGCCGGCTCGACGATGACGTGGCAGGTCGAGCAGGCCAGCGAGCCGTCGCAGGCGCCTTCGATATCGACGCCGTGGCGATGCGCGATCTCCATGACCGATAGCCCAACCGGGGCGTCCACTTCTTTGCGATTTCCGTCGGTTTCGATGAACACCATCTTGGGCATCAAGTCAGGCTCCCGTCCCGGCCTCTGGGTATCGCGGCGGTTGGTATCCGGTGGATCGGTTCACGCCACCGAGGCCACCGCCGACGTCGCGGTGGCGTCGCCAGCGCCGCGGCTGTATAGCGCACCCCAGGCCTCCAGGAAATGCTCGATATCGGCGGCCTCGCTGGTCCAGCCCAAGCTGACCCGGATCGCCGCCGTGGCCTCGGCCGCGCTCGCACCCATGGCGGCGAGCACGTGGGAAGGCGCGACCTTGCCGGAGGAACAGGCCGAGCCCGCGCTCACCGCAACCCCGGCCAAGTCGAGCGCGATAACCTGGGTCTCCGCCGAAAGCCCTGGCGCCGCGAAGCAGCAGGTATTGGCTAGGCGCGGCGCGGCCGCGGCGAAAATCCGGATCTCGGGCGCGAGCTCGCACAGGCGCCGCTCCAGATCGTCGCGCAGTCGCGCCAGCGCGGCCGCCTTGCCGAGACCGGCCACCGCGGCCTGGGCAGCGGCACCGAAACCGGCGATACCGGGCAGGTTCTCGGTCCCGGCGCGGCGTCCGCGCTCCTGCCCGCCGCCGCGCTGGCAGGGCGCGAATTCGAGGTCGGCCGCCAGTACCAGCGCACCGACACCCTGAGGCCCGCCAAGCTTGTGCGCCGAGAGGCTCATCAGGTCGATGCCAAGCCCGTCCAAGTCGAGCGGCAGCTTGCCGGCGGCCTGGATGGCATCGCAGTGAACCAGTGCGCCATGGGTCCGGGCGACATGCGTCAATTCGGCGAGCGGCTGGATCGCACCGGTCTCGTTGTTGGCCAGCATGATCGAGACCAGCGCCGGCACAGATGATTCGCCAAGCCGGGCATCGAGCGCCGCGGGCGCCACCAGTCCCTCCCCGGTCAGCGGAATGCGGACCGCGCCGGGGGCGGCGTTGAGGATCGAATCGTGCTCGCCAGCCGACACCAGGAGCCGCGTTCTTCCGGTGCCGGCCAGCGCCAGGTTGTTGGCCTCGGTGCCGCCGCTGGTGAAGATCACGCCTTCCGGCCGCGCGCCGGCGAGCGCGGCAACCGCCGCGCGCGCCGCCTCGATCTTGCGCCGGGCGAGGCGGCCGAAACGGTGCACGGAAGAGGCGTTGCCGGCTGTCGCCAGGGCCTCGGTCATGGCGGCCGCGGCCTCGGGCAAGAGCGGCGTTGTGGCGTTGTGATCTAGGTAGGTGGTTCGCGTCATGGGGCCAGACGGATGCGCGAGGGTCATCGGCCGGCGCGGGCCGCGCCGCGCGGCGGCACCGGACCGGGAACGCTCATTCGGCCGCGAAGACCGGGTCGTTGCTGTCTTCGGTTTTGCGAATCAAGCCGCTGGTGCCGAGGATTTGCTTTTTTACCACGTCGGCAACGGTTACCGAACTCAGATAGAGGTAGATCTGGTTGCCCAGCTCCTCCCAGAGATCGTGAGTCATGCAGCGGCTTTTGTTGATTCGGCAGCCGTACGGTTGGCCCGGCGTGCAGCGGGTCGCGCGGATCGGTTCGTCGACCGCCAGGATGATGTCGGAGATTCGGGTTTCGGTATCCTCGCGCGCGAGCAGATAGCCGCCGCCCGGGCCCCGCACGCTGCGGACCAGGCCACCGCGCCGAAGCTTGGCGAAGAGCTGCTCCAGATAGGAAAGTGAAATCTCCTGGCGATCGGCGATATCGGCGAGCGAAATCGGCTTGTTGTCACTGTGCATGGCCAGATCCACCATCGCCATGACCGCGTAACGGCCCTTGGTACTGAGTTTCAACTTACGTCTCCCTTGACATTAGGCGCCGGGTCCCGCGATGCCCGCGCTTTCGATGGGCGTCGGTTCACGCCATCAATACTTTCCTTGTGGACGTTCGGCCCCACGCTCGGCCGAGTCGTCCTCGACGTCGAGCACGCTGTTTTGGCTTTGTTCCTCCAGGCTGTTGACCCGCGCGCGCAGGGTCTGCACCTCGTCAAGCAGGCCATCGATGGCGCGCGCCACCGGGTCCGGAAGGTCGCCGGTCGGCGTGCCGTAAGCGACGAAGCGTGGCTGATCGCGCTTCTGCGAATCGCGCGGCTGAACCGCCCGGGCCGGAACGCCGACCATGGTGGCCCCGGCCGCCACGTTCTTGGTCACCACCGCGTTGGCGCCGATTCGGGCGTCTCGTCCCACGATGATCGGTCCCAGAATCTGGGCCCCGGAACCGACGATGACGCCGTCCTCCAACGTCGGGTGACGCTTGGTATCGCGCTGGTTGAGGCTGTCGACACTGGGCGCGACGCCGCCGAGCGTGACGTCGTGGTAGAGGGTCACGCCGTCGCCGATCTGGCTGGTTTCGCCGATCACGACGCCCATGCCGTGGTCGATAAACAGGTCGTCGCCAATGATCGCGGCCGGGTGGATTTCGATCCCGGTCGCGAGGCGGCCGATCTGGGAGATCCAGCGGCTCAACAGCCGCCAACGCCGCCGCCACAGCCAGTGGGTCAGGCGATGGAAAATCAAGGCCTGGAATCCGGGGTAACAAACAACTACTTCTAGACGTGACCGGGCCGCGGGGTCCCGCGCCATCATGGAATCGATATTGGATCGGATGGATTTCAACATGGCTCTACCATCATGCTAAATTCTGGCTGCTTCCTGCCTGGGAATATGGTACCCGAAGGCGGCCAGCGCCACGAAAAAGCACAGGTTCCAAGTAGGGGTATATAGTATATCCGACTAAAAAAGTCAAGAATGGTGTCCGAATATATTCCCGTGAAATAGGGCTTTTATTTGGATTTTCCCAGGTGGTTTAGGCAAAACCCGAGCAGGTTAGTCAGTTTTTCCGCTGAAACGAAACAATCGGATTACGAGGGGCGATCGCACGACATGCCAGAGGTGAACATCAACGGACCAGAGGGCCGGCTGGAAGGCCGCTACCAGCACAATCGGACCCCGGGGGCGCCGGTTGCGATCATGCTGCATCCCCATCCACAGCACGGCGGGACCATGAACAACAAGGTGGTCTACGCCCTCTATCACGCCTTCGCGCGCCGCGGCTTTTCGGTCCTGCGCTTCAACTTCCGCGGCGTCGGCCGCTCCCAAGGCACCTTCGATCGCGGCGAGGGCGAACTCTCCGACGCGGCCTCGGCGCTCGACTGGTTGCAGGACTTCAACGAAGGCGCCAGCGCCTGCTGGATCGCCGGCTTCTCCTTCGGCGCCTGGATCGGCATGCAGCTGCTCATGCGGCGGCCCGAGATCAGCGGCTTCGTCTCGATCGCGCCGCCGGCCAACTTGTACGACTTTACGTTTTTGGCGCCCTGCCCGTCTTCAGGCATGATCATTCAGGGCGTCGAGGACGAAATCGTGCCGCCGGCCTCGGTCCAGAAGCTGGTCGAAAAACTCAAGGCCCAGCGCAACCTGGAAATCGATTATCGCCTGATTCCCGGCGCCAACCACTTCTTTCACGACAACCTCGAACAGCTCGACCAGCATCTCGGCGACTATCTGTCGAAGAAAGTGCCGGTACCCGACCAGGCCGCCATCGCCCAATAGAGATTCTTTCGTAGCATATCCGTGTCAGAGAATTCTGTGCTACGCCCGGTGCAGGACCCCGCCGGTCGCCGGGCGCGCGACGCCGGTGGTACCGGGCAGCGACAGCGGCAGGCCGTCGAGCGCGCGCAAGGCCAGATAGGCGAAGGCCTGAGCCTCGAGCGCGTCGCCGTCCCAGCCGACCGCCTCGACGGCCGCGACCGGCGCCGTCAACCGCGCCGCCAAGGCCGCCATGAGCGCCGGGTTGTGACGGCCGCCGCCGGTCACCAGCCAGCGTCCGGGCGGCGCCGGCAAGTGATCGCCCGCGCGGGCCACCGCGGCGGCGGTGAACGCGGTTAGCGTCGCCGCGCCGTCGGCCGCGGAGAGCGCCGCAACCGGCGCCGGATCGAAGGCCTCGCGGTCGAGCGATTTGGGCGGCGGCAGCGCGAAATAGGGATTGTCCAACAACTCGGTCAGCGCCGACTCCGCGACCCGGCCGGCGCGCGCCAACTCGCCGCCAAGATCGACCGGCTGGCCGGTATGACGCGCCGCCCAATCGTCGATCAAGGCATTGCCCGGGCCGGTGTCGAAGGCGAGGATATCGTCCGCGCCGGGCCCGATCCAGGTCAGGTTCCCGACCCCGCCCAGGTTGAGCACCGCGAGCGGCTTGGGCAGCGACGCGGCAAGCGCGGCGTGGTAGAGCGGCGCCAGCGGCGCGCCCTGCCCGCCTTCGGCCATGTCGCGGCCGCGGAAATCGCAAATCACGTCGATTCCGGTCTCGGCGGCGAGCAAGGCGCCGTCGCCGATCTGCCGCGTGCGGCCGGCCTCGGGCTGGTGCCAGATGGTGTGGCCGTGGAACCCGACGACCTGAACATCGCCCACCGCCATGTCCGCCTCGGCGAGCAGGTCCCGCACCGCCGCAGCATGTTTCAGGGTCAGCTCGCGCTCGACCTCGTCAACCGGTCCCGTCTCGCCGAGCAGGGCACGCAGGCGGCCGCGGAACGCCGCGTCGTAGGCCCGGGACAGCCGGGCCCCGGCCTCGACCCGGCCGCGCCCGTCGCTATGGATCAACGCCGCGTCGATGCCGTCGAGCGAGGTGCCGCTCATCAGGCCCAGCGTCCAGCGCATCTCCGCGCCCCCACCGCCGTATTTCCTCATGATTTCCCGGGACTGGTGATTTGTGAACAGGGGACGATTGTGATAAATCCGCCCCCTCACGGCAAGCGGCGCCGCCGCGCCCGTGTCTGGAACCATGCAACTGCCACTCGGAAGATCATGACTGAGCCCCGCTCGGACTTCCTGCGCGAGATCATCGGCCGCGGATTCCTGCATCAATGCACGGACCTGGCCGGGCTGGACGCGCTCGCCGAGAACGGCCCGATCGCCGCCTACATCGGTTTCGATTGCACCGCCGATTCGCTGCACGTCGGTAGCCTGGTTCCGATCATGATGCTGCGCTGGCTTCAGAAAACCGGCCACAAGCCGATCGTGCTGATGGGCGGCGGCACCACCAAGATCGGCGACCCCTCGGGCAAGGACGAGAGCCGTAAACTGCTGAACGAAGACCAGATCCAGGCCAATATGGCCGGCATTCGGCGCATTTTCGATCGCTACCTGGTGTTCGGCGACGGACCGACCGACGCGATCATGATCGACAACTCCGACTGGCTGGACCGGCTCAACTACGTCGATTTCCTGCGCGAGTACGGCCGCCATTTCTCGGTCAATCAGATGCTCGCCTTCGATTCGGTCAGGCTGCGGCTCGAACGCGAACAACACCTTAGCTTCCTCGAGTTCAACTACATGGTGCTCCAGTCCTACGACTTCCTGGAAATCAGCCGGCGCCACGATTGCGTGCTGCAGATGGGCGGCTCGGACCAATGGGGCAACATCGTCAGCGGCGTCGACCTGGGCCGGCGGCTCGATCGGAAGAGCCTCTTCGGTCTGACCACGCCGCTGATCACCACCGCCGCGGGCACCAAGATGGGCAAGACCGCCCAGGGCGCGATTTGGCTCACCGAGGCGCGTCTCACGGCCTACGATTACTGGCAGTACTGGCGCAACGCCGAAGACGCCGACGTCGGCCGCTTCCTGCGCCTGTTCACCGAGTTGCCGGAGAACGAGATCGCCCGCCTCGAGGCCCTGGAGGGCGTCGAGATCAACGAGGCCAAGAAGCAACTCGCCAACGAAACCACCAAGCTGTGCCACGGCGCCGCGGCGGCCGAGGCCGCGGCCGAAACGGCGCGCCGCACCTTCGAGGAAGGTGCGCTGGGCCGGGATCTGCCGACCGTTGAGGTACCGCGCGACCGGCTCGCCCAGGGCATCCTGGCTTACGAGCTGTTGCGTGAAAGCGGCCTGACCGCCAGCAACGGCGAGGCGCGGCGCCTGATCAAGGGCGGCGGCGCGCGCATCAACGACGCCGCGATCGACAACGACTCCCGTACGGTCGATCTCGGCGACTTAAACGAGGACGGCCTGATCAAGCTCTCGGCCGGCAAAAAACGCCACGCCCTAGTGCGCGCGATTTAGCGCCCGATTTAGCGCCCGATTTAGCGCCCGATTTAGCGATCGACCCGTTCGGGCAGGGCGCTTGGTAATTCGTCGCCGTCGTCACCGCCGCCACTGAACAGGGCGCGCAAGAAACCGGGCGCCAGCGCGGAGAGCGGATTGGCGTCGACTTTGGGATTGTCCAGTTTGCCGGTCATGCGGTAGGTCACGGCGAACATGCCTTCGCCCTCGCGGCCGGTCAGGATCGGTCCGAGCAGCGGAATCGAGCTCAGCAACCGATTGAACGAATAGGCCGGCACCAGGGTTCCCTCGAGATCGACTTGGGATCGGTCGAAGTCGATCTTGCCCCTGGCGGTCAGGCCTACCGCCGAACCGAAGGCCTGAAGCAAATCCGTCTCCATGATGCCGTCGGTCAGGGTGAAGGCGCCGACCAGGCGGCTGAAACGAATCCCCCCGCCCTTCATGGAATCGTTGATGCCGGTCAGCGAGGCCATGGTCAGCAGGCTGACCATGGCGGGCGCTTCGCTCAGGATATAGTCTCGCGCCTCGATCCGCGCCGCGAGCGGCGCGTTGGGAACCGGACCGGCACTGGTCCCCACGACGGCCACACGGCCGCCTTGTATGAAATCGAACTTGCCGAGCGCGCGCAACGCGGCGCCCATGTCGTTCGATTCGAAGACGAAACCAAAGTCCCCGCCTTCCTTGGGTCCATAGTCGATTCGAAGCGTTCGCGGCTTCGGTTCGGACGGTGATTTCCGAACCTCCTCGTCAGGCGCCGGCGCCCCGACCACCTCCGGCAATTCGTCGTCCAGACTTTCTGTCCCTCGCGTCCGCAATTTTCGGCGCTTCACGGGCGGCGGTTCCGGACTCCACAGATGCCGCGGCAACAGCGCCTCGACCGCGATTCGCTGCCAACCGTTGCGGCCGCGCCGCAGTTCCAAAGCGACCGACTCGATGAACCGGCCGGAATCGAACTGGATCGTATCCAGGCGCGGTGCCTTCAAGGCAAATGGCGTGAAGACATAGGGCTCGGTGCGGGGCTTGCGCATGGGGGGCACTTTGGCCGCCGGGTCCTGCTTGCGCGGCAAATCCGATGGTTCGAGACCGGATTCGGGCACAGCGGAAGCCGCCGCACCCGGGACCGCCCCCGGCGCCGAATCGCTCGATTCCCGCCCCTGGACCTTGCGGGCGTCCTCGCCGGCGAGGAACGGCGCCGCATCGAGCGTACCGCCGCCAATGTGCACGGCGGTCCCCTCGCCCAACCAATCCACGGTCACCTGCTCGAGCCGGGTGCCGTCGAAGGCGAGATTGTCGAGCGCGAGCGAAGCGAGCGTCGTGCCGCCGTCGTCGAAGCGCCCCTTGCCGCTCACGCGCAGTGTGCCGGCGTTCACGTCAATTTTTTCGATCCCCGTGAGCTTCAGGGTGGACAAGCTCAGGGCCAGCTCGGCACTGCCGTCCACGCCAGTGGCTTTGGACCAGTAGAGTTGCGGCAATGACAGCGCGGCGGCCTGGAGATCGATGCGGGCGTCCAAGCGGCCAATCTTGTCGCGATCGCTCGAATAGGACAGATCGACGGCGACCGGGCCCTTGAGGAATGGTGAAAAGTCGAGCCCAAGTGCCTTGCGGCCGGCATCGTCGATTTCGGGAATTCGCGCCTCGAGCCGGCTGCGGATCGCCGCGTCATCGGCAAAGTTTTCGTTCCAGGTGATCTCGAGCGGCACACCGCCGAACCGCAAGGGGCCGCGCACCTCCATGGCTGACTTGTCGACGATGACCGCCAACCGGCCCTCGGTCACGTCCTGGCCGAACAGAAAATCGCGTATGGTCACCTGCTCCAGCTCGGCCGTGGCCCAGATCTCGATGTTGTCGAGGGTTGTCGGCACGTAAACCGGAACGTGGATCTTGATTTTGCCGGTGAAGCGCCCCTCGGCGTCACCGGGATCGATGCCGAGGTCGCGGATCAGGCGTAGCTGATCGTGATCGAGCAGTTGGAGGCCGTCGCGCAGCGGGCCAACAACGTCGAGGTCGACCTTCACCGTCTCCTTGCCCGTGTCGAGGCCGTCGATCTTGACCACTCCGGAGGTCGCCTGCAATTCCTGAACCCGCGCACGCCCGCGCGGGGTGAAGGTGATGGCCTTCTGGTCGAAAACCGCGGTCCCCGATATCCCGGTCGCCGGTGGCATGGGGCGCCAGTAATGAACCGTAAGGTCGCGGTAGCTCATGGTGCCGTCGAGGCGGCGCAGCTCGGCCTGTTCCAAGCGGCCGCCTGGAAGATGCAGCGCCGCCTGCACGCGAAGTTCGTCGAGATGTCCGCCCGCGATGTTTTCTACCGCCCACTCGCGGCCCAGCTCGAGCGACGCCGGCCAGTAGCGGTCGAGTTCCGAAATCTCCAGGCCGGTTACGACCGCCTCGGCCCCGACGCTCAAATCGCCGCCGAAACCCGGCCCCACCGCGGCCAGGGATGCACTGGCCAAAAGTTCCGGTCCCGGCCGTTCGGCGGTGCCAAACTGCACGGACAGCGTCTCGATATCGATCCGATGATCGGCCCCGAACGCCTGGCCGCGCAGCACGATCCGGCGCAGGTCGAGCGGACCGGAGAAGGTGTCGGGCGCCTCCAGCCGGCCGTTGACCCCCGCGATCTCGAAATTCACTGATTCCACCCGGCCGTCGACGCTGAGCGCCGCCCGCAGCGCGCCATCGAATGTCATAGTCAGGCCGGCCAGTGGTCCGAGCCGCGGCAATAGCGGGATCAAGGCCGCCGATTGCAATCCGACGAATTGCCCGCGCGCGGTTATCCGCTCACTGCCGCGCGGATACAGAAAATCGCCACTCAATCTGGTCCGCGAATCTCCGACCGCAAGCACCAAGTCCACTTCGCCGGCCAAGCCCGCTGAATCCCGGCGCAATTCAATATCCGCGACCGGCGCCCGCCAGACCAAATTGAGCCTTCGATCGTCGATCGTGACATGGCCGCGCCGGATCCGAACCACCGACAGCAAGGAGAGTGGCTGGCCGACGCTGGGTTTCGACATGAGCTGCTGGACGATTGCGGGCAGGAGCTCGGAGAACTCGGCCCCCGATTCCGCCGCCTCGCCGCCGGCCACTTGCTGCACGATGGCAAAGTTTCCCTCGGCATCGCGCGACAAGCGAATGCGCGCGCCAACGATCTCGACCACCGTCGGTGCGATCACACCCTGAACCAATGCGCGCAAGCTGAGCTGGACCGCAATGTCCGGAAAGGTCGCCACCACGATCCCGTCCCGATTGCGGATGCGCAGGTTGCGGGTATGAATTTCGATGGCGCGCCGCTCGCCGGCCCAGATCAGCTCGGTGTGACCGATCTGTACCAAAAGACCACTATCCAGTTCGTCCAGCGCCGCTTCGATGTGGGGCGTGATGAAGTCCAGCCGGACCGGCTCCTTCGACAGGCGCCACATCGCCACCAGCAACACCAGGACCACCACCGCCAGGGCCCCGGCGACGACTTCGAGAGCGATGCGGGTGCCTTTTGCGATCATGCGGCCCACCCGCCCCCAATGGCGCCCCCAATGGCGCCCCCAATGGCGCCCCCAATGGCGCCCCACGCCGGCCCGATTGCGCCCGGGAGGGCATTCGGGGCGGCGCCCGGGATGGCATTCGAGGTTCCCTTGACCACGGGCCCGGGCTTAAGCAGTGTGCGACCGGACCGGACGGCGCGCGATGATAGCAATGTTTTTTCAGAATTCACCGGATTGCCTACCCAAGACGGTCGACGCCGCGCGCGCCGCCAGAGGAATGGAAGATTGGGCCGAGCGAGTCGCGAAGCTCGACGATCCGGCCCTGGCCGAGGCGGCCGAAGACCTGGCCGCCGACCCCGCCGGACGATCCCTCTTGGAGGCAGTGTTCGCCAACAGCCCGTTTCTGACCCATTGTATTTTATCGAATATAGGGCCTTTTGTCCGAAATCTCACCCTCGAACCGGATGCCGTCCTAAGCGAAGTCTTGGACCGGCTCAAGGGCGAACTTGCCCATGAAAACGACCGCGAAGCGCTGATGGCCGGCCTGCGCCGCGCACGCCAGCAGGCCGCGCTGGTGATTGGATTGGCGGACTTGACCGGGCATTGGCAGGTCGAGCGGGTCACCGCCGCGCTCTCGGACTTCGCCGATGCCGCGCTCTCGGCCGCGCTCCGCCACCTGCTGCGCGCCGCGGCCAGGCGCGGCGAGATGGAGCTCACCGATCCGGAAGCGCCGGAGCACGCCTGCGGTTACGTGGTGCTGGCCATGGGCAAGCTGGGCGCGGGCGAGCTCAATTACTCCTCGGACATCGACCTGATCACGCTGTATGACCCGGAGCGGGCGCGCATCGCCGAGGGCCGCGACCCAGGCAAGGATTTCGAGCGCTTGACCCGCGATCTGGTGCGGTTGATCGAGGAGCGCACCGGCGATGGCTACGTTTTTCGCACGGATTTGCGGCTGCGCCCGGATCCTGGCGCAATGCCGCTGGCAATTTCGGTCAACGCCGCGCTGACTTATTACGAGAGCATGGGCCAGAATTGGGAGCGCGCCGCGATGATCAAGGCGCGTCCGGCGGCCGGCGACCTGAAACTCGGCGCGGATTTCCTGACCGAGCTGCGCCCCTTCATCTGGCGCAAGCACCTGGACTTCTGGGCGATCCAGGACATCCATTCGATCAAGCGCCAAATCCACGCGCATCGGGGCGGCGCCCGGATCGCGGTCGAGGGCCACGACATCAAGCTGGGCCGCGGCGGCATCCGCGAGATCGAATTTTTCGCCCAAACCCAACAACTGATCTGGGGCGGCCGCGAACCGGGCCTGCGCGCCGCCAAAACCCTGGAGGCGCTCGCCGCCCTCGCCGAGGCCGGCCACATCGATACCACGGCAGCCGAGGAACTCCGTACGTGTTATCGGGAGTTGCGCCGCATCGAGCACCGGCTGCAGATGGTCGATGACCGCCAGACCCAACGCTTGCCCGAGGACGAGACCGGCATCGCGGGGATCGCCGCCTTCCTTGGATACGACGGCGCTGAGGAATTTCGCACCGCGCTTCTGGCCACCCTGGGCCGGGTCGAGGCGCACTACGCTGAATTGTTCGAGGCGGCCCCGGCGCTGACCCCGGGCGGCAACCTGGTGTTTACCGGTGGCGAGCCGGAGCCGGGCACCCTCGCCACCCTGGAAGCGCTCGGCTTCAAGGAGGGCGAGAAGGTTTTTCACCTGGTGCGCGCCTGGCACCATGGCCGGCACCGGGCGACCCGATCGACCCGGGCGCGCGAAATCCTGACCGAGTTGATGCCGACGCTACTGGCGGCGCTGGGCAAGACCACCCAGCCCGATCTGGCGCTGGCCAAATTCGACGAATTCCTGTCCGGCTTGCCGGCCGGGGTGCAGCTGTTTTCCATGATCCACGCCAACCCGCGGCTGCTCGACATGCTGGCCGAGATCATGGGCGGCGCCCCGGCACTGGCCGATCGGCTGAGCCGCAACTCGGCGCTGCTCGACGCGGTGCTCGCGGTTGACTTCTTCGATCCCATCCCCGGGCGCGCGGAGCTGTCCGGCGAACTCGCGGCGGCGCTCGCCCAGGCGCGTGACTTCCAGGACGTTCTCGATCTGGCGCGGCGCTGGGCCAACGACCGCAGGTTCCAAGTCGGGGTCCACATCCTGCGCCATCAGGCCGACGTCGACGAATCCGGACGCGCGCTCAGCGACATCGCCGACACGGTGCTGGCCGGGCTCTACCAGCCGGTGCTCGACGAATTGGCCCAGACCCACGGACGGGTTGCCGGTCCGGGGCTGGCGGTGCTCGCCATGGGCAAGCTGGGCGCCCGAGAGATGACCGTGGCCTCGGACCTGGACCTGGTCTTCATCTACGAGGCCGCGGAGGGTGCGGAACAATCCGACGGCCCCAAGCCACTGGCCGCCAGCCCGTACTTCGCGCGCCAGGCGCAACGCTACATCAACGCGCTGAGCGCGCGCACCCCCGAGGGCCAGCTTTACGAGATCGACATGCGCCTGCGCCCCTCGGGCAACGCCGGGCCGATCGCCACCCCCTTGGCCGGCTGGCGCCGCTACTACGCACAGGAGTCCTGGACCTGGGAGCAGATGGCCCTGATCCGGGCCCGGGTGGTGGCCGGCGACCCGGCCTTCCACGCGCGCATCGAAGCAGCGATCGGTGAAATCCTGACCGCGCCGCGCGACCCGGACAAGCTGTTGGTCGACGTGGCAGAGATGCGCGCCCGGCTCGCGCGCGAGCGGCCGGCGCCGACGCTGTGGAGCGTCAAGCACCTGCGCGGCGGCCTGACCGATCTGGAATTTCTGGCCCAGTACCTGATGCTCCGCCACGCCCAGGCCCACCCGGAGGTGCTCGACGGCTCGACTCAAGCGGCCCTCGAAAAGCTGGCCCGGGCGGGCCTGATCGGCGCCAACCTCGCCCGGCGCCTGATCGAGGCGACGCGCCTGGTTCGCCAGGTCCAAGGCATGCTGCGCCTGACCTCCGGCCCCGCCTTCGACGCCGACAGCGGCACCGAGGGACTCCAGGCCTCCCTCGCCCGCGCCGCCGGCATGGACGACTTCGCGACCTTGAGGGGCGCGCTCGCCGCCAGCGCCCAGGAGGTCCACGAGATCTTCATCGACACCATCGAGGAACCGGCGCGCAAGCTGGGCGCAAACCTCGAGGGAACGAAGCCCCCATGACCGGCCATCGGATGTTCGAGCTCGGCGATCTGGCGCTGCAGGGCGGCGCCACGCTTCCCGCCGCGCGTATCGCTTACCAGACCTACGGCCGCCTCAACGAAGATCGGTCGAATGCGATCCTCTATCCGACCTCCTACAGCGCCCAGCATTCGGACATCGAATGGCTGATCGGCGAAGCTGGCGTGCTCGACCCGAGCCGCTATTTCATCGTCATCCCCAACATGTTCACCAACGGGCTGTCGTCGTCTCCCAGCAATACCGAGATACCCGGCGGGCCCGGCGGCTTTCCGGGCATCACGATCGCCGACAACGTGCATGCCCAGCGCCGCCTGTTGACCGAGGCGCTGGGCGTGGAGCGGTTGGCCCTGGTCTACGGCTGGTCCATGGGCGGGCAACAGGCCTACCACTGGGGCGCGCTCTATCCGGAGGCGGTGGACCGAATCTGCGTGGTCTGCGGCTCGGCCCGGACCGCGCCCCACAACCAGGTCTTTCTCGAAGGGGTCAAGGCGGCGTTGACCGCCGATGCCGCCTACCGCGACGGCTGGTTCCACGAGCCGCCGCTGCGCGGGCTCAAGGCCATGGCCCGGGTCTACGCCGGTTGGGCCCTGTCCCAGGCGTTCTACCGCGCGGAGCTGTGGCGCGGGCTGGGCTACGCCACGCTGGAGGCGTTTCTCGTCGAATCCTGGGAGGCCCAGTTCCTGCGCCGCGACGCCAACGACCTGCTGGCCCAAATCTGGACCTGGTGGCACAGCGACATCGCCGACAACGAGATCTATCGCGGCGACCTCGCGGCGGCGCTCGGCGCGATCCGGGCCAAGGTGCTGATTCTGCCGGGCCAGACCGACCTCTACTTCCGCGCCGCCGACAACGAAGACGAACGCCCGCACCTGGCCGACGCCGAGCTGCGCCCGATCCCCTCGATCTGGGGCCACCGCGCCGGCAACCCGCGCGACAATCCCCCGGACGCCGCCTTCCTACGCGCCGCCGTCGCCGTATTGCTAGCGGCGCGCGTGTGACGGACGCCGCGAAAGATAGGGAAATAAAATAGGTAAAATAGGGGACAGTCCCCTTTTTTTATGGCTTATTTCCTTTATTACAGTAAGATACCCCTATGCCTCGAAAGACACGTACCCTCTACGGTGGTTTTTGCTACCATATCATCAACCGCGGTAACGGCCGCGCCCAGGTGTTTCATGGCGAGGCGGACTACCGCGAGTTCGTCAAGCTGATGGCCGCCGCCGCCGGCGAGCACCCGCCCCCGCGCCTGGCCCCGCGCCTGCTCGCCTATTGCCTGATGCCCAACCACATTCACCTGGTGCTGTGGCCGCGCGAGGACGGCGAGGTAAGCCGCTGGATGCAATGGCTGATGACCGCCCAGGTCCGCCGGCACCACCGTCGCCATGGCACCGACGGCCACCTCTGGCAGGGCCGCTTCAAGGCCTTTCCGATCCAACGGGACGAACATCTGCTGAGCGTGCTGCGCTATGTCGAGCGCAACCCCCTGCGCGCCAAGCTGGTCGCCCGCGCCGAGGACTGGCCCTGGTCGAGTCTCGGCGCGGCGATCCACACGGGCCTGGCAGGGGCGGGCCTGGCAGGGGCGGGCCTGGCAGGAACGAACGCGGCAGGGACGAACCCGGGCCGGTTCGATGAGGGGCTCGCGCCGCCACTGCTCGCGCCGCCGCTGCACGCAGGCCCGCTACCGCGCCCGGCAAACTGGTCGGAGTGGGTCAACGAAACCGAGCCCCCCGGCCAACTCGCGGCGCTCCGGCACAGCGTCAACCGGGGCACGCCCTGGGGCGGAGCGGATTGGGCCCGGCGCACGGCGGCGCGTCTCGGAATCGAATCAAGCCTCCACCCGCGCGGCCGTCCGCCAAAAAAATCTGTCCGGTAAAATATTGATGTACAAATATAAAACGTCAAATAAAGGGGACTGTCCCCTTTATTTAGGCGCCCATTATTCGGGTTTGGCCGAGGCGGCGGTTGCGGTCTTGGGGACCGCCGATCCGGGCGGAAAGGTGGCGCTGAGCCGGCGCATTGCGGCGGCCTGGGCGGCGGGCGAGATCGCCGAGGTCGGCGTGGCCGAAGCGCCAACGCGGCCGGCGCGGCCGGCGCGCCCCGAACTGCGGCCACCGCGGGAGATGCCACGGCGGCGGCTCGGCCCCGGTCCGGGCAAAGGGCGCCCCGGTGGCGAGGCCGGGCGCATCGCGCTCTACCACGCCCTCGCCCACATCGAACTCAATGCCATCGATCTCGCCTGGGACATCATCGCGCGCTTTACCGGCCCCCGCTTTACCGGCGAGGCGCCCCCGCGCGGCTTCTACGACGACTGGGTCAAGGTCGCCGATGACGAAGCGCGCCACTTCGCGCTGCTGGCACGACGCCTGGCCGCGCTCGGCGCCGGCTACGGCGATCTGCCGGCCCACGACGGACTCTGGGAGGCGGCGGAGGCCACCGCCCACGACCTGCTCGCACGCTTGGCCGTGGTGCCGCTGGTGCTCGAGGCACGCGGTCTCGACGTGACCCCGGGCCTGATCGCCAAGCTCGCCGCCACCGGAGATCGCGAGGGCGTGGCCGCGCTCGAAGTGATCTACCAGGATGAGATCGCCCACGTCGCCGCCGGCAAGCGCTGGTTCGACTGGCTCTGCGCGTGCCGCGGCCTGGCCCCGGAGGCGGCCTGGCGCGATCTGGTAGCGCGCCACTTCAAGGGCGCCATCAAGCCGCCGTTCAACGCCGAAGCCCGCCTCGCGGCGGGCCTGCCGCCGTCGTTTTATCAGGCGATGGCGCGGGAGGCGCCCGGCGGCTAGAGCATTATCCGACCTTACGGGATCATTTGATGGGCCAGAGCGGCTCATTCGGGCAATGGGGCGGGCAGGCGCGGCGCGCGGCGCGATGTGGGACCCCCGAGTCCCAGATGGCGGGCAAGCGCCGCAACGCAGCCGAT
>Ga0209987_10000524_pt1 | contig 20181 bp, 23 predicted proteins | sample N074metaG_FD_182134 | JGI IMG/M metagenome (GOLD analysis project Ga0209987, IMG submission 182134) | Deep subsurface microbial communities from Kermadec Trench to uncover new lineages of life (NeLLi) - N074 metaG (SPAdes) (version 2) | ecosystem: Environmental > Aquatic > Marine > Ocean trench...
CGGTGAGTAAGTTGATGTTGTCGAAGAAAAAGTTCTGGTTCATGTTGTTGGGCATCTCACGAACGACACCGTTGAAGAGGTACCAGCGATCAACACCAGGCCAATAGTAAATGCCGTCCATCTCGATCACGCCTTGCGAACTCATGATCGTAGTACCTCGGGCAACAATGTCGAAAACAAAATCAGGTGAACCACCTTGATTGAACGTCGCGCGAATGACGGAGTCGAGTCCCCACATGATGACAGCAGGACCTGCACCGGCACCTCGAAGCGGCATGCCCTTGACAATTTTCTGCGTACCTAAGTTGAACTCGACTGGACCAGCCGAGAGATTGTTGATCGCGGAGTATCGAATGAGTCCCCTGCTACCGAATGCAAACAAGTACAAACCACTGACACAAATCCCACCGCTTACGTTTCCACCTCCACCTGTATTCCAACCCTGAGCACCGGCATTCAGGCCGACCGTTGTGAGTATCGTGCCTGCAGTCAACGTGTCGATGTAGATGTCGCCACCGATGGAGTTATCGATGTCTATTATGTTCGGCGCAATCACGTGATTGCCTGTGCCTTGCGTATCAGCGTAAATCTCGAACTGCCACAGGTTGTCAACGTTAGCAGCGAAGGCAGCAGGTGTACGATCATTGAAGATACTCAGCGTGCCGTTCGAGACCCGGTATTGACCAAGGGTATTTGGATGTCCCAAGTGCAGAAACTGAGTGTTGTCTTCCGAAAACGAAGCCATGCCACGAGTGATCTCGGGCACTGTGTCGGTGACCTGCTGATAGCCGCCAATCTTTTTCGGTTTGCCACGCTGGAACCTGCACCACAGCCCATCGACATAGTGCTCGCTGTCAAAGCGAGTACCGTCCCGTTTGATTCCGGGAGCTGAGGCTAAGCGTGCAGGTTGTTCAGCCATTGGTTACGGTCCTGGTCCGATCTTAGTAATTCTGACCCAAGATTCATCATCCACAATTGTATTTGCTACTGTTGCAGTGTTCTGAGCGAACTGGAGGTCCCATACGTCTCCAGTCCCTACATCCACCGTACCCGTGATACGAAGTGTGTGATTGGCAATTGCGTTCTGGACTGCTCCCAACACTGTGTGAACGTTGTTGTCTTGGAACGTGAAGATCCCTGTACTCGAAACACTCGTGATCTCAAAGTACTCGCTACTGAAAGTTCCGAGATTCTGACGGTTCAGTCGAATTTTAATATCTGGAGTCACATTCGCCTGACTACACTTCAGGAATATCTCGATGTGGTAGACATTGCCAGCGTCTAACTGGAAGCCGCTCAACTGTGTGATGTTGACGAAGACCGTAGAGTTATTGATCGTCTGCTGACCACCGTAATTGTTGAACCATTGAACGCAGCTGACCCGGAAATCGATGCCGCTGTCATCGGTAAACATCAACGTATTTGCTACCAGACTCTCAATCCAAATCTGACCAGATTGTGCTGAGCTGGCAGACGCTACTGCCTGCTCGAAGATGTACAACGAGCCTAACTGGATACGGAAGCCATCAAAGCTACCGCTCAAGTTGAGAGTTGATGGAGGTCCAGTCAGCGTGCCGAAGGTTGCGACGAGCGTATCTGCACCGTCACGCATTGAAAGAGTGATGCCCTCGCGAAGCTCGAAGCTACCAAGGACCCCTCCACCCTTTCGAACAGAGATGGTACCGGAGCTACCACCGATGCCTTCGTTGCGCATGAAGATTGGATTGGCGAACGCCAGATCTTCGAACGTGAGTCGCATACCATCTTCAAGCACCAGACCAGTATCGTTCTCGTCCATGCCACGAATGTTCAACTCAGCCATGCCATTGAGATCGAACGTTGTCACACTCCCGACGCGGATCTCAAAAATGCCGGTGCCTTCAATTTGGAAAGCAGTTCCCGTCCACCTAAAGTTTGAGTCGCCCTCTATCGCACTCGGACCAGTGAAGACAGCGATCTCATTGTCAGCTGGCGTGCCATCAATCGTGAGGCCAAGCGTACTCAGCAAAGCTTTCCTGTTGACGTTTGCATTATCGACATCTTCAAAGACGAAGAAGTCAGCAGCAAGATCAGGGACTGCTGTCGCAATACTTGCAAGATCGAAATCGAATGTTCGGTCGGGACCTGAGAGGTCACCACCTCCGAGCATGCCATCTCCAGCAATCAAGTCGATGGTGTCAGCTGCTGCACCTAAATTAGCAATTGCACCTGGTGCTGTCGTAGCACCCGTGCCACCCTCTGCGACCGTGATCGGGAACATGACGCTGACTTGAGATACTGCATCGATTACGTCTGTACTGTCGCAGTACACAATCGAAGTTGTATTTGGATTTAATACCGGAGGCACCGCTTGCGCAGCTGTTCCAATCGTAAGAACGAATGCACCGGTCGTCTGATTGTCACACCAGTACTGCTGCGTGGTGTTTGGCACGACTACCTTTCGATTGCCAGTGAGTGCGCCCGTGAAACGATATGAAATTCGATTGAGGTTAGCACCAGAAAGTACAAAGTCTCCCGATCCCGGAATGGGAAGTGAGACGAAGTCAAACGCAATCGTTGAACCGGTACTCAGCCCGATGGTGAACCAATTGATGCCATCAGTGAAGATGAACGCACTATCGTTTGGATCCAAATTGATACTCGAACTACCGTCGATAGTACCTGATGAAGGAACAACAGCGAGTGTTCCGGATCCAGAATTGCGCAGCATGAAGAACCAGTCGTTACCGACTGTTCCCGCACCGGGAAGATCAGCTTGTCCCGCACCAGCGACATAGATCAAACACTTCGCTCGATCACCTTCAACTACAGTAATAGGTGTTGCCGCTTCTTCATCGGAATCTATTTGTTGGTTAAGCAGTACGCCAATTGCCTTGATGCCTGCACCTGCCAGTGCAGAAGCAGATGCCACCGCAACATTCGCACCCAATTGGAAGGTCGTCCACGTGCCAGCTATCGTCAAGTTAGACGTGAGGACAAGTACCCACTGCTCACCAGGAGCTACGGATTGAATCGTACCTCCCGTGTTGTCACGCACAGTGAATGACTCTCCACCGACGTTGTTGATCGTCGTCTTGTTACCTTCTGACGTGTTCCTGGCGTCAGGCATATCAACATTGAGTGACGGAACCGTGGTCGTGACGTCCATGACATCTGCAACAACGTTGCCGCCTGTGATCTGCTGCTCAGTAGGCCACTGCAGTGTGATATCAACAGCCGTGGTGAGAGCGAGATAACTAATTCTCGATGGGAAAATTAATTCTCCGCCGAATACATCTGTATAACCCATCAGACCGACTCCCTCGTAACGTTTCTATCGATGATGCGTTTGATATCCTGCCCCTCAAGGATCGCAATATCTTTTTCGTAAATCTTCTCCCACGTCGGGATGCGCTCATCATTTTTCAAAAATGGAGTTGCCTGCAGAAGCGCACCATGAAGCAAGGAGTTCGGGGCAAAGTCCGTCGTCCAGTTCGTTTGATTAGTGGCGTCTAACAAAGCAGGCAACTCCCAATAATTGACCTCGAACGGATATGCGAAATCCGCAGACGGTGCGATCAACCAATTGAAGTAGTCATAGTCCGCGTAAAACTTTGGTTGAGCCGTCAGATCTTCATCGGGCCAATAGCGTCGTACATACTCGTACGACCTTGCGAACAAGGGGGTCCGCACTTGTGTGGCCCCCACACCGAAGTTAATCGATATCGTGTCGCGCCAGCGGTTAGGTTTTGGAACAACGGACTGTCCGACACCCAGTGTATCGGTCACATTTGCTACGAATCCCAATATCTTCAGTCGATTCGCCAGCTCCCTTTCAGCCAAGTTGATCAGGCTGGGGAGCTGGTCGAACACTGTAGGATCGACAGCCGTACCCCGCTCCAGATACGCACGGAGATCTGAGAGGAGCGAGTTAAATGTCATCGAGACAGCCATGAATTACTCCTAACTACAGGTGCCGTCGGTTAACGTTGTCGTCCCACTGCCAACTGCACGACAATCACCGTGGGTGTCAGCATCGGGAGACTCCCCGACTGGACACACCACCAACGTGTTGCTTGCGCCGCACTCAAAGAAATCCTTGTCTGCTGGCGGCGCGCAAGAGACAAGTAGAAAAGCCGCGATGATTATAAATATCATCTTCACTGCGGATTCTCCGGGTTTAGCTCAGGGTCTGGCTCTGGTTCCGGGGTTGGCTCAGGGTCAGGTTCGGGTTCTGGCTCCGGCTCTGATTCCGGTTCGGGTGTCGGATCAGGCTCGGGCTCAGGCTCGGGGGTAGGCTCCGGCTGATTTGCAGCCTCTTCAGCTTCTGCCTTACGACGTGCCGCTTGAATGACATCATGAGCTGCCGCACTCCTATCCTCCAGTGTTTGCCACTCCGCCGAGGACGGCGCTCTGTTCTCGTCGGCTATTGCTTTGACAGTCTCAGCGAACTCTTTCAGTTCGGTGTGAGCTTCGTCGCCACGCTCCAGAAGTTCGCCCAGGAAGTCGAGTAACTTCGACGCCTGCTGCACCTTAACCATGGAACCTCCGCCGAGAGCGGGGTTGCTGGTTATCACGGACAGACCGCGAAGTGCGATCAGTATTAGTTGGATCGGATTCATTGTTCAGCTCCTTGAATTGCTGCGAGTAAATTATTGATGAGCGGAACGAGTCGTGCGGTCCAGTTGTTGAGGTTGTTCATGGCGTTGATGTACCGTTGTTCACCAGTGCCAAATCTCTTGAACTCGTCCTGAATCGTTTCGAACTCCAGCACTGCCGCGATCAAATCATCGACGACTGCCTTTGCCCTTTCGTCCGCTTTGCCTATTGCGATTATCTGACTGTTGTTTAACTGACCGCTGGACACAAGCTTCGCAGCTTGCTCTTCAGCGATGACGAACGTGCCGTACGCGGCATACGCTTTCTGCTCGGTCGTTTCTGCCTGAGCGAGCGGGTTGGATGCAGCACATCCTTCCAGACCGATCAGTAAAAGAAGACAGTAGAACGCGAAGAGCTGCCGTTTCTGAACTAGATATTGCATCTCAAATACCTCCATCACCCGATCCCGTGACCTTGTTCACCAAGCGTCGGGTGGTGAGCGCTTGATAGTCTTTGAAGAACGCTACTGCCGCACCACCGAGGAGCGACACCCACGTCGCTGTCGATAACTGCGCGAACGTCAGATCTGGATTGTTGGTAAACAACGTTACGACGGTTGATGTAAATAGAATCAACGCTGCGATCAGTGCACCTACGAGTGTATTAACATTCATACCAAGTACTCCTCTATTTCCAAATGACCCCAGTCCATGAACGACTGGTCGGTTGTCAATCCATTCATGTTCCAGTCGCCGCCCCAGCGCAATTTAAAACCAAGCTCAACTGCGGCAGAGAGAAATACCCCTGCGACGACCGCAAATAAGTGGGTGTCTTCCCACGGAATTTTGACCACGTCAACGTAAGGCGCAAAGTCAAAAGCCTTGCTGTGAGGTTTATCCTCCAGCAGAAAATTGTGTTCCGAGAAAGGCCACTCTTTCTTACTCGCGCCTTTCCTAAAAAGCATGTTCTGAACATCTTCACCAGACCACCCACGCACGATAGAAATATCGACTGGCGACCTGCTGAGCCCCAGTTCCATCACCTCGATCAGCGGTGGTGCACATGTGTCGCGGTTCTCCCGTGATGTTTTTCCGTATGTGTACATCAGGTTGTGTTGTTCGCCTGCAGTGCATCCTTCGCTTCCACCAGAGCATCCAACTGAATGTCCAGGTCTGCCAGATACGCGGCATCCTCGGCTGTCCAGTCAGTGGCCTGACGTTCACGGAACTTCAACGCCGCGATATCTTTCCTCGTGGCGTTGATGTCCCGCTGCAAGAGAGCGACAAACGCAAGGCTAATCGGTGCAACTTCATTTGCGACGGTCTGCTTAATCGATTCCTGCATCTCTTCAGCCAGCGCGCTCACCAGAAGGGGCTGAGCGATAAACCAGAAGATAGGCACGAGCGTCGCATACGTCACGAGCTGATTCACACCTATGCGAATCCCGCGTTCCTTGATCTCTTGCTTGGTTGCCATTTCCTTACCTCTTAACCTTCAGCGCTTGCGTCGCTTCCGGTTTCGTTTGCGGCCTTTCCCTCTTCCCCGCTTTGCTCTTGGTCCCCTTGGGGTGGGGTTTCCACGGGAGCTATAGGGGGTTTCGCGTCACCTACTCCAATATTTTGCGGCTGTGGTGGTCCGAGTACCAATTCACCCGATGCCAGTGCCTGCAACATCCCTTCAAGAATATTCAAGGCACCAGACTTTGCGATGCTCATGGGCACCGGAAGGTCATCGATCTTCAACAACTTCACACCTGCTGCTGCAGCCATTTGAACCTGGACCGGACTTACTTCTTGCTTTGCCATTTTCCTTTCCTCTTTGTTGTAGTTATGTTTACGATACGTCAACAGTATTGGTGGCGAACCATGCTGCTCCTATCCTTTTGTGCAGTCTCATCTTGCCGAACTGAGCAATCACTAAACTACCCGTCGCGCCCGCACCATCTATGTGCGTGAGCGTGACTCCGACACCTTCTGCAACAGTGATCGCACCCGCACCGAGGTTAACGATGTCAACCCAGTAGCCGTCAGGAACGACAGCATCTGCTGCCGCTGGAGTTGTATAGGTCTCTGTACCGGCATCGTCAGAATATAAGATGTGACCAGCCGCGTCGCGCCAGACATTGTCCGTTGTGCCGAGAACAGTATTTTGGAGGATCCAGATCTGCTCTTGGAAACCGATGTGCAACATGTTGCCATCAGCATCATCCAGCACCGCACCAGAGATAGCGCCATCTACTTGGATCGCTATCGTTTCAAAGCGACGAGCGTTGTTGTGATAAAGCGCGACTCCTGCATTGGCAGTAAATTCTGCCATTATCTCAACGCCAGCAGTGCCACCACGAATACGAAGATCTCCAAGCGTTCCAAGATCTATTCGCATGTCGCCGCCAGACTCAGTAATCAGGAGGGCACCGGCACTGCCAAACGTCAGGTCATTTATAATCCGAAGCTCTGGTTGGAACTGCCAGAAACCCGCTCCGGCACCTGAGCTGAGAATGTTAGTGCGATCAGCAAGCTGCTGAATGAACGTGCTATCAACATCGTTCGGTGACATGAAGCGAAGTTGCGCTCCATCACGTAATCGCATTATCGATGCAGCGGCAGCAAACGAGAGGTCGAATTCCGTTCCATTCCACTCCATCGTAACGTCAGTGCCAGTACCAAATTGAATCTCTTCGTTGTCGAGAAGAACCAGTGGAGGAGTGAATGATGGCGAAGCGTTCAGGACAAAGTCAGTTCCGAGATCGTTGGTGAACATCGGAGTGTTCGGCGCATCATTACGAACCCAGAACTCACCACGAGCAGAAACGTTTGCCTCTGCTGCCGCCTTCTCATCGATGAATACTGATCCCTCAGGGAGAAGGATTCCGGTATCAATAGTCGAAAAAATATTTGTTCCGGACGTGCCGTGCTTCATAGTTACTTGTTGCCCGAAATCGACGTCGATTTGCGCACCGTTCAAGCTGCCGATGATCGTGTCGGAGCCCGCTGTACCTGCACCACCAGTGTTGATGAACAACGTAGCGTTGAAGCTTAACGAACTGGATTTCGTTTGAATCCTTTGACGAGAAATCTGCGTCATCGGCATCGTGCCAACTAAGTTTGCACCTACATTGATTGGAACGTTGTCGTATGGAGATCCGGTGTCGCCCGCCGAATCCGCACTGGTCATGTTGACCGAACCAATGATCAGCGGATCTGGAATAGAGGCCGCAGCGTTCAGTTCGAAATCAGTGCCAACGTCATCGGTGAACATCGGAGTGTTAGGCACATCGTCACGTACCCAGAACTGACCGTAAGTGGCAACGTCTGCTGCCGCTGCGACTCGTTCCTCTAGGAACAAAGTAATGTCATCGATCTTCAGACCGTCAGTCTGGACAGCACTGAAGTTTATAAACGAACCATCGTGCTGCATTTGAAAGTAATCAGAGAAAGTGGAGTCACCTATTCGTATATCGCGGCCACCGGAGATCAGCCACACCGACACGCCTGCCGAGAAAGTAGTGACGAGTTCGCTGTTAATGTCCACCTGGAACGAAGCGTTGTCTGGGGCTCCGTCAGCAATTAGCCTTAAAAAACCACCATCTTCTATGATAATGCCGCTGGGGAAATTACTGAGCGTGAGGGTGTTCCCATCCCAAGTAAGAGCAGCGTCACCTTCAAGCGTGTTGGCATTCGTCCAAATTGCAATTTGGTTATCGACAGGCGTACCCGAGATATTGATACCGCTGGCGTTCAGTACGAAGTCAGTGCCAACATCATCAGTGAACATCGGCACATTCGGCACGTCATCACGGACCCAGAACTGTCCATACCCTGCATTATCAATGATAGCTGCTGCGTGTTCAGCGATGAACAAGTTTCCCTGCTCTATTTGTATCCGACCAGGAAGACCGGTGCCACCACCTCGCCCAGCTTCGATGATCATATCGCCGCCTTCGAAGCCGGGTTGTCCATCACCAGTCGTAAGGAACAAAGTCTTACCGTCACCAGCAAGAGTGCCGGGACTTCCTAAGAACGTAAAAGTATCAGGTCGATGTTCAAAGGCAGTGAAGAAGACGCCAGAAGTTGCCATACTTTTTATTTTCGTAGTCCCACCGCGCATTTCATTCTGTATGAGAAGCTCATTCTGTGCGTTGTAGCCGATGCTACCGATGAGGTTGACATCTTGAGCATCACGAAACTCCAACAAATTGGTGATCGCTTCGGTCGTCGGCGGAGTCGCAGTGTTGATGTCACCCAAGATGCCGAGTGGCGTATCAAACGGATTCCCACCACTTGTCACACTGATCGTAATCGGATTGCCAGCACCACCATCAACGATGTCGATGCCACTCCCGGCAGTCAGTATTCGTTCGTTCGGCAAGATTGCGTTCGCTGTGACCGTGACGAACGTCGCATCTAATCCGAATGCACCGGAGAGAGCGTCTGCCGCAATCTTTCGGCTAACCTCGATACCAGCCTCGATTGCCTGCACCTCCAAAAACACATTCGCTGCATCGAGAGGCAATGTTACGTTTGGCAAATCTGAAATTTTTATATTAGGCATTACGTGACCTCATCCTGATTCACCGTTGCATCTTCAAGTACGCGCAGTCTTCCATCCTCCGAGATGCGTGGGCTTTCGCCGATAGCTTCTCGAATACCACCTAGGAAATTAACGTTCGGGTTCGGTCCTCCCGTTGTCAGATCCTGGTCAGGTCGATAAAACGGTAACGTGATCCGGTCAGCCTGACGCGGAGCCAGACGGTATGGATCATAGTCGTCGAGGTCATTGATGCAGACCTTCAGGCCGGGAGTGTTCGGGTCCGAATACAAGTCTTCCAAGAAGAACTTGCAACTACACCGAGCACAGATCCCAATGCCGTAATTCGATTTCCCAGTTGGATCTAAAAAAACTGGCATGACTACCTCGTATATGGTGCGATGTTAGGACGCAGGTAAGTTTCGGATGCATCCGTCTCTCCGGTCCATGCGTCATCTAAATAATGTTTTGCATCGAGATCCAGTCGAGGAATGATTATCTCCTCCACCTCTTTGATCTCTCTGCCCAGTTGTGCGGCCAAGTTGCAAACGATAGCAAGGTACCAACGGTCTGGAACCTCCAGCTCGTCTGTCAGGGCACCTACATCCATCACCTGACGCTGCACGTAACCTGTAATCTGTCCGAACGTAAATTCCTCTGCAGGGTTAGGCCAAAGCTCCAACTCCGGTTGCGTGCGTTGCCTGTCAAACCAAAACTGCGTCGGCCTGCCAGTGCTGATTTTGTCAGGCAGATTCACGTAGTCGTTCCGATTGAGTTTGTACATCGGAATTTCATTCGGCGTGTTCTGGTAAACCAGCTCTCGCACATCGAGCACCGTGGTGCCGGTCGCCCGCAGTCGAAACGCATCGAATTCTGTAACGCCAGTCGCGAGAGGTCCTTGCAGGTCCTCCCATATCCATGCTGCGTCAACGACCACTACACCCGTCCGCGTAATCAGAGCTGTCGCAGTAACGAAGTTATCGTTCGATGCTTCGATCACGTAGTCCCAGGTTCCGGCGACGTTGGGTAAGATGCCGAACGTAGAAACAAACGTCGCACTGTCGAGCGCCATGGTGATCGTGCCCAATGCAGCTACTTGCGTGCACGCTGACTCCAAATCGGCATCGAACGCGTTACCCGCGACTCCTTCCGACGCAGTTGCAGTACCCGTCACCCTATTTTGATTGCGAAGGTTGATGGTGAACGTGTCTTCGGTGCCGAGCGGAAGTGGGACTGTCTGCCTACGATGATAGATAGGCTCCAGCAACGGGATGAGGTTCCACAACTTGATACCTTTGTTGACCAGCGTCTGGGTGTACAGCCACAGCAGATCGAGAGCAATCGTAAGATGCTCGCCCGTGATCTCCTGTTCAACCATTTTGCAGCGACGGAAAGCATGATCGATGATCTGCTGATTCAAAAAGACCGTGCTACCGACTGTTCCTGATGTTGCCATTAGTAGCCTCCGCCACGCACTCTGCTACGCCCGCCACGAGGCCGCGTCCCGTGACCTTTCGGCCTCGGGGATCGGATGTGACGGTCCATTACTTTCTCGGCGACTCGCTTAGCGACCTTTTCTACAGAGCCGCCCCGGCTTTTTTTACTACGCCTCCCGCTGCGTAACGCATCAAACCACCGTGCGACTTCACGTTCTTGGGCATGCCTTTTTTCGAAGCTTTTATTAATTTCCTAGCTTCGGCATCAGACGTCTTTCCATGAATAGTGACACCGGCATAGTCTGCCATTCTTTTGGTTTTCGAAGAACGCACTTTGTGCACACCACCACCCTTGTGGAGACCCGGCAACATTCGCTTCGTACCTCCGGCCTCGATCTCGGCCTGATTACGACCGCGACGTGCAGGTTGAACACCTGTGTCCATGGTTTTTTGCTTACCGCGCGTCTGTTTGAACTGGCTCGACGTGTTGCTCGGCTTCACCTGACCACCGTAGGCATAACCCATCTTGCCGCCTTCGTGCTTCAGCTTGTCATGCATCGACATCTTGCCACCGTGACTCTTCGGCACGCTGATCGTGACGTCATCGACCGTGATCTCACGTTCCTGGCCCATGCCACCTAGATAGCCGCCCATCTGCGCGTGAACCTTGCCACCTTTCATCTTGACGTTCTTCGGCATCGTCTTCCGTTTACCCGCAGGTCCGGACTTCAGTGCCGGGTACTTGTCACCAGGTTTGCCGTAGTAGCCACCCGCAGCTTTCTTCACGACTCCACCGCGCTGGTACCCTTTCACTTGGTGCACGCCCGAAGAAGCCGAACCGGTGAAGCCCTGCTCCGCTGGGAAACTGAAGTCCTTCACGTACGTTAGTCCAACATTCTTGTTCATCTCGTTCTCCTAGGGTGGAAAAGGTTCTTCACCCGGTTGATATCTAAAACCTCGATTACCTGTGTTCACTGTGTCTGGTGGTGCTGGTGGTCGTCCTTGATCTTGTCGAACTTGATCGGCCACAACTTGCTGCCTGTCATTGCGAACATTGATGTCGTATCTACGCTCCCTGAATACTTTAAAGTCCGTGCAGATGTCAAGGTTCGGATTGTTGCAGTTCGGACACTTCGCGTTGTCGTTGTCATTGTTCTTCGTGTTCGCAGACCACAGGCAGACCGGGCAGCATCTCCACCATTTGACTCCTTCCTGTTCTGGTCTTGCCATATCGTTCCCTAAACCGGAGTGTTCGTTGTAGTGCCGACGCCATCATTCCAGACATCACCAGCACCTGAACCTTGTGCCGAGACCACGTGACCCTGAGAGCTATTAAAGACAATAGCTCCTGAGGCCTTGCCATCGTTCGTATTCACAGAATTGCCTATATCGTTCAACTGTGCGTCCGTGAAGTTTTGGAGAATAACAGTGCCAGCCATGATGATCTCTTCATCATCACCAATGAAATTCCCTGTGTCTTGAATCCGTTTGGCTCCACCGTTGCCACGAACCATCGCTTGATCGGCAATGTTGCCTGATACACGAACGTTCGAGCCATCATTTCTGAAGACCTCACGCCAGTTGGTTCCATCGTAGGAATGCAATCCTATAGTGTTCCCCGGCTCGGTAACGAAGTCCACATCATCTTGGAGGATCAGAGCAGTCGCGTCCTGCTCCATGGTCAACACGCCATCGAATTGCAACAAGATGAGTGTGCCGATTGGTTCTGCACTGACCGCTGTGATGGTCGTGGTGCCAGTAACGTCAAACGAGTTTCCGTCTGAGCCTAAGACCAGCGTCGCTGCACTGGCAATGTCAGCACCCTTGTCCCACTGAACCATTCCAGCAGGACGGATGTCACCTGCGAACTCGACCAGAGTTCCGCCAGTTGGTATCTCAATGACTGGCGTGAGTGTGTCGTTGTAGATCGTTACGTCATTCGTGGAGCCCTGTCCTATCAGTTGGAGTCCTGATACCAGATTGCGATTGACGCCTGTTTCACCAGCAGCCAGACCTTCTGTGCCTGAAAGAAGTAGGGCACCGAGAATGTCAATGTGTATTCGGTAGTCAGGATCAACGACAAAGTGTGTAACCCGATTGAATTGCAGACCCAGATCACCGAAATTAAAAATCTCGATTGAAAGGACACCCTCATGTCCTGTGCCGCCGACGAAGCCGACAGCGGAAATTTTGCCTTCCTCGCGACCAGTAAGGTCAAGAGGCATATAAAACGCGAGCGCACCGGCTGTCCCTGACCCGAATGACGAGTTATCAGCAACGCGAGCGCCAATGTCGAAGACCGTGGCGTTATTCTTGAGGAACCGGACGTTCAGATTAGTGACAGCATTGGCAGGTTCATCGGTGACAATAAGCTCGCCATCGAACAGTCCCGGTGCGCCCGGTACAATAGCCCATCCGTCCGGGTTGATGACCGAATTGGTGTTCTCGATCATGAACCCTTGATTAGTCAGAGAGCCGGGAGCCGCTGTCGTAACCAGGAAGTCTAACCTTTCACCGTCAACAAAAGTGAGATTGACCGTGCCTTCTATCGTGCCATCACCTGTCCAGACAGCGACCTGATCATCAACGGGAGTGCCGACCTTGAATACGTCGCCGAAAGCTAACGCAGTGACACTGATGGTGACGGCTCCACCGGCTCCACCGTCAACGATGTCGATGTCAGCTCCTGCTGTTAGAACGCGCTCGTCAGTTAACGTCGCGTCAAGGGACATGACGACATACTCGGCATTAGCAGGCGCACCACCACCTCCACCACCAGCGAGCCAGTCGTAGTCGTAGTCGTCAGGCGTCAGCTTGGTTAGGACTTCTCCGGTCGCACCTTCATCTGGGATCTGTATTGCTACAATCCCAGAGAAACCCAGACCCGACTGTGCAGTCATGAGCTACCTCAGGCTAGAACATTTTCGATCAACCCGCGCACCTCTGCGAGCTTTTCGAATTCTCCTTTAAGCTCCTGATCTCGACTGGCGAGTGCATCAGCTTTCTGTTGGAGTGAGGATTCCCGACCATCCAACACACCCGCACGGGCTTCGTTGGCTCCCTTGTCCGATTCCACGGCAGCTACGGCAGAATTGGCAGCTGCAGATTTTTCTGCTGCCTCTGCTGTAACGCTATTCGCCTCAGCAATAGCTTGCGAAGCTTCTTGCGTCGCCTTTTCCACGATCAATTGCGCCTGAGTTTTGGCTTCCTCGACGAGAGCGTCACTTTTACTCAGCGCTTCTACCAGTGCTGTGTCAGCTTCCGCTCGGGCCTGTTTAGCCTGCGCTTTGATGCTTGCGATCTCGCCAACATCACCGATTGTCGCAGCAGCTTCCTGCGCTCTGCGCTCCAGATCCTCGAAGTCTGCAACCTTCTTTGCAAGCTGGGGTGAGTCTTCAATAAGGAAACGCGGGATGCGAACAAAGTCGCTCCCCACGTTGCCAGCCATGTCTCCGCCTGACAGTCCGTTGCTCATGCTGCTAACCCTGCCTGAACGAGATCAAACTCGCACGTCCCGATGCCAGAATTAGTGAAAAGTCTCACTGCCTGAGGCGGGAACGCCAAGTTGCCGTCCGCATTCGCTGTCTGATCTGCCAGCGTTGGGTGATCGAACCAATTGAGGATGTTGCTTGCGTCTCCCCACGGACTGTCGAACGTATGCTGCACAGTGACGTCCACCGTTCCCGCGATGATAAGTGCGAGACCGATGCTCGTCGGTGTCACGTTCTTGTCCACTGGGATAGGAATGGAGGCACCTTCTACGTTAGTACCTCCTTCGACGTCTGAACCAATCGTTCCGGACGGTGTGATCGATGTCACCGTGAAGAAGTCGAGCAATGTTGCACTCACTCCCGCATTGGGACCGACAATCGTCTCACTGATGGGACGATTTTGTTCGTCGGTGCCGACGATCTCGAAGGTGATGCCGCTCATGTTGGCAGCGGACTCAAGCTCGACGTGCCTCTGCACATCAAGCTGAGCCACGCCAGCAGTCACAAACGCACCGTTCAGAGTCAGGGCAACCCCAGCAGCAGGATTTTGATCGAGGAAGATCCCGTTAGGATCTGCCGCGTCCAGCTGCCTAATTTGCTGAATGGGTCTCATGACTATCTCTCCTGAATGACGACTATCCGGTCCATGGTAAGAGTCTTCGCAGCAGCCTCACCGGCTCGAACTGCGAACGAGATCGTTAGCTCTTCATCATTCGGGAAGCTGGCATCAGGTGTTGAGAAGCTACCGACAGCACCGTCGAGCGCACCGTACAACCGACCATCAGAACCTTGACCGTCGTAATAAGCCTGCAACCTGAACGCTGTAGCATCCACGATAGTTCCGACATTACCGGCGACTTCAACGCTGTTCTTCTCAGCGACCAACGTCACGAGACCTGTAGCCTCTGCCTTACGGAAGCTAAGACCATCCGCGTGACCTCCCAGAAGCGTCGTATCGGTGATCGCGAGACCAATCAGCATCTCAGACAGTAGTACTTCACTGAGAGTTGCCAGGATCTCCACGAAAAATCGCTTGTCAGGATCAAACAACCAGCTCTCCACAGAGATACCCGCAGCGATCTTCTGCAGCTGGACCTCGTCGTCGTCTGCACCTGCAGTCAACAGAGTGATGATGCCACCGTCACCATTCTGAATGGCTACGGTATTCGCACCCTGCACGTCAGTCTCGGTCCACTGACCGGCGACGAACGTGTAGAAATCTTCCTCGTAAACATGCGAGCCTAAGTGACTCGGGAATTGCAAGGCATTGAAAATGCTTCCGACGTCTTCGTTGTTGACGCCATTATTGAAGCGAGTTCGTAAATTATCGATAAACATTTCTTTCTCCAAAAATCATGGTCTCCCGTTCACATCCGGGAGAAAATAGCGGGGGGCATTTCATGTCTGCCCCCCACCATGCTTGGATAGAACTCTCGGAATCAGAGTCCTGGAGTGCCGAAGACGGCGCGCGGATCGGTCCAATCGGGAATGTAACGTTCCGTGGACTTGTAGCGCATCGAGTCGGTCTCGAAGTCACCTTCCATCGACTTCTCCAACCCGCGACGCATCATCAGCTGCAGACCACGAGGAGCGTCCGTCTGGACCCACCATGCAGTCGTGCTGGTAATACGCGACAGGTTAGCCTGACCCTGAGACAGAAGTCCCATCGATAGGATCGGGTTGATGTCGTTGTTAGCAGTGCCTGCTCGAAGAACACTCTTCAAGAGAACTTCTGCCTGGAAGACCTGGCTCGGACCCGTGACAATCTTGAGAGGCTGCAAACGAATCCGCTTGCCGTTATTGTCCACGGCATTGCGAATCTGAATGAGCAACTGCTCAAGCGACGTCTGCGATAAAGCTGCAGCAGTCGTCAACAGGTTCGAGAACACACCACCCGCACTGCCACCAGGGGCAATTGGATGGTTGGTCACGTTGAGTGCTACGCCATCACCACCGACGAAAGCACCGTTGAATGCCCGGTTAAGGATATTCGCACACAGTGTTTCCTTCGTCTCGATCATCGACTGAGCGAGATGCTCGGAATAAATTCTTCCGATGCGGATGTGATCGCCATCTTCGACCAAGACCTTGGTCAGCGCGAACGCCAAGCCAAAGACCTTGTAGACGTAACGCTGAATGAACAGCACTCCGCCTGCGTCGAACGTGACCGGAGTGCCGTCAGGCATTTCCGGCGCAGCGTTAAAGCCGAATAGGACTGGCTCTTCGTGGTACGAACGGGGGGTACCCGTACGATCCGTGAAGACACCTTTCCATTCATCGGCGCGTTGGTTGTAAATCCCGTCAAATGTCTCGTTCAAAATCGGCTCGACAATTGAGCGGAAGTCGGTACTTCTCATTGGTACAGCCATGACTTATGCTCCTTTGATTAGCCGATTATGTCTTGAGTACATCGTACAAGTTATACGCGTGCTCAGCGATCTGAACCTGCGCGATGGTGAATGCGTCACCCACCACGTTATCAGGAGCAGGGTTGATGCCGACAACACGAAGTGTTGCAGCAACATTGCCAAGACCCGCAGTCGCAAGTGCGACGGAAGACAGCCCGGTTGTGGTGTTCCCAGCCAATGCGGTGTAATCCGCAAAATCCCCGACGTTGGCTTGTAAGATCGAGCCATCACCTTGAATTTCGTAGATCGTCATTGGATCACCAACGTAGTACGCCACAATATCTGTGCCGACCTGGTTAGCTTCCCACTGATTTCCGACTCGGCGTCTGCCGTCGGTGCCCGTGAACTCAACGCCTGCAAAGACGCCAAGAACATTTTCCGCACCGGCAACAGCAGGCACAAGAGCGCCTGTTGCGTCGTCAATCCGCACTGGAGAGAACTGAAAGATCGCCGTGCCAAAACCACTAATTATCGTCGATGCTTGCTGACGAAGGATTCCCGAAGGATGAAAAGCTGGCTTTAGCCCGAACGGAGATGCTACAGAACTCATAATATTCCCCGAATGCTAAGTTAAAGTTCGTCCGGAACCTCTCCAGTCGCAAGTGCGAAAGGAGGTGGTTCAGGTGCCACTCCCAACGCTGCTGTGCCATCTTCAAGTTCAAGACTTACCACACCGCGTTTTGCAGCGGCGTTCATCTCAGCTTCCATCGCACGGAGCTGGCTACTGAGCTTTTCCTCTTCGCTGAGAGGTTGCTCGTGATGATTGATGTACATGTACTGCTCGTACAATTCGAGAGGAAGCTTGAAAGCAATCATCTCGTTAACACCAATGCAGCCTTCCCACTCACCCGTCTTCAATGAGGCGTGATCCCAACCGGGAATGTCCGATGCTTTAATCGGCTCATAACCCAGGCGCACACGTCCGTGAATCGGGTCTCGTGGATTTTCCGTGGTCAGCCAACAAACGTGGTAACCATTGATCTTAGGAATGTCTGGCAATGCAGATTGAAAGTACTGCTGGCGAAACTCCTCCACCCTCTCATCGTCTGATAGTGCTTGGTCTTGCGTCACATCTCGATCTTGCATGTGACGGTCTGCTCGCACTCCCGATTGATCGGAATTCAGTCTCGTGTCTGTTCTACGTTTTGCTGGCATGATTATGCTCCCTCTCCAGACGCTTGAGCGTCATATACCGCGTACGATTTTAAGTACTTATTGCGGAGCACTGGATCGTCCCATACACCAGCCTCTTCCATCGCAGTGCGACGCTCGGGGCTGATATAAACTTCATTCTTCTTCAGCGGACGTTCCCGTCCACCAGTTCGGAATTGAGGTCCTCGGTTTCGGTTCTGGTTGTCTGCACCGTTGCCAGTGCCACCTCGGTCACCTTCACCTTGGTTACCGGTTCGGGAATCGAACCGGCTGGGTAATGCTTTTTTGGTACGAGCCCGTAGCTCGTTCCAGTAATCTTTACTTATAGGGTCAAACCCTTCTTGGACCAACGCTCGGTCGATCTGCAAGACCGCTACCGAATCCTGGTCACGACCAGCGGGATCCCACCAATCGTGATCGACCATGAACGATTGCGCGTGCGCTACATGGCGCGGATCCAACTCCCGTGGTGTAGTCGCTGCTGCACGACGTGGAGTAGACAAGTAAGTTTTAGCTTGTTCGAGATCGCGCAGGTTGTCACGAATAGTATCGCGATGATCGAGCGCCTCGGCAAGGTTCTTGCCGTCGTTTGCTGCGACAGCCTGCTCGATAACCTGATTGGCAAGTTGCAGATCGGATTTCGCTTTGTTGATGCTCTGATCAACAGTAGCAATCTCACTGCCAGCTATGCGAGCGTCGGTCTCCTGCTCAAAATGACTGAAGCGTTGCTCCAGATCTGCATTTCGAGTACGGAGGAAATTCAATTCACGTTCGGTGCGCTCCCGTGCGTCCTTCTGACGCTGACGACGGGTCTTATTCTCAGCACGACGTCGTTCCTTTTTATCGTCGTCGCCTTCTTGGTCAGCAGCAAGACGTTCATCTTGCTGTTCCCCTTCTTCGCCTTCACCCTCGCCCTCGTCTTCGCCTTCGCCCTCATCGTCAGCGGCTTGACCTCCGGCAGGTGGATCTTCGACGGCAACGAATTCTTCTTCCTGCTCGTCGTCTCCAGGTTTTTCGTTTTCATTTTCGGGGGACATGCTTTATCTCCTACAGATAAGCGATTACCGATAACGGGTCACACGTGATCTCACCGATGATATCGAGATCGTTGTAAAGCACGAAACACGCCTGCTCTACGCCGGTTGCTTGCCGAACTAGATCGGTTATATCGACCATCCACTTGTCGCCACCGTACTTCGGTACGCGCACATAGGCTCCGACTTTACACCAGTCTCCTTCCGGCCAAGCTTCAAGAGTGTCGCGATTCTTAAATGCAACTGGTCCGAGCATAGTGACTTTAGCGACCTGAGTGTTCCAAAACTCTGTCTCCTGGGTATCATCTGGAACGATGATCCCACCCTTCGTGACCTTGCGCGGTGAACGCTTCTGAACCAAGATCCGAGAGCCAAACGGTACCAGGCCAGGATCGACCTCCGGAAAAGCCTGCTCAAGTGAATCGTAATCCAACATTGTTCGTACGCTTGCTACCATGATCTCTTAGGTCTCGTCTTCTGCCTCACCAATTACTTCGTCGAACAACTGCTCGGCGCGACGCAAGCCTTGATAAATGCCGCATGCTTCTCCGTATCCGAATTCAGATTTATTCTTCGGTGTCGCGAGCAATGCGATGCATCCGGCGTGCTCCTCCTTCAGCCTTTGAAGATATTTTTTTAAAACAACGTCTTCGGCGGACATACTAGTACCGAATTACGCTGGTGTCGAACGAGATGTCTTCGGAACCGACTGACCTCGTGGGCCTCCGGTGTCTCCGCTGGACGAAATTCGGCCACCTTTACCCATGCCGCCCTTCAAATTTACTTCGCCACCGAGATCTCTCGTGTCCGCTTTCTGCAGTGCAGCTCCCGTCGCCAGTGCCGTGTGCTGGTTAATCGGACCCTTCGGGTATTTGCTCATCCCCTTGCTGTGTGTGCCTTTCATCGTTTTCTCCTGCTATTGAATATGGAGCCCTTGCGGAACGTGCCGCCAGTCTATCATCTGCTTCTCGGACCCACTTAATCAAGTGTCCGTGCGTGGTCGAGGGTCTGTTACACCTTTTCCCGACTTGATCTTCGACCGATCAGTCACTGCCTTGACGCCTGCGATCTCAAGTGCTGTGGCATTGTCCTCAGCATTGATAAGTTCGCGCGAAGCCGTTTCCATCTCAGTACGCTCGTCTTCAGCACGTTCACGCTCTTGTAGCTCTTCGAGTCGAGCAGCGTACTCGTTAGCCTTTCGAGCATCTTCACGTGCTGATTCTAAAGCCTTCTGTCGCTCCTGAGCGTCAAGCTCCATAAAAGTCATTTCTTTCTCGTGATCGCGCGCTTCGCGTTTCTCCACAAGAGTCAACTGCGTGCGTTCGCGCTCGCGTGAATCTCGGGCCTGATCCGCCTCGCGTTCTTGTTCGATAGCAGCCATGGCATTTGGATCGACCGGTGGTTTCGGCTCTTCGGGCTGCAGAGATTCCATGACTTCCTGCAGTTCCTGAATTACTGGCATGACGCCTGCCAAAACTTTTCCGACTGCGGGCACCACGTCCTGAGACTGTAGTGCAAGATTCTTATCCATCTCTTTGCGCACTTCGGGATCTTG
>Ga0209987_10000526_pt1 | contig 20113 bp, 21 predicted proteins | sample N074metaG_FD_182134 | JGI IMG/M metagenome (GOLD analysis project Ga0209987, IMG submission 182134) | Deep subsurface microbial communities from Kermadec Trench to uncover new lineages of life (NeLLi) - N074 metaG (SPAdes) (version 2) | ecosystem: Environmental > Aquatic > Marine > Ocean trench...
TCTTACAGGAAAGGTTACTGATAGAGCCAAAAATATTGATATATCGATTTCGGATATCATTTCTACAATAAATAATTACATAGGAAATATAGAACAACAACCGCCTGATTATTCCGCAGTTAAGATAAATGGTAAAAGATTATACCAACTAGCAAGAAAGAAAATAAAGGTAAATAAGCCAAAAAGAAAAATATATGTAGAAAAAATTGAAATTTTAGATTATGATAACCCGTTTGTAAGAATATTGGTGAGGTGTTCTACAGGGACCTACGTTAGATCACTTGCTGATAGTATAGGTGAGGATTTGAAGGTTTTTGCACATTTAGTTGAATTAAGAAGGGTTAAATCCGGGGTTTTTGATATTGAAAATTCATATACTCTTGAGGATATAGATTCAGGGAATTATAAAATTATAAATATGAGTGAAGCAATTTCTTATGTTAAATCTTTAAAAATTAATAAAGATAATACATACAAAATTAAAAGTGGGATAAATCTTAGAAAAGGTGATCTTAATAGCTCTAATCTGACTGATATTAGAAGAGATGAGGTTATTAAGGTTATGTATGATAATAATTTAATTTGTATAGCTAAATCACTTGTATCGTTGGAAGATTTAGTTATGATGGATGACAGTGAAGAGGTATTTAAAATCTTGAGAGTTTTCAATTAGATTACTCTAATCGGAGGGATTTACATGGACGTAACGGTTTTGGAAAAAAGTGAAGTAATAAAGCAGTTTGCTTTACACAGCACTGATGTTGGTTCACCTGAAGTAAGAATTGCGGTACTGACAAAGAGAATAAAGAATCTGGCAAAACACCTTCAGAAGTCAAAAAAGGATGTTCATTCAAGAAAAGGTTTAATTGATATGATTAACAAAAGAAAAAAACTGCTTAGATATCTAAATAATGAGGATAATAATCGGTATCTTCAAATAGTTGAAAAATTAGAGTTGAGAAAATAATAAAACGGAGGAATTACTATATTGAGTTCTGGACATCGTAGGATTACTGAGCAATTATTCGGAAGAACACTAGAGATTGAAACAGGCAGACTGGCAAAACAGGCAAATGGCGCGGTTTTACTTCAATATGGAGATACCGTTGTTCTTGCAACTGTTGCAGCTTCTAAGGAAGCTATAGAAGGAGAAGACTTTTTACCTCTAACTGTAAATTATCAGGAGAAATCCTATGCTGCTGGAAGAATCCCAGGAGGCTATTTTAAAAGAGAAGGAAGACCTTCGGAAAAAGAGATTTTAACATCGAGGCTGATTGACAGGCCGATGAGGCCACTGTTTCCTAAAACATATACCTTTCCAACTCAGATTATTGTAACAGTTATGTCTGCAGATCAACAAAATGATCCCGATGTTTTATCTATAACTGCGGCTTCATCTGCACTTATGACATCTAATATACCTTTTGCAGGACCAGTGGCCGGAGTAAGGGTAGGAAGAATAGATGGAGAATTTGTTTGCAATCCCATAAAGTCTCAAATTGAGGAAAGCGATATTGATCTTATAGTAGCCGGTACTGAAGATGCGATTGTTATGGTGGAAAGCGGGTCAAAGGAAGTATCTGAATCTGATATAATTGATGCGCTGATGTTTGCTCATGAGTGTATTAATAAATTCATAGAGCCACAGAAAAAGTTGATTTCCGATTTAGATATTATAAAAATTGAGCTTCCTCAAGAGCAAGATAACTCTGAGCTATATAATGAGATTAGCAGTTTTTCTAAGGATAAGCTTATTGAGGCTTTATTTACAAAAGAGAAGCAGGAAAGAGCTACAAAAGTTAATCAGATATTTAGTGAGATAACTGAAAATTTTAGCGATAAATACCCCGATAGCGAAGAACTAATTACAAAACAGTTTGAAATTTTAAAAAGAGATTTGTTAAGAAAGACTGTAGTAAACGATGAGAAAAGAATTGATGGCAGGTCATTTACTGATATAAGAGATATCTCAATAGAAATAGGATTTCTGCCGAGAACCCACGGATCGGCACTTTTTACAAGAGGTGAAACACAGGCTGCCGTAATTGCTACTCTTGGTACATCTTATGATGTACAAAAAATCGATTCTTTAGATGGAGACATAAAAAGAAGCTTTATGCTGCATTATAATTTTCCGCCATTTTCGGTTGGAGAAGTAGGCAACCGCTTGGGGCCTGGCAGAAGAGAAATAGGACATGGCGTTTTGGCTGAAAGATCAATCAGAAATATGATCCCTTCGAAAGATGAATTTCCTTATACCATTAGGGTGGTTTCTGATATTCTGGAATCAAATGGTTCTTCATCAATGGCAACAGTATGCGGCACATCTCTGGCTTTAATGGATGCGGGTGTACCTATAAAAGATCATGTTGCAGGAGTAGCAATGGGACTTATAAAAGAGGATGATAAGGTTGCCATACTAACTGACATACTTGGGGATGAAGATCACCTGGGTGATATGGACTTTAAAGTAGCAGGAACTGAAAAAGGTATAACTGCTTTGCAGATGGATATAAAGATAACGGGAGTTACAAGAGAAATACTTGAGACTGCCCTTACTCAGGCAAAAGATGCCAGGATGTTTATACTTGGAAAAATGAAAGAAGCACTAACAGGGCCAAGGGATTCCATATCTGAATATGCGCCAATGATAACCTCTATTAAAATAGATCCGGCAAAGATTAAAGATATAATTGGCAGTGGTGGGAAAATAATCAAGAAAATAGTAGAAGAATCTGGAGCACAAATTGATATTCAGGATGATGGTACTGTTAATGTGGCTGCTGTACTAAGATCTGCCTCCGATAAAGCAATTAAGATGATTAACTTAATTCTTGAAGAAATAGAGGTTGACAAGGTGTACATAGGAAAAGTTAAGCGCATACTTGATTTTGGCGCCGTTGCCGAGCTTATGAATGGAAAGGACGGACTAATACATATATCTGAGCTTGCTCCAGAAAGAGTCAAAGAGGTTACAGATATACTTAAAGAAGGTGACGAAGTTTTAGTGAGATGCATTGAAAAAGGCAGGGACGGCAAAATAAGGCTAAGCAGGAAAGCAGCATTAGATGAAGATATAGAAAATTATAGATAAACTGTAAATTGAGCTGTGATTTACCAAAACTTGTTATAATTTTAGGACCGACTGCTTGCGGTAAATCAGAGCTTGCCATAAAACTTGCCGTGGATATCGGTTTTGAAATAATAAGTGCCGATTCACTTCAAATTTATAAACATTTTGATATTGGTACGGCAAAGCCAGCGGTACAAACACTGAGTTCCATTCCACACCATTTAATAGATATTGTTGAACCAGACTGCGAATATAATGCAGGATTATTTCGTAAAAATGCTATCCAGGTAATAGATATATTACTAACAAAAAACAAAAAAATATTAGTTGTTGGAGGAACATACTTATACGTAAGAGTTCTTACCGAAGGATTGATTGAAGGAGTAGAGCCGGACAGTAATTATAGAGAGCAGTTAAAAACTGAGCGGTATCTTTATGGTAACCAATATATCTATAAACAACTAATTAGATGTGACCCCGAATCTGCTACAAATATTGCTGAAAATGATTATGTACGTTTGGAGAGGGCATTAGAAGTTTACCATCTAACAGGTATTAAAATGTCACAGCTGCAAAAGGAACATAGCTTTTCAGAAAAACGCTATGACGTCTTCAAAATAGGAATTGATATTGAGAGGGAAATACTTAAAAACATAATAGAAATTAGATTAGATAAGATGTTAAAAGATGGTTTTACTGATGAAGTTATAAAACTTAGAGATATGGGCTATGATAAAACCCTAAAGCCCATGCAATCCATTGGTTATAAAGAGATAAACGATTACCTGGACGGACTGATTTCGTTTGAGACTGCTAAAGAAAAAATAATTATAAATACAAGAAGGTTAGCTAAAAGACAGATGACCTGGCTCCGGAGAGATAAAGATATCCGATGGTATGAACTGCCCGATGCATATGCTAGCGTTGTAAATGACTTAAAACAATTTTATCAGGTGTAGGTTAAACTATTTACCTAGTATCATCTTGATTGAAACTACAAATAAAAGTGAACCGAATATTTTTTTGAGCATTGGATCAGAAAGTTTATGTACTAAAACTGAACCCCCATATGCCCCAATTATAAAGCTTATAGCAATGAACAAAGCTATTTTAAGTTGAACATTCCCTTCATTATAATATTTGAGGGCGCCTAGAAATACTACTGGTAAAGTCAGCACGGCAAGAGACGTTCCCTGGGCCTGATGCTGGGTGAGCTGAAAAAAATATACAAGAGCAGGAATCATTACTAGTCCACCGCCAATACCAAAAAGACCACTTGCAGTGCCTGCAAAAAGTCCTATTAATATAGCTCCTAAAATCTCCATAATTTCCTCCTTCAATTTTGGAATAAGAATTATGCGATAAAAAAATAAAAGTAATTTAAATCAATTCTATTCTATTGTGGTTAAAATGAATTAGGATACATATTTGCAAGAATCTTATTATAAATTACAGAGGCTTGGTCGTGTTTGCCCAGCTTTTCTAAAGCAAGTGCTTCGGTCATTTGGGCATTATCTGAGTAAGGGCTATTGGGATTAGTAATTCTTGATGCAAAATCAACGGCATTTTGATAATCTTTTTTATTTAAGTATGAGACTGCTATCAAAGAATATGCCGCATCTATCATATTAGAATCTTTAGGGTTTTTATTAACAAAATTAACTGCAAAACTTATAGCTTGATCATAATTGCCCTGATTGTAATAAATAGAGGCAGTATAATATAGAGATATGTCAGTTATTTTTTGACCAGCATATTTGGTCTGAAGTAAGGTGAATTTTTCAATTGCTTTATCATAATCCCCTGAACTATTAGCAACAATTGCTTCATTGTAAATTGAGTTAGCATCAGAAGATTTTTTACCTAAATAGGCGTTACCTAAGAAAAATATAAAAATAAAACAAATAATCGCTAATATGAAATATACTATTAATTTATAGTTGTCTGCTAAGTAATTTGTAGACTTATCAATAAATTCTAGAAACTTATCCGGTTTTTTTAATTCTTTTTGAGTTACTTTAACTTTTGTTGCCATTGCGCAATTATAATAAGATGATTTTAAAAGACAAGTTATGGAATATAAAATTATTAACTATATTTTACTTGCAGTTTGTTAGTCTAAAAGCTACAATATTTTTGTGTATAAACTAACAAGAAGAGCAAAAATATATTTATTACTAATTTTACTTCCTTTTATTATTACATCGATAAGCGGTATATATGCTTATTCTCAATCTAAAAACAGCATAGTTTTAATAAAAATTGACGGAATGATAAATCCGGCAATTTCTGATTATATAAGGTTTGCGCTTGAGAAGGCCAAAGAGAGTTCAGCAAATGCTTTAGTAATAGAAATGGATACTCCGGGCGGGCTACTCAGCTCTACTAAAGATATAGTAAAGATGATTTTAAATTCAGAAGTGCCTGTAGTTGTATATATACATCCAAGCGGCTCATCGGCAACATCTGCAGGAGTGTTTATTACACTTTCTGCTCATGTAGCTGCCATGAATGAAGGAACCAGTATCGGCGCCGCCCATCCAGTTAGTATAGGGCAGAGAGGTAACGATAAGAAAAAAGATACTGAAGAAGAAAATGATGATAGTGAAAAAGATGATAAGGATATAATGAATGAAAAAATAGAAAATTATGCTGCCTCCTTTATCGAAAGCATTGCCGAGAAGAGAGGAAGAAATGTCCAGTGGGCAATTGATGCGGTTAGAAACAGCGCCTCTATTACATCAACCGAAGCCTTAGAAAAAAATGTAATAGATATTATCTCACCATCCTTAAATGATTTGTTAACCAGAATCGACGGTAGAAAAATAAAGGTAAATGAAAAAGAAATAATTCTAACAACTAAAGATGCCTCGATTCACAACATAGAAATGAGTGCTAAACAAAAACTGATAAACGTCCTTAGCACCCCTGATATTGCGCTTCTACTGATTTCTCTTGGTTCTCTTGGGCTACTGCTTGAATTTTATAACCCGGGATTAATATTCCCAGGTGTAGCAGGCGCTATTTGTCTTATGCTTGGTTTTGTGTCATTTCAAATATTACCATTCAACTATGGTGGAGTAGTGCTTTTGCTAATTGCCGTTGGTTTGCTGATAGCTGAAATATATGTTACTAGTTTTGGACTGTTGGCCACGGGGGGTATTATAAGTTTTATATTCGGCGCATTGTTACTATTTGATACTCCTGAATCGGATATAAGAGTAGGATTTGGTGTTGTAATATCAGCAGCTTCAGCAATTGCTTTGTTCTTCTTTTTTATTGTTTATTCATTGATTAAAGTCAGAAAACATCGGTTTTATACTGGATACGAAGGTATGATTGGCGAGATAGGAGAAGTCTTAAATACGGTCGATGGAGTTGTAAAGATATTTGTGCAGGGTGAATACTGGAATGCTAAGAGTGATGAAATTGTAAACAAGGGTGATAAAGTTGAGATTATTAATGTTATGAGTAATATGAAGCTAAGGGTTAAAAAACATAAGGAGGAATAGTATATGTCGATGTCGCCTATATTGATATTTGCAGGAATTATAGTTCTTTTCATTCTTTCTGGAATAAAGATTATAAATGAATATGAAAGAGGTATAGTATTCAGGCTTGGTAGAATTATAGATCCTAAGGGACCTGGTATAAGATGGATTATCCCACTTGTTGATAAATTTCAGAAGATAAGTCTACGTATAATAACAATGGATGTACCATCTCAGGATGTTATTACAAGAGACAACGTATCGGTAAAGGTTAATGCAGTAGTTTATTTTAAAGTAATTGACCCTGTTAAAGCCATCATTCAGGTAGAAAATTATCTTTATGCGACTTCCCAGTTAGCACAAACTACCTTAAGAAGCATTTTGGGTATGGTAGAGCTTGATGAGCTGCTTTCCGATAGAGAAAAACTTAATCTTCAGCTACAAGAAGTACTGGACAAGCAAACCGACCCCTGGGGTATAAAAGTAACTTTAGTTGAAGTTAAGTATGTTGATCTACCCCAAGAAATGCAGAGGGCCATGGCTAAACAGGCTGAAGCAGAAAGGGATAGAAGGGCTAAAGTAATAAGCGCTGAAGGTGAATTTCAAGCATCTACAAAACTTTCCGATGCTTCTGATATTCTTTCTAGAAACCCTATGGCTTTACAACTGAGATATTTACAGCAAATGAATGAAATAGCATCAGAGAAGAGTACAGTAATAATATTTCCTATACCAATTGATATTATTAGTAAATTTTTAGGAAAAGGAAATTCAGAAAATAAATAATATAACAAATTGTTACTCCCATCTTTTGTAATAATCAGATATTAAAAAATGATTAGAAGGGTTCTAATTTTATCCAGTTTTTTATTCTTCTCTTTCATGTTTACTGCATGTAATTCTTCAAATGAATCAAATGAAGTGAGCAGCACTGATTCTAAGGTAATGAAATCTGAATTTAATGATAGTAAGCCTGTAGACGGTGACTGGCTTATTTATCACCTAGGGGCAGAGCCTGGTACATTAAATCCCATTACTGCCAGAGACGTGTATCAATCCATTATTAATGGAGATAACATTTATGAATCTCTTGTTAGAAGAGATAATAAAACACTTGAAATCGTACCTCAGCTGGCAGAGTCCTGGGAAATTTCAGAAGATAAACTTACTTTTACATTTAAGATCAAAAAAAATATAAAATGGCATGATGGAAAACCATTTACTTCTGAAGATATTGTATTTTCATATAACAAAATTATGGATCCTAAAGTAGATTCTGCAAGACTTAAAGCTTATTATCAGGAGATTGAAAAGGTTGAGGCAATAGATAGTCATACAGTGAAATTTACTTATGCTAGACCTTATTTCTTAGCTTTAGAATCCTGCGGTGGAATGCCTATTGTGGCAAAGCACATTTTTGAAAGTGGAGATTTCAATAAAAATCCTGCTGGAAGACAGCCGGTTGGGACCGGGCCTTATAAATTTACCAAATGGGAGACTGGCCGGCAGATAGTTTTAGAGAAAAATCCTGAATATTGGGGTGAAAAGCCTAAAATTGATAAAATAGTTTTCAAGATAATTAACGACCGAAATGTTGCCTTTCAGGTATTAAGAAAAGGCGAAATAGATTTCTCAAGCCTTACTCCAATTCAGTGGGAAAAACAGAGTAAAACTAAAAAGTTTGAAGAAAAATTCAATAAATATGCTTATTTTACACCTAATTACAACTATATAGGATGGAATATCGACAGGCCTTTTTTTTCTGATAAAAGGGTTCGAAAAGCTATGACACATTTAGTAAATAGAGAACTTATACTGGAAAAGATTCTCTTTAATTTAGGCGTTACTGTTACTAACCCATTTTATATTAACAGTAAAGAATACGATAAATCTATAAAGCCATTAATATTCAGCCCTGAAAAAGCGAAGTTGTTGTTGGATGAAGCAGGCTGGGTAGATAGTGATTCAGATGGAATAAGGGATAAGAATGGGATAAAGTTTGAATTTGAATTTTTGATTCCAAACGCTTCTGATACAAGTGAGAAAATATCTACTATATTAAAAGAAGAAATGGATAAAGTTGGTATTGTAATGAATATCAGAAAGATAGAATGGGCTGTATTTGTTCAGAGGCTAAATGAAAGAAAGTTTGATGCTGTAACACTTGGGTGGTCAATGGGGGTAGAATCAGATCCTTATCAAATATGGCATTCGTCACAGAAATCTGGGGGTGGGTCAAATTTTGTAGGTTTTGAAAATGCTGAAGCAGATAAGATCATAGAAGATGCCCGAAAAGAATTTAATAATGATAAAAGAGCCAAGTTATATAAAAAGTTTGCAAACATAATTCATAATGAACAACCTTATACATTTTTATTTTGCAGAAAATCTCCAGTTGCTGTAAGTAATCGCTTTAAAGGCGTAAAAGTACATCCACTGGGACTAGATTTTCTTGAATGGTATGTTCCTGCGCAATTACAAAAATACCATTAATATTATTTAGTAATTTTTTACTTTTCTAAATTCAATGAAGTCCTATATAGTTAAAAGACTGCTTTTAGCTATTCCTACACTCTTAGGAATAACGATAATAACTTTCGGTATTATTCAACTAGCCCCTGGAAATCCTGTCGAGAGAAATCAGCAGCTTGAGCAGGGCATTCAGTCTGAACAGATTACAAAAGAAATTATTGAACAAACAAAAAAACTGTATGGTTTAGATAAACCAATACATATACAGTATTGGATATGGCTAAAACGCATAGCAACATTTGACTTTGGTGATTCATATAAAGACCACAGGCCGGTAATAGATAAAATTAAGGAAAGGCTGCCTATTACCCTGACTCTTAATATCATATCAATATTCCTTGTTTATATAATAGCTGTTCCAATTGGAATAATGTCAGCCATAAAAGATCGCTCTCTTTTGGACAGGATTACTACGTTTCTACTTTTTGGTCTTTATTCCATTCCCAGTTTCTGGCTTGCAATGATGCTAATTTACTTTCTTGGTGGCGGAGAGCACTGGGATATATTTCCAATTTATGGAATTCAATCTGCAAATGCAGAAAGTTTTTCATTTTTTAAGAAGCTAACCGATTTCCTTTGGCATATTACACTTCCTGTTATATGCCTTACATATGCGGATTTTGCATCTCTTTCAAGATATCAAAAGGGTAGTTTGCTTGAAGTGCTGAGGGAAAACTATGTAAGGACAGCAAGAGCAAAGGGGCTTTCTGAAAAAACAGTAATATTAAAGCATGTATTAAGAAATTCTGTAATTCCAATAATAACAATAGTGTCTGCAATACTTCCTGCCATGATAGGGGGCAGTGTCATTATTGAAAGTATATTTTCAATTCCGGGTATTGGACAGCTTGGATTTGAGGCAATACTTTCAAGGGATTATCCACTTATAATGGCTATTACTACAATCACTGCATTTTTAACATTGATTGGGATATTAATTGCAGATATTGCATATGTATTAGTAGATCCCCGAATTACTTTTGAAGGAAGAAACTAAATTGAATGAGTCTACGGGATATTGGAGGGGAGTTTGGACTGAATATAAAAGAGATAAACTGTCTGTACTTGCGATGTTTTTGATATTCTCTCTTTTTTTAGTTGCTGTTTTTGACGACCTGCTTGCAGGCAAAAAACCAATTATAATGAAATATCAAAATAATATTTATTCACCCGCAGTGTTTAACCATAAAAAATTAATAGGTATGGACTTTTCTGATCAGGATGAAATAAAAGATATAAGCTCCTTTGTTATATTCCCGCCTGTTAAATACAGTGCTACTGAAAATGATTTATTCTCAGTACTGTCACCTCCTGATAAAAATCATTATTTTGGTACCGATGATAGGGGTAGGGATGTGCTAAGCAGAATGATACATGGCACAAAAATTTCGCTTTCTATTGGATTTGTTGCTGTTGGGATAGCTTTTATAATTGGAATAACACTTGGCGGTATTGCAGGATATTATGGCGGAAGGACTGATTTTGTTATATCTCGTTTATTTGAAATAATGATTACATTTCCGGTTTTCTTTTTAATATTAACCATACTTGCATTCAGAGACCCTAGTATCTATAACATAATGATTGTACTCGGAGCTACCGGGTGGACTGGAATAGCTAGACTAATTAGAGGTGATTTTTTAAAAATACGTAACTATGATTATATTACTGCACAAAGAGCGCTAGGAGCAAATGATATAAGGATAATGTTTGTTCATATTTTACCAAACGCACTTGCTCCTGTTTTAGTTGCAGCTACTTTTGGTATAGCAGGTGCTATACTGACTGAATCGGCTCTTAGTTTCTTAGGTTTCGGGGTGCCACCTCCCACACCAAGTTGGGGAGATGTACTTTCACAATCAAAGAAATATATTGATTTTGCATGGTGGTTAGTAATTTTTCCTGGTTTAGCTATTTTTTTAACGGTAACCTCATTTAATTTAGTAGGTGAGGGATTTAGGAATGCACTTGATCCTAAACTTAGAGGAAGATAAATTACTTATATGGAAAATATACTTGAAATAAAAAATCTGAGTGTTTCAATCGGGGATAAACAAAACGGTTTTGAAGTTGTAAGTGATGTTTCTATCTCTGTTCCCAAAGGCAAGGTTATTGGAATAGTTGGTGAAAGTGGCTGTGGAAAAACAATTACTGCGCTTTCAGTTATTAAATTACTGCCCGATCCGCCAGCCAAAATTACTAGTGGTGAAATAATATTTAAAAACAGGAACTTATTAGAATTATCTGATGAGCAACTGAGGTTAATTAGAGGCAATGAAATATCTATGATATTTCAGGAGCCTGTATCGTCTCTTAACCCCGTTTTTACTATAGGCGAGCAGATTGGAGAAACAATAAGAACCCATAACAAGATTAATAGAAAAGAGGAAAGAGACAGGGTTATAGAACTATTAAAATTAGTTGATATTCCTGATCCTGAGAGGCGTTATTCTAATTACCCACATGAAATGAGCGGCGGAATGTGTCAGAGGGTGATGATTGCCATGGCGCTTTGCTGCAATCCTGATTTGTTAATAGCAGATGAGCCAACTACGGCACTAGATGTTACGGTTGAAGCAGGAATAATTGAGTTAATTAATAATTTAAGAAATGAAATAGGCATGTCGGTAATTCTAATAACCCATGATTTTGGAATCATATCTGAAATAGCAGATGAGATTTATGTAATGTATGCGGGCAGAATTGTTGAAAATGCTAAAAATGAGTTACTGTTTAATAATCCAAAACACCCTTACACAATAGGGTTACTAAATTCCATACCGGATTTAAACGATATTAAAAACAAGTATTTAAAAATGATTCCTGGTAATATTCCAAGCCCACAAAATTACCCAAAGGGATGCAGATTTAATGATAGATGCGAAATGATGATTGATAAATGTAAACGCAGTGTGCCTTTATTGGAAAAGGTGGAAAATGAGCATGAGTCTGCATGTTTTAGATCAGGGGAAATAAATCTATAAAAAATGGAAAATAGTATTGTAAAAATAAGTAATCTAAAAAAATACTTTCCTGTTAAGACAGGAATATTTTCTAAAACTAAGAATTATTTAAAAGCCCTTGATGGGATCAATCTTGATATAAAAAAAGGAGAAACATTAGGACTGGTGGGAGAGAGTGGTTGCGGTAAAACAACATTGGGCAAGACCTTGCTGAGGTTATATGATCCTACAGAAGGAACAATTGAATTTAATGAAATTGACATAACCAACTTAAACTCCAGCGAATTAAGGCCCATTAGAAAGGATATTCAAATTATATTCCAAGACCCGTATAGTTCACTTAACCCCAGACAAAAAGTAGAAAGTATTGTTGGAGAAGGTCTTGTTATTCATAGGATCGTAAAGAAAAGTGAAATAAGAAGTGAAGTAATTAAGCTGCTAGATGATGTTGGACTAAATAAAGATGTGCTTGATAGATATCCCCACGAATTCAGCGGAGGACAAAGACAGAGAATTGCGATTGCAAGGGCTCTTGCCGTCAGGCCTAAGTTTATAGTTTGTGATGAACCTGTTTCAGCACTGGATGTATCTGTACAGGCACAGATAATTAATTTGTTTTTAAAGCTCAAAGAGGAATATAACCTCACTTATCTTTTTATTTCACATGATTTGCGCGTAGTAAGGTATATAAGTGACAGGGTTGCAGTGATGTATCTGGGTAAGATAGTCGAAATTGCCAGTAGTGAACAATTATATAAAAACCCTTTACATCCTTATACAAAACTGCTACTCTCCTCCATACCGAATATAGGTAAAAAGCGAAATATTAAAAGAGAAATAATAAAAGGAGATTTACCAAGCCCGATTAATATCCCCAGTGGCTGCAGATTTCATACCAGATGCCCAATTGCTGAAGAAAGGTGCATATCCAGTGAGCCCGAATTAAGAAACATTAATAAACTTCACAATGTCGCATGCCATCTTGTCTAACCATATAATCTAACTTGCAAAACTAATTTCTTGTATTATATTTAGAAAAATTTTTTATGATGAATAAATTCGAATTTGATATCAATGAAATAGGAGAAAATGGATTACATATTAAATCCGAGCAGGCTCCTGACTTTTTAAATGACATTAGCAATTCTTTGTTTTGTGTTGAGAATATAAAGTTTAATTCTAATCTGTTTATTGATGCTAATATATATAAGGATCAGAAGCAAATAGTGCTAAACGGCTCTCTTAGTCTAAAATATGTTTCTCCCTGCTCAAGATGTTTAACTGATGTCAATCTTCAAATAAACCCAGAGCTAAATCTGATTTTAGTCCCTAATAATGAAGATGTGTTTGAGTTTGAAAATGATACCGTAGTTTCATCTTATAGCGGCAGCACTATTGATATTACAGACTATTTAAGCGAAATGGTTTCAGTATCGTTTCCTGCTAAAATATTATGTGATCAGGATTGTAAAGGGCTATGTTCAGATTGCGGTGTTGATTTAAATATGGACAGTTGTAATTGTAAGGAAAACTGGATTTCACCAGACTTTGCTGTTTTGAAAAATTATAAAAATTAAATTACATATGGAGTTTTATTATGGCACTGCCTAAAAGAAAAAAATCATCATCAAAGTCCAAGAAAAGAAGAAATCATTACAGGGTTGTAAGCCCAGGAATTTCAGAGTGTCCAAACTGTAGTGAACTTAAACCGCCCCATAGGGCTTGTCCAAGTTGTGGATTCTATAAGGGGAATATTTATAAAGTTGAAAAAGAACAGTCAGAAGAAGAGTCTGAAGAATAAAGACAATAGATTTATGGGAGAAAGTTAATGATTACATATTTATTCCCTGGTCAGGGATCACAATATGTCGGTATGGGACAGGAATTCTATAATGAATTCAAAATTGCTAAAGATACTTTTGATGAAGCTAGCGATATTTTAGGAATAGATATTGCACAGCTCTGCTTTGAAGATAAAAACAATGAGCTTAATCTTACTGTAAATGCTCAGCCGGCAATTCTTACAGCCAGTATTGCCTCAATGAGAGTTTTAGAGAATGAAACAGGGATCAGATCAAACTATGTAGCTGGTCATAGCCTAGGTGAATATTCCGCGCTAGTTGCATCGGGTGCATTTGATTTTAAAGATGCAGTAGCCACTGTGAGAAAGAGAGGTGAATTTACCCAGGGAGCTGTTCCTATAGGTGTTGGTTCAATGGCCGCGATTTTAGGTCTTAAACAAGATGAGGTTGCAGAAATATGTGAGGATGCATCTTCTGATGATTATATGGTAAGCCCTGCTAACTACAATGCGCCGGGGCAGACCGTTATTTCAGGAAATAATGAAGCAATAGAAAAAGCAAAGGAAATGGCAAAAACTAAAGGTGCAAAAAGAGTTGTTACATTAGATGTAAGCGCACCGTTTCACTGTACATTAATGGCACCAGCGGCAGAAAAACTTGGTCAAGTACTTGATAAGATCAAATTTTCAAATATCAAAATACCTTTAATTAATAACTGGGAAGCTAAATTAATCAGAGATCCTGACAAACTTAAAGAAAATCTAATTAATCAGGTTATGGCCCCTGTCCGGTGGTATGAATCAATCAAACTTTTGTACGATAACTTAGACTCGAAAAAATTTATTGAAATAGGCCCTAAAAATGTTCTTACTAATTTGATTAGAAGGACTTTAAAAGATGTTAAGGCAATTAGTATTGATAAACTAGCCGATCTTAAATCACTGAAAGAAAATGGATTTTAACGGAAAAGTTGCTTTAATTACTGGATCATCCCGTGGAATCGGAAAATCAATAGCTAAAGATCTTGCTTCAAAAGGCGCTTTTGTAATTATTAACTATGCTTCAAACGAGCAAGCTGCTCAGAGTGTCAAAGATGAAATTGAAAGCAAGGGCGGCAAGTGTGAGATAAGAGGATTTGATGTTTCATCATACTCACAGGTAAATGATGAAATTGATTCTATTGTAAAAGATCATGGTGAATTGAATTTTTTGGTAAACAATGCTGGCATTACGAGGGATACTCTTCTTATGAGAATGAAAGAAGAGGATTGGGATGCCGTCATAAATGTGAATCTGAAAGGAGTTTTTAACTGCACAAAAGCTGCTTCTAAATACATGGTTAAACAAAAATCAGGAAGAATAGTTAATATAAGTTCTGTAGTAGGTGAAATGGGTAACCCAGGTCAGTCTAACTACTCTGCAACAAAGGCAGGAATAATAGGTTTTACAAAATCAGTATCGAGAGAACTTGCTTCTCGTAATATTACTGTTAATAGTATTGCACCCGGATTTATTGAAACCGATATAACAAGCGGACTGTCAGATAAAGTTAAAGAATATTATCTTGGTCAAATACCTCTTAGCAGGTTTGGTAGTCCGGAGGATGTGTCAGGTGTTGTTAGTTTTTTATTATCAGATGCTGCTTCTTATATAACTGGTGAGGTTATAAGAGTTAATGGAGGCATGTATACTTAAATATTTGAAGGAGGGATAATTTATGGCAGTCGATCAGGAATTACTTGAAAATGTAAAAAAGATGGTGGCGTCTCAACTAGGTAAATCTGAGGATGAGATTTCACCAGAATCTTCATTTATTGAAGATCTTGGAGCAGATTCACTTGACTTAGTTGAATTGATTATGTCCATGGAAGATGAATTTGGAATTGAAATATCTGATGAGGATGCAGAAAGTATTGTCACAGTGCAGGATACAATAAACTTTATCACGGAGCGAAAAAAATAATGAACAGAAGGGTTGTTGTAACTGGTATTGGGCTTGTTACTCCTCTTGGCGTAGGTAATGACGCTACTTGGGATGGCATTTGTAACGGTCGTTCTGGGGTTACCCGAATTTCTAAGTTTGATCCGTCTATTTTAAAGACTCAAATAGCAGGTCAGGTGCCGGGATTTAATCCTACCGATTTTATGGATCCTAAAGATGCGAGAAGAAGTGATCATTTTATCAAGTTTGCCTGTGCAGCTTCTAAGATTGCACTAGCTGATTCTGGTTTAGAAGTAACAGATGAGCTTTCTACGCGACTGGGTACTATTATTGGTTCTGGTATTGGTGGGATGGATACCTACTACAATACTGTTTTAACTATGGAAAAAAAAGGGCCTTTGAGGGTTTCCCCTTTCTTTGTTCCAAATATTGTATGTAATATGGCATCGGGATATGTGTCTATTTTCTTAAATGCAAGAGGGCCAAATTCTTGTACAACAACTGCCTGTGCAGCAGGTGCCCACGGGGTTGCATATGCAGCTTACTCAATTCAAATTGGTGATGCAGATGCAATGATAGCTGGTGGAACAGAAGCGCCGGTTAATGCTATGACCATTGCTGGATTTAATACAATGAGGGCAATTTCTACAAGTAATGATATACCTGAAAAAGCATCAAGGCCTTTTGATAAAGAGAGAGATGGCTTTATCATAGCAGAAGGCTCGGGAATTGTAATTCTCGAAGAACTAGAGCATGCCAAGAAAAGAGGAGCGAGGATTTATGCTGAATACCTGGGTTCTGGAATGAGCGGTGATGCGTATCATATTACTTCTCCTTCATTAGATGGACCTCAGAGATGTATGGAAGCTGCTTTAAGAAATTCAAAGCTTAATCCATCGGATGTGGATTATATAAATGCACACGGTACATCTACTCAGCAAAATGATATAAATGAAACTAATGCAATTAAGCAGGTATTTAATGGCCATTCCATGAAAATTCCAGTAAGTTCAACTAAATCTATGACCGGACATCTTTTGGGTGCTGCGGGTGGAATAGAAGCTGGTTTTACTTCTTTGGCGATTTATCATGGAATTCTTCCTCCAACCATTAATCTTGACAATCCTGATGAGGGATGCGATCTGGATTATGTTGCCCATGAAGCTAGAGAAAAGAATATTAAGTATGCCATTAGCAATTCATTTGGTTTTGGCGGAACAAACGTTACTCTAGGTTTTAAAAAGTTTGAATCTTAATAATTAAATAACTGTTTTTGTTTTGACTTTTTTAATATTTATCATATCTACTCTGAATCATTTTTGTAGTTTTCTATCTAAAAATAATATATGTTGAGTGAGTAATATTAAAAGTATCAACATATATTATGCAAAAAAGATACAGAAGCACCCTTACAAAAGCCGGCCTTATAGTTGTTTCAGTTCTAATATCTTTAGCTGTATTTGAAATAGGTCTTCGCGTGATAGGATACGATCCGCTTAAACACTTAAAAAACGGCCGTGAATTTATCCTAAGACAATCATTATATAGTGATCTACGATATGAGCTAACACCTGGGGCAAGTGGCTATGCATGGGGTACGGATGTGCAGATTAATGGTAATGGGTATCGCGGGAGATCCGTTGTACCTGGAAAATTCAACGGATTTAGAACAGTAGTGCTTGGAGATTCAATTACATTTGGCAACTTTCTGCCTCTTGAATCAACATATTCATATAGGTTACATGAGATTTTAAACCATAAAAAACCCTCTAAATATGAAGTACTTAATCTGGGAGTTGGCGGTTATGATATTGTGCAGGAAGTATCAAACTTAGAACATCTTGGATTAAATTACAAACCTGATCTTGTAGTTGTGGGATTCTGTCTTAATGACATCGGAATTTCTAGTCCAAATCTTGAGTACATTAACAGTATCGATAAATATAAATCAGGGGCAATTTCTTATCTGCGTACTGCACAGTTTTTTTCAAATGCAGTAGATAAAATACTTCTTGTTAAATGGATGAAAAACATGAATAAACCCGAAATATTTCAAAACCACTACAAAACAAGGATTACACCAATTTCTAAAGATGAACATTTGCTAAGTGAACTAATGAAAAAAGCTCCAGAAAAACATCCTTTAAATTGGTATAAGAGCAAGCAGCATGTAGGACTGTTACGATACGCTTTCGAACATCTGTCAAAATTACAAAAGAAGGAAAAATTTAGAGTTGTAGTATTAATATTTCCCTGGTTAGTCGAAGATTCTGGTATCTATCCCTATATAACTGCTCATAAAATCGTAACTCATGAGGCAAATAGAGTAGGTTTTGAAATAATTGACATTATTGATGAATATATGGATGAAGGTATGGAAAATATTAGAATAAAAGAAAAGGACTTAGTTCATCCCAATGCTTTAGGGCACCAAATTGTTGCACAAAAACTTGCTACTTATATTAATAATATCCAGCATTGAAACCATATTAATACTATTATGTAATAAGTTTATAACGAAATTAATTTAGAAAACATCAATTGAATGCTATATGTTTAATAGTTTCTTGAAATCCGTGTAATGAATATATCCAATTCCAAAACAATTGGATACACTGCGGCAATTATATCTACAGTACTCCTAGGCTCGGTAGGAATATTTGTAAGAAACATAGAAGTAGATGAATATGTTATAACAGTTGCTAGACTCGGTATTGGATTTATTTTCTTGATTATATTTCTTATTCCTAGAAGAGAGATTCCGAGATTAAGGCTTAGAAATTTCTCATTATCACTTATTTCCACTGGGATTCTGCTTGCACTAACAATGCTTTTTTATATGAAAGCTATAAACAGCACTTCGCTAGCAAATGCTGTATTCCTTTTATATCTCGGCCCTCTTATTGCAACCGGACTTACTGCCATATTTTTGAAAGAAAAGTTTACATACTTAAATGTGGGATTGCTTTGCCTTGCATTTTTAGGGTTTTTGTTCCTATTAGAATTTAAATTATCTTTCAGCCTTTATAACTCACAAGGATTTCTCTGGGGGGTAGGTGCTGCAATCTGTTATGCATTATATATTGTACTAAACCGGATAATTCCAAGTGATATTAATTCTATGACCAGGTCATTTTATCAATTCCTATTTGGACTGATTATTATGCTTCCATTTCTTTTTACAACTACAAATCTTAGCATTACCATAAAAGATATATATTGGCTTATAGGCATAGCATTCTTTCAGGGGTTTCTAGCTATTACTCTTATTATAATTGCAATTAAGAATCTCAAAGCCGTAGAGTATGGAACGATTTCTTACATAGAACCATTGGTAGCCTCGTTAATAGGGTTCATATTATACAGTGAACAATTATCGACACTTCAGTTGATTGGGTGTGCAATTGTATTTACGGGTGGGTTAATTCAGGTTGTTATAACAAAAGAATAGTTAATTATTAGCTACAAAGGATCATGTCTCCTTATAATTATTAAGCAGATCAAAAATAACATTCCGCGAACTATAAGTTAAAGCAGAAGCACCAGGTTTAGATTTCTCAGAAAGTTATCCGGTACCAGTTTATTAGTTGTTGAATTAGTTAGAAGAGTAGTATTATTGTAAATATAGTTTTTAAATAATGGTAAATAGAATAAAGAATTATTTCCATGACCCTCTTTGTGTTGAAATACTTGTTGACATTTAAAATATAAATTACTAGCATCATATTTAATAAATATCAATTGTCTTGTAAAAAAACCATATGAAAAAAAAATTAATAATATTTTTTGTTATATTATGGATTTTAATACTATCAGCTAATTATTATATATCGCGTAATAAAGATTTAATAATAGAATATTTTGAATCAAAGGTAGGTAGCATTAATAGAGAAATGCCTCCATATGGAGAAAAAGAGTATATAAGATCAAAATATGGTCATGTTTTAGATAAAATCGATTATATTGCAGACAGTTCTGAATCTGCTTTTAAATTCAAAGAAAAAATAGAAAAACTTAAATTACCTACCGAATTTATTTATGTTGCTATTAAAAGAGCCGAAGCACATATTCAAATTGTTAATAGATTTAAATGGAATAGAAGTAGTACTATAACTAATGGTGAGTATGGGGCTGGTTATTTAGAAGGTGACAAAACAATCAATATTATGATCTATGACAGAAAAGTTGACTGGACCTATATGGATAGTTTTATTGTTTATATTGAATACACCGAAGACGTAAATAACAAATCTTCTGAATTAGAAGGATAACGTCCCCTATTGTCTCTAAAAGGACAATGTCCCCTATTA
>Ga0209987_10000527_pt1 | contig 20106 bp, 22 predicted proteins | sample N074metaG_FD_182134 | JGI IMG/M metagenome (GOLD analysis project Ga0209987, IMG submission 182134) | Deep subsurface microbial communities from Kermadec Trench to uncover new lineages of life (NeLLi) - N074 metaG (SPAdes) (version 2) | ecosystem: Environmental > Aquatic > Marine > Ocean trench...
TTACTTTTGGAGACAATAGATGACATTAATGCACTCAAAGAGGCTGGCTTGATAAACGTGAATATTGCACGACCGATGGATAGTGACCACATTGTAAACTGTCCATTTATAGATCCCTTCCAATAGGGGCTTACTTCTTTTTTTATTTTCAAAAATCTATTTGAAATTATTTTTTTGGGAAGGATGGGAATTAGGAAATCTCAGGAATGGGACCTAAATTATCTAAACTTACTTTGTTTTTATCAATCCGTAGGTAAAAATCATTATCTAACTTATAGACTCTAATATTTTGGCCCCTTGTCATACCTGATAGACCATTAAAGGCAGTGACATAAGATTTTCCTTTCTTTATGTTATGAATTACAATAGAGCGAGTTACAATTTCTTCTATTCCAAGAGTTTCTCCATTATCAGCTAGTTGTTTCAAATTTTCAATTTTATGATTTGAATCGTAATTAGCTTGACTGATTACATAGTCTGCCCACTTTACCATTTTCCATTAATAATAATAATTTTCTTTTACTTAACTTTGACCATAATTTTTTGGATTTGAAATTATTTTTTGGAAATTTTGATAAATTTACGCCTGGTATGAACCTGATTTGTCCAAAAGTTCAATTCCGGTCGGCCCCACGTTAGAATTTTTACTGATGTTTATTTCTTAAAACATTAAGTGCAGAACCAGCCTTGAACCACTCAATTTGGGAATTATTATATGAATGCTCAAGAGAGATTTTGTCTTTACTTCCATCATTGTGAAAAAGTACGCAGGCAACTGGCTTTTCTGGTTCTAGATTATTTAATCCAAGAAGGCTAATCTTATCATCTTCTTGAATTTTATCATAGTCATCAGGGTTGCTAAAAGTGAGTGCTAAGATTCCCTGTTTTTTTAAATTTGTTTCATGAATTCTAGCAAAACTCTTTGTAATTACAGCAGCACATCCTAAATATCTTGGAGTCATCGCAGCATGTTCTCTACTGCTCCCCTCACCATAATTATTATCACCTACAATTATCCATCGCATTTTATTTTCTTTGTACTGCCTTGCAATTTTTGAAAACAGTTCGATTTGGCCATTTAGAATATTTTTTCCTTTTCCCACCTCATCATTGAAAGCATTTACTGCACCTAAGAGCATGTTATCACTAAGATTATCTAAATGCCCCCGCAATGAAAGCCATGCTCCTGCAGGAGATATATGATCTGTTGTACATTTTCCCTTTGCTTTTATTATAATTGGGATTTCTTCAAAGTCTTCTCCATCCCATTTTGAGAATGGTTCTAAACGTTGTAGTCGTTTGCTATTTGGATCAATAATTATTTCAAGATTATCAGAATTTTCAGGAGGAGTAATAAAAATTCCTTCAGGTATCTTGAAACCATCTTTTGGAACTTCAGCGGCAGGTTTTGGTGGCTGTAGTCTGAATTTTGTTCCATCTGCTGCAGTTAACTCATCTTGTAAGGGATTGAAGGATAGTCTTCCGCCTAAAGCAAGAGCAATAATCATTTCTGGGCTTCCAATAAAATTTAGTGTGTTACGACGACCATCATTTCTTCCTGGAAAATTTCTGTTATAGCTAGTGACAATCGTATTTTTTTCATCTTTATCTAGTTCAGGTCTACTCCACTGACCAATACAAGGACCACACGCATTGGCTAAAACCGTTGCACCAATTTCTTTTAAGGAATCCATTTGACCATCTCTTTCAATGGTTCCTCTAATTTGCTCAGATCCTGGGGTGACTAGTAATGGAATTTTGGATTTAATGCCTTTGGATTTTGCTTGTTCTGCTAAATCAGCAGCTCTTGACATATCTTCGTATGATGAATTTGTACAACTCCCAATTAAGGCGACAGAAATTGGATCCACATAATTTTTAGATTTAACATCTCCAGATAAATCAGAAATTTTTCTGGCTAAATCTGGAGTGTGTGGACCAACAATATGAGGTTCTAAGGTTGAAAGATTGATTTCAACAATTCTATCAAAGTATTGTTCTGGACTCTTCTCAATTTCGGGGTCTGCAATCAATAATTCCTTATTTTTATTTGCAAGCTCTGCAATCTTTTCTCGGTTTGTATATTTCAAATAAGTTTCCATTCTTTCATCATAAGGAAATATGGAACAAGTTGCACCTACTTCTGCTCCCATGTTGGTAATAGTGGCCTTTCCAGTACAGCTAATAGATTTAGTTCCTGGACCAAAATATTCAATTATAGAATTTGTTCCTCCAGATACTGTTAGTTCTTCTGTTACTTTTAGAATAATGTCTTTAGGTGAAGTCCATCCAGTTAATTCTCCAGTGAGTTTAACTCCGATTCGTTTTGGGTAAAGTAATTCCCAAGGCATTCCAGCCATTGTTTCTGCTGCGTCCAGCCCACCTACACCAATAGCAATCATTCCTAAACCTCCTGCATTAGGAGTATGAGAATCAGTTCCAATCATCAACCCGCCAGGGAATGCATAGTTTTCAAGTACTACTTGATGAATAATTCCTGCTCCAGGTTTCCAAAAACCACAACCGTATTTACCAGAAGCTGATTGTAAAAAATTGAAGACCTCGTTGTTTTCACTTAGAGATACTTTCATATCCGTATCTCCTTCTACTTGAGCTCTGATCAGATGATCACAATGAACTGTTGTTGGTAAGGATGTTTGTTTAATTCCTGCCTGTATGAATTGGAGCATAACCATTTGGCCAGTTACATCTTGTAGTGCTACTCTATCAGGTCTAAGAAAAACATATTTTTTTCCCTCATCAAGATTTTTGTCTGAAATTTGTTCTAAATGACCAGCTAGTAATTTTTCAGTGAGTGTTAATGGTCTGCCAACTAACTTTCGATATTTTTCTATATTTTCTTGTAATTTTTTATAAACACGAGATACTAATTCTGGAGTACTATCTATTTCCACAAAACATAATGAATTGTTCGGGGATTTATTGTTAATCCAAATTCAAGAAAATATAATCAAACAGGCATGACTTTTTCTGAACAATTATAAGCTAAATGTCGTTCTTTAATTGAATATTGGGAGTTATGTGGATTAGAATGAGGTGTTTAGATGGTCAATAAGGGTTTTCCAAAATTTGGAATGTCACAAGCAGGAGCTTTTGTTGCAGCACTTAAAAACTATAATTTGCCAGATTTCATTTTAGTGTTAGTGGCAAAAGAATGTAAGTCTGAGCTTCTTGAGCGAGGAAGAATTGATGACAGATTGCAAAGTATGAATGATGAAGCACTAGTGCTGTTACACAAAATTTTTGTAGATTGTGAAGAAGATGCTGCAGGAAAAAATGCTCAGTATAGATTCTATGCCTATGTATCAAGTATGTATCACAAATGTGAGGTTATAGTAAATGAATCAATTCCAGGAGCAAGTGGGAAGAATCACAAAATACCAATTGCCATAAAAAATAATGGAATGTATATTGCTGTAGCCTATAACAAAGCAACTGGAAACCCAGTTAGCAAAAAAGAAACTACAAGATTTTATGAGATGGTAGACGATATTAAGAAAGGTGACCACGGAACAATGCTAACAGATGCAATTTATGGTTCCTCGGTTGGTTTTAAGGGAGAGGCTTTAGTTGAATTAGAAAATTTGAATAAATCAAGGTCAAATGATCCTGAAAACAAACTTGATTTTAAAACCGCCAATTTTGAGAATAATATTTATTCTGTAACAAAGTGTTAAAAAAATTTTTTAACATTAAACAATAATTTAACTTCACAATTAAATTCAAAATTAATTCGTCATTTTAGAAATTCTGATGTGTCAATTGTAAGAAACGATGGTTTTTCATCAGTTTTTTTAAAGTCCACCCCATATTGTTCAAAATACAAATCAGAGAAAAGATGTTTTGTCCAAATATCATGAACAACGTCAATGAATTTTTTATGATTTAGTTTCCTTAATAGCTCATGAGCTATTATATGAGATACAGTGGTACAATTTTTTTCTGCCATGAATAATTTGTCATTTGGGTCTTTTGGGGATTGCCACCAAGTCATTCCAAAATTTTCTGCATGATATCCTTCACATGTACAATCAGTCCAAATTGGTCTGAAGAAACAGAGATAGAAATGATAAATTTCTTTTCCTCGTTGTTGATGATCACGAAGTAATGTAGGAGTATCTAATTTTTGAAAGAGACCTCTTGGTTTGGTAATTAATTCATCACATTGAATTTCAAAATCTTTTCCGAATTTTTCTTTTATCCATACTTTAAAAAATTGGCTCATTTGTTGTACATACTCATATTCCGATTTTCGTTTTTCCCGTTCTTCTTCTTTTACAACAAAAATAAAATGTAAAATCATAATAAGAAAAAGAGGTGTTATGTTTGACCTTCTATTCCCATAAGGGTTAGTGTTGATCGAATCTTCTCGATTTTTCGGATTTTCCAAGTAATTGTTTCACGTAGTTTTTCAACCGTGTCAGATTCTATCTTGGCCAAAATATCATAGGCGCCAAAGGTTCCATGAACTTCTTTTACACCTTCTAGACCCTTTAATTGCTGTATAATAGCCTCTTCAGAACCTAGTTCACAGTTTATTAAAACATAAGCTGTTGCCATTATCCAGATAAAACAAATCGCCTATATCAATAAAGCGATTACTAGGGTTAATTTTGAGAAATTTTGAGAATGGTTTTCCAAATATCTTTTGGTATTGGCATAACAGATAGTCTAGATATTCGAAGTAGTTCCCAATCTTTGAATTTTTTTTGTTTTTTCATTTCGTCTAAAGTAACTGGACGGTTCAATGGTTTTTTGTATTTTACATCAACTACAATAAATCTTTTATTGTCTTCTTTTGGATTGGGATACGGTTTTGAAATTATTTCCATTATTCCAACAGCTTGCCTTTCTGTACCAGTATGATAGAACAAAATCAGATCGCTCACTTGCATATTTTTCATATGTTTTAAAGCAAGATTGTTGTGAACACCATCCCAAACTGTTTTTTTATCTTTTTTTAGAGTTTCAAAATTATATCCTCTAGGCCCAGTAGGTTCTTGTTTTGCTAACCAGTAATTTACCAATTCTATTTGGTATTGTAATGAGATTGTTTTATTTCTTTGATTAATCAAATGTCCCCCGGTTCTGACTCGCACAAGATCATTGGTATTTTAGCCAAAACCTCCTTGGGTTCTGAAACCGGGGTTGCCCTACATGTAGCACACCTGGGTGAATTAGAAATCATTGGTATCATTACGATCGCATCATCCTAATCCGTCTGTATGCCTGCTCTTTGGGCGTTTAACAAAGGATTTAGTCAAATATTAATCCAGATAGGTTAATTTCAAAACCTACAACAGGAACACGAATTTTATAATTTTCAATAGTTTTCTGGTTAATTTCACCTACAACCCCGATTTTTTTCCCACGAACTAAAATCGAAGCAGTTCTACCTTTCTCAAAAGTTTCGTGGGTTGTAGTCTTTGTATCTAATTTTAAATCAAAACCAGTTTTTAACATAGCCTGTAAAATTGATTTTATTTCAGTAAAATTTGCATCTTGATAGGCACAAACTGCGGCAAAATTATTTTTTTCATCTATTGGATTATTCTTAAGAAATATTGTACCTGTTTCAAATAATTTCTGAGGATATGATTCATGAATATTTCTTGAAAGATTTTCAAGAAGGCCAGGTAGAATAGAATCTCGTAAAATTGTGTGTTCCTGACTTTTTGAATTTAATACAGATATGATATTGCTTGGTTTTCTATTTGTCATTTCATAAAGAATTCTTTTACTAGTTAAACTAGAATTTAATGCTTCTAGGTACCCAAGTCCTACCATAACTATACAAAGTGATTTTAGTTTAGATGATATTGGATGAATGGTACCCAAAGTTTCAGAGGGAGATAATTGAGGAGTTAATTTCTCAATACCATAGCCTAAAGCAACTTCTTCTACCAGATCCATTGAACCAAAAATATCAAATCTGTATGGGGGAATACTACAAATGATGTTTTTTCCATTTACTGAGGCATCCAATCTAGATTTTTTCAAGGAGGAAATTATTTGAGAGTTGTTCAGGTTTAACCCAAGTGATTGATTAACAAGTGAAGGACTCACAGAAATCTTTCTCATTTCAAGTTTCGGAGAAGTATTTTTTGCTCCCGTAATATTGACAGATATTAAAGTAAAGCCCGCAGTTTGAAGGAAAGTAGCAACTATAGAAAGCATATCTTCTGCATCTTCTTTGTTAATTCCAGTAACCTCCACGAAAAGATTTTTTGTTTTTGTAGTTACAGTTGTTATTGCCGCGTTAATAATGGGTGGGAAAGAAACTGTTTGTCCGTTTGAATCCAAAATTATGGGAACTTGTAATGAATTACCTAAAACATATCCATATTCTCGTCCAACTTCTGTATTTTTTAAAATGTCAGAAATTTTATTTTCTTTATTAGTATTAAGTGGAACAAACTTGTAATTTCTATCAGTTGTAGTGTAGGTTAATGGAAAACAAATTTTATCTAAATCATGTATTCCAATTGAAGACTTTCGTCTTTTTCTTCCGATTCCGAAATGAAGATCTTCTTGCATGGTCATGAATTGTTTGATAATTTTATCATCGATTTTTCCATTATTTGCAATGATTCCAGTAACAAAAGGCCTTATTTTTGAAACACTAGGCTTTACATTAATTCTATAATTCTTTGATTTTTTTATTTTTAATTTAACGGAACCTGTTTTTATTCCCAGTAATCCTTGAAGGCCTAGTGATATACCAAAATCAGTAGAATAATCAGGTCTGTTTGGACTATATTCTACTCTTACTAGATCTTTTTCTTCGGATTCGATATCCAATCCTAGAAAGGGCAATAATTCCGAAATTTGTTTTTTTGAGACTTTGCCGACTAACTTTTGAAGTCTAGAATAAGAAAGCTCTACTACTGGCATTTTGTTGCACTCCTAAGCCAGCTCAATTTGTTATTGTAAAATTCTCGTACATCATCTAGACCGTATTTCAACATGGCAATTCTTTCAATTCCACCGCCCCAAGCTAAAACAGGTTTGTTTATTCCTAGAGGCTTTGTGACTTCTGGCCTGAAAATACCCATTCCAAATAATTCTACCCATTTCCCAAGTCTTTCATTATAGACCATAGTCTGCAGAGATGGTTCGGTATATGGGAAAAATGTAGGCCAAAATTTGATTTTTGTTATTCCAATTCTACGATAAAATTCTTTCTGAATTCCCATTAGATTTCGCAAGTTGGCATTACGTCCAACTACCACACCCTCAATTTGATTAAATTCTACAAGATGCTTGTAACTAACTTTTTCATTTCGAAAAACGCGTCCAAGAGAAAATACTCTATCTTCGTCGGGTTTATTGTCTGCAAGATGTTTTATGGTCACACAGGTTGTGTGAGTTCTAAGTACCATTTTTCTTGCTTCGTTAATGTCCCAATGGTATCGCCAACCTTTTTTGTGAGATTCCGAAACATTTCGTATTTGCTCAGTAGTCCCAATTTTTTTTGAGGATAGACCATCTAGATAAAAGGTATCTTGTAACTCTCTTGCTGGATGATCCTGTGGAGTAAATAGCGCATCAAAATTCCAAAAGCTTGGCTGAGTGATATTCCCAAAAATTTCAGTGAAACCTAGAGTGACAAATATTTCACGGATTTCATCGATAGTATCTTTTAATGGATGAGTTCTTGCAACATAAACTTCAGGTACTTTAGCTTCTACATCTATTGCACCTAAAGTAGAATTTGTAATATCCAAAGTTTGTCCATTTTTTGATAGTGAGATTTCCTTTGTTTTAACTATATTTTCAACTAAAAATTCTGGTCTCTTCAAAAGACTAGTCAAATCATCCTTGTCAATTTTTGTTATTGGAACCTTGTCTTCTCCAATTTGTTTTAGAGTTTTTTCACCTGGGATGCTAACAGGATAGTTCTTGAGAGAAATTTCATTTCCCAATGATTCCACCCAATTATTCTTTTTGGCTAAACCCATGGCGGGACCAAAAACAGATCCAAGTTGGTTTTGCAGGTCTGATATTTTCATGGGGCCTTTTTTTATTAAATCAAGTAGCCTTCTCTCAGGCAATCCATCTCGAAGAGATTCTAATCCATTTTTTCCAAGGCTAAAATTGATATTTTTGGTTTCGTCTACATCTGTTAATTTTTTGAGTCTTAACCACTCTATACCACGTCTAACTTGATCAGATGAAAGTTTTGTTAATTTTTCAAGTTTTTCAGGAGTTAATTTTGATTCGGTTTTCAATGCAGCAATAATTTTTTTTTCTATTTCATGAAAAACTTGTGACACTAGCAGAAAGTTCGAAAAAGACTTTTTAAACCTTAACCTAAGTCAATTTGAATGCCAACTAAAGACTTTGTTGTTACTCCTTGGCATGTTGAAGGAGATATTGATTATGATAAATTAATCAAACGGTTTGGTACTGAAAAAATTTCATCAGAACTTCTTGATAGAATTAAAAAAAATGCAGGAGAGGATCATTTCATGCTCAGACGAGGGATTTTTTTCTCTCACAGAGATATGAATAGAATTTTGGAAGACTATGAGAAAGGTAAGAAATTCTTCCTTTATACTGGACGAGGTCCATCAGGTCATACACATATTGGACATTTAGTACCTTGGGTATTTGCAAAATGGCTCCAGGAAAAATTTGATGTAAACATGTATTTTCAACTTACAGATGATGAAAAATTCTACGCAAAACCTGATTTAACTTTAGATGATACAAAAAAATTTGCATATGAAAATGCGCTAGACTTTATTGCTTTGGGATTTAAACCAGAAAATACCAAAATTATTATCAATACAAGAAATATTCAAACACTATATCCAATTGCCGCCCAAGTTGCTAAAAAGATTAATTTTTCAAACACCAAAGGAGTTTTTGGATTTACAAATGAGACCAATATTGGAATGATATTTTATACATCACTACAATCAGCCCCATGCTTTATTGAAGATAAACCAGTGTTAATTCCCTTAGGAGTGGATCAGGATCCTCATTTTAGAATTACAAGAGATGTAGCACCAAAAATAGGAAAACCAAAACCTGCCTTAATTCACAACATTATGATTCCAGGATTAGAAGGTCCAGGTGGTAAAATGTCTGCTTCCAGTGAAAATGGAACTGTGTATACCATTGACACACCTGATGTAGTAAAAAAGAAAATTAACAAGTATGCATTTTCTGGTGGTCAACCAGATATTGAACAACACCGAAAAATTGGCGGTAATCCAGACATTGACGTTTCATATCAATATCTAAGAATATTTTTTGAACCAGATGATAATAAATTAAAATCAATTTATGATGATTACCAATCAGGAAAAATGCTCACAGGAGAGCTAAAAGGAATTCTAATTGAAAAAATAAATGCCTTTCTTGAGATCCATCAAGAAAAAAGAGAGAAGGCAAAAGATCAAATTAACGAATTTCTTTATGAGAACAAATGAAAGTTAGAGTAAGTTGTGAAGATAAATACGAATGTCAAAAATTAGCTAGTCTAATTTTTATCAAAGATTCCAATGAAACCTACATTACAAAAATTCTAAACATAATCGAGAATGAGGTGGTAGTAGAATTGAAAGATAAATCAGCCCATAGTGTTCTTTTAAAGGATAATAAACAAGCTGAGGTTTTTGTTGATTTCATACAATCAGTGCTGGAAGGGGAGCACAAAATCATCGCAACTAATATTTTTGAACAAGATATTGAAATGGAAAAAATGTAAAAGATGAATTTAGACCAAACTAAAATTTGATGTCATCCAATGAATGCATAATAAAGAGAAACAAGACCAACCATAACTATTAGACTTAGTCCTAGTGCTTTCATGTCACCATCCATGATGTAGGGTTAAAATTATGATAATTAAATTTTTAATAAATTCTCAGATTTGGTTTAGATGTTCATCTAGGAAAGCGTTTCTCTTTTTTAAAATCTTCCGTTTTTAGTTTAGGTGGGGAAATAGATTCTTTAGTTTCATTGCAGTTTAAACAAAGAATTTTCAATTCGTTTCTTGCCAATTCTGGATCGGAGATATACTTTCCCCATGAAGAAGCCATCCCTCCCCTACGAATGTTATCAAAAGTATCATCATTAGTATGACTAAACGCCAGTGCTCTTTCATCATTAAATCCACAGCTCGAACAAACTTTACCTCCAAGAATTTCAAATAATTTTTCTTTTAGTGTATTATAGAATTTTTCAGATCCTCCAGAATACATGGTCTCCTGTTTTTTCAAAAATTTATCCGTTTTTGGATTTTTAGATCTAAAACTATCTCTACTTGAACGTGAATCTCTATCATTGGAATATCTTGAACCTCTATCATCTCTGGAATATCTTGAACCTCTATCATCTCTGGAATATCTATCGTTTCCTGAATCTTGTGGTTTGTTTTTTCTAAAACAATCACTACAGTATACTGGTCTATCAGTTCTTGGAACAAATGGAACTTGACATTCAGTACCGCAATCAGCACAAGTTACAGTTGTAGATTCTACTTGTCTATCATTTCTGGAATATCTTGAACCTCTATCATCTCTGGAATATCTTGAACCTCTATCATCTCTGGAATATCTTGAACCTCTATCATCTCTGGAATATCTATCGTTTCCTGAATCTTGTGGTTTGTTTTTTCTAAAACAATCACTACAGTATACTGGTCTATCAGTTCTTGGAACAAATGGAACTTGACATTCAGTACCGCAATCAGCACAAGTTACAGTTGTAGATTCTACTTGTCTATCATTTCTGGAATATCTTGAACCTCTATCATCTCTGGAATATCTTGAACCTCTATCATCTCTGGAATATCTTGAACCTCCATCATCTCTGGAATTTCGAAATGAACTAGATGGTGTATCCCTCCGGCTACTTAATTTATTTCTGAATTTATTTTCTCCAGTTTTTACTTTGTGTAATTCCATAACGACCAATATTGCAAAGTATTGTTGGTTATAGATAGTTAGATCATTATTTTGTGCCTAAATGAAAACATATAGAAATTAAACTAATGATTTATCCATCTCTGCACTCATTATTTCTTCTACTTTGAGAAAGTAGAGTCTTGTAGAATAAGGCATATCATCTAAATTTTTGTCCACTGCTAACATAAAATATCTGACAGCCCTTTTTGAAATATTAAGATTAAATTTCATAGTTAGGATAGGATCCTGCTTGACTTTGATTTTATCTTGTAGCCAAGGTGGGGCCATTTCTATAGATTCTTTAATTATCTTATCATACCAATAGGAAAGATTTTCTGGCTGAAGTCCTTTCTTGAGATTTGATACATCATTATCAAATTTTTTCATCATATTTTTGATAATGGGCATGATTTAATATCTAAAAATTTTTTTTTATTACAATTACTCAAACATAGACAATCTTCTAGTCAAATGATAATAAGTTTCCATCATAATCTATTTCTTGATTTTTTATTCTCGTAGTTGAAATTTTATTGCCATCTTTAGCTAAAACCATTGGAACTACCACTACGTCTACTGGAGGTAGGTTCTTTTGTTTGCGGAGTAGGTTCAAAACTTCTCCTTGATTAGAGGTTTCATCACTTACCACCAATGCTTGTACTTTTTTTTCCAAAACCGCAGGTCCAAAATCGTTATCTAATTTACTAATTTCAAAAGAATTGTTAGGAAAATTTTTTTCTAAAACTTTCACAAGTTTTTCAAGTCTTTTGTTAAAATCATTTAGAAGATCTTTTCCTTTCTTCGAGGCCCATTGGTTACTGGTCAAACCAATTATTACTTTATCAGAAATAGAAAATGCCTCAGATAGCAAAGTTATGTGACCTTTATGAATAACATCAAAAGTCCCCCCCATTGCAACCAAGTCAAATTTTTTCATATTTTGAGTATAGTTTATTCGAAAATAAATCTACTAGTTTACAACAATTAGAACAATTGGTCCTTTCTCAGCTATTGGAATATTGTTTCTATCCCACACAAAGGTCTCAATAAAAAATATTCCACTGTTTTCTGGTATCCAATCAATTGATACTGGTTGAGATCCAGTTCCTATAAACCGACCATCAAATTTTCCTAAAAATTCTACATATGGTTTTTCACCTGATTGTTTAACTTGGGCGTAGTAGGTATAGGGGGTTTCTTTGGATGTTTGATCAATTGAAAACTGAACCAAAGCATTACTTCGAATATTCACAGTAGACCCAACTGTAATTTCAGAGAGTTTGTTCCCTTGAGAATCAATTAGAATAACACGAGATATTGTAACTAATTTCGTAATTTGCTGTGGAATTTTTTCATCGACAAGATTAGAATAAAATACGTTGGATTGAGCAAATATTTGAAAACTTACTGCCCTTTGATCAATTTCCTCAGTAAAATAAAAATCGACCTTTTCATTGGCTTCAACATCTCCTATTTGTGTCGAAGATATTCCTATTAATCTAGGTGGAATGAAGGCATCATAAAATGCAAGATGAACAAATGTATCAGTTATCGGAGAACCGCCATTGGTCAAAACTCCAGATATTGTTAGATTCTCATCTAAGAAGATGCTAGTAGATTCTACAACTAATTGTTGTGATTTTGATGAAGAGGGTGAAAATCCTTCAAGCACAATAGAGACGTGCGTAATGTTTGGATTGGGCGAATTTGATTTAATAATATAAGGAGACGTTCCTGACTCTGTTATTACTTCAAGAATTGTTCCACCTAGAACAGTTTCTAGTGGTTCGGTTCCAGTTTCATCATAAAAGTTAGCTCTCAACTGGACGTTGGTAACAGAAGTTAGTTCACTCCTATTCTCTACGTTACCTACCACTATGGTGTATCCTTCCTTATCTTTGTAAACAAATGGAGAATCGCTAGTTAAAGCAACAGAAAGTGTTGATAGAGTATCGGATTTTTGAGAAAATCCCGAAGAAATTGGAAATAACATCAGAATTAGAAATGCACAAAGAAAGAGTTTCTGCATATCAACTTGTAACGAAATAATAAATTAATTTGTAGAGCATATCATATAGTCGACAATCAAGGTAACATCGTTTAACCTAGTTTTAACTAAAAGACGAATAAAAAGAGATTAAAAAATTAAATTTACTTTCCTCTCTTTGCTGTAAGTGCAACCCAGTAAATGAATCCAGGAAGTAAACCAACCATTAGCGGAATCCAAACAGGCCACGCGTCTGCAGTGCTAGTCATATTATGAATCAAAAGCTAATCATATTTAAATCCACCCAGAAATCTGATTTTCAGAATGGATCGATTTTATTGCAAGTGGACTGGACGGGATTTGAACCCATGACCCCCCGCGTGCAAGGCGGGTATACTACCAGGCTATACTACCAGCCCACATGAAGAATGCCTAGTGTGAGGATTTTAATTGTTGTCTTCTTGGCAAGCATTTTATTTGAAAAAAAATTGGTGTTGTTATGGTTTTATTAGAATCTCAGGTGAAATTAAAAGCTGGGGACAGTCCACCAGATTTTGAGCTTTTAGGAATTGATGATAAAAAGCACAAGCTAAGTGACTATCGTGAATACCAGGGGATTCTAATAATTTTCATGTGTAACCACTGCCCATATGTTAAAGCAAAATTTAATGCTTTTAACGAATTGTATGAAAAGTTTGGAGAGAAAATTGCAATCATTGGAATCAATAGTAATGATTCAACCGATTATCCTGAAGACAGTTTCGAAAATATGAAGAAAACTGCAGAAGAGAAAGGATTAAAGTTTGATTATTTGGTAGATGACACGCAACAAATTGCAAAAAAATATGGAGCCATGTGTACTCCTGATCCATTCTTGTTCAATAAGGTGGGGAAATTATTTTTCCATGGTAAAATAGATAATGCAATGAAACCCGATGATACTGCTACTGAAAAAACAATGATTATCAATATAGTAAAGATGCTATCTAATGAAAAAATAGAAAAAGATTTTGATCCTTCTATTGGATGCTCAATCAAATGGAAGGAAAATTAAACTTAAATGACTCATGCCTAGAGAGTTGGATGAGGGCTCGTAGCTCAGCTTGGCTGGAGCGTTCGACTGATAAACCATTCAGAAATCGAAAGGTCGTGTGTTCGAATCACACCGGGCCCACTTTTTTACTTTGAATTATCATAAACTGTCTCAGACCATTGTATAACATCTTCAAATTTTTCAGTTTGTAAATCACAGTCTAATTTTGCTTTTTTATCCATCTTTCCACATAAAACCAAGTTCATTCGTTTTCCCATTTTTTCTTTAATAGGGTTAATTGAATCGGCAAAGAAGTTAAGACGTTCTTTGGTGTTTGAAAAAACTAAAACTATCAATATTCCTGACTTTTGTTTCCAGATTTTACTAACAAGTTTTTGAAAATCAAGATCGAATAGTACATTAATTACTGAGGACATATCCCCCAAATGAAATACAGTCCATTCAGTAGAATGAAAAGAAGCAGAAGCCGCTTCTGATAATAGAGTACTTTCAGGATCGGCTGAGATTACAATAATTTTCTTTTTTGGATTTGATTCCACTGTAATCTGATTAAAAATTTGAAGAGACTTTGAGATAATATTTCCAAGTAATTTTACCTCAGAATTTCCAATCTTCCCTTCATCATATAGAGCCTGTATAGAGCGGATTGCTGGAATTATTACCTCAATAATTAACTTGTAAACCGAGGCATCAGAATAAATACAATTTTTAATTAAGGAAAATACTTGACTCTCTGTTCCCTTTATCAAATAATCCAAATAATGTGGTTCGACTTTAAAGTAATCATTGGGAAAACTAAATGTCTCTTGTCCTAATTCTAAAAACCATAGAGTTGTATTTCCGATAATTTTTTGTCTAAGAAATCCTTCTGCTGCTAACACTTTAAGATATTTTGTCATTGTAATTCTGCTGACATCAAGTTTTTCAGAAATTTCAATTCCGGACATCCCCATCTTTGAATCTTGAAGCACATCGATGAGTTTTTGTTTTAGTTTCTCAATTTGGTATCCTTTACCCATAATGCTTTTGGATTTTGGTATTGTATAAAGACTAATTTGATTTGAGCCTATGGGATTGAAATAAGGAGAAGAATCAACCAATAAGGAAACAGCACATTCAAAATAAAATGTTATATAGTTAGGTACCTTATTGTACGGTAAGAGGAAAGTAAATTGCCAAAACCTGGATTCAAATCAATAACTGTTTCAGAAACTGTTTACGATAAATTCCAAGATGTTTATCAAAAGAATAAATCAGGATTGGCAATGAAAGGCGTCAATAGTTTTTCAGGTTATGTTACTTACATGTTAGAAGAGGCGATGCAAAAGGACAAGACTTTTGCTAGATATGCCCCAAAAATTGAAAAAATTTCGGTAGATGATGATAGGGTGATACTTAAAGATAATATTAAAAACAGAATTGCAGAGGTTGCCGTTCAGAAAGGAGAATTGTTCTGTCAACTTTGTGATGAAAAAGATTGTGTACATGTCGGTTTTGTATTTTCACTTCCAGACGTTTATGAAGTTCTTAATTCCAGAGGAATAAAACATCCGAAATAGAGCAGTGGAGGAGGTGGGATTTGAACCCACGAACTCCTGAAAGACAGGATCACCCATTATTTTGATCTTAAGTCCTGCATGTCCAAAAGCATAGAATGCCTTCTTTGGCCAGGCTTGATTACTCCTCCAAAATGATAAAAATATCTGTGAAATTTAACGGTTTAGAGAGGCTCCAACAAGGATGAAGAATTATAAGTATTTTATTTGGCGGTTAATCGTGCTTCGATAGCTCAGCCTGGTAGAGCGTTACATTGGTAATGTAAAGGTCACGGGTTCAGATCCCGTTCGAAGCTTAGTAATTTTTTATTAAAAGTTCAAAATGACCAGTTCTCTTCTTAGAATTAGAATTAATTGATCGGTTTGCTTTTATTTTTTTGAGTCGCCATTGTTTTTCGGCAAACATTTCAACCACGTCTTGAGAGTTTGAATTAGATAGCATTACTTTGCATCCCTTTGAATCTAATTTCAAACATAATTTTGCTAGTCTTTTTAGATCATCATATGTGAAAGATTTGTTGGTGTAGCTGGTAAAATTAGCAGTGCTACTTACTGGTTGGTATGGAGGATCAAAATAAACCAGATCATCTTTTTTTGCGTTATCTAGAACTGATTCAAAATCGAGACATTTGATTGATACCTTACGTAATTGCAAGACTTGGCTAACCGAGCGAATGTTTTCTTCGTTTACAATGTTTGGATTGGTGTACCTTCCAAGAGGGACATTGAATTTTCCCTTACTATTTACTCGATATAGACCATTAAAGCAGGTCCTATTCAAGAAGAGTAATCTCGAGGTTTTTTCAATTGCACTGCGAGGATTGTTTTCCCTGATAGAGTAATAATATGATTTAGAGTCTTTTTGATAGCTTTTTGCATGATTTTTTAGGGAATAAATTAACTCATCTGGTTTATCACGAATTGTGATATAGGTTAAAACAAGATCTGAATTTAGGTCAGAGATTCTACATATTTGTCCATCTCTTTCTGAGAGGATATGAAATAATAATGCCCCGCCACCTAAAAATGGCTCAAAGTAGGTACCCATTGTTTGGGGTAAATTTTCGCTTAAAATTGGAATTAACTGGCGCTTTCCCCCTGCCCATTTGACAAATGGCTTTGGAGTTAATAGGACCTGAGTGATTTGTTGCCTCACATGTACTTATCACGACACTACATATCGTCAAAATAGGCAACAAAAGATCACAATATGTACAGTATTTTTTTATCAAATTTTTAGAACAGCAAATAAGACTCTATCTAGATAATAAAAGGAAAAGGTTGGATTCCTAGTCCCACTTTGACCACGCGGCCATCCATCTGTATGTCCAAGTATTTAGTTTACAACCTAGTGCCGTAAACGTTACTCCCAATACTGCACCAGCTCCCGCACCTAGTGCTACAGGACTGTTATAGAACTTGCCTACCTGCGGCTCTATCGGCGTCATGTAAGGTGGTAGTGTCGGTCTCGGATATTTGAAGGCCGTTTCTAGTGGGTCTGCCACGGTTATCAGATTTACCATGTTGAATAATGGTAATGACATTCCTACCAGTACTCCGCCAAACAGTATCAAGGAGTGCTTGTTCTTCTTTGTAGCCCAATATGCCAAATCAAGCAACATTGCTGATGGAAGCCATACTGGTGTGACAATGAAGTCGTATGGATATCCAAGTGCAAACCATGCACCTTTTGCTATCCATGTGTATACTGTCATAATTAGAGCGTAGTACGTCGCTGTACCTGGAACTCCTGTAAATGTCAGATAATATACTGCACCTACTGAAAGCATCAACGTTTGAGATATGGAAAATACCACGAACGATGTCCAAGCCCAGTCAGTATAGAAAATGTAGTCACCTGCGTTAATTGATAACAGGGTTGAGTTTACTGCAACTACTACTATGAATAAATAGTGAGTACATCGTCTTAACCAGACCATAATGGGTGAATAAAAGCGTCAGTATATAAAATTTTAGAGTGTTTTGTAGATCGTTGAATGTAATTAAAATGAAAAAGAAAGTGTCTGAAGGATTGACCTTTTAGAATCCGACATACATTGAGATGTATAACGTGCCTGCTGCAGTAAAAGCAAGTACAATAGTCATTAGGGTATTACTATTCTTATTGGAACCTTCTTGCGTTACTTTTACACAGAAGATGTACCCAATCGACTCAATAATTGTCAAAACTATGAACGCAAAGTGACCGCTATTTGTTGGATATGCCCAAGGATAATAGAAATATCCTGCTGCAGTCCCACCAAAGGTAGCTCCCCATGCTGCCAAGTATGCTATAGTAATCATACCAGTCATGTTTTCTACGCGTTTACCAATCATTCGTTCTACGTCAGCAGCACCTGTTCCACCGCCACCGCCAGAACCGAATCCTTTAGGAAGAGTCATTCTGGATTTATAATATTCAGAATCTTTTTAAGTCTTTCTTAAATGGAGGGCCTAGTACGATCTACGTTCATTTGAAAAATAAATAAAAAAAGTGTGCTTTTTGCACTTTTGGTCTATGGGATTGATCTGCTGTACAATTTGCCTTCTAAAGCCATCTTGTACATCTCTGCTATGTATGGATTCTCACCTGGAGTTTCTGCTCCTAGTTCAATAAGTCTTGCATAAATTCTTACTACGTATGCTAAGGCTCCCATGAATGCTACTACAACACCCATATTGAACATCCAGTGATTCGGTACTGAAAAGATTTCCTCTACAAACCAGAAATGCCACATCTCATTGATTCCAATTGTAAACATTGTTGCAAGATAACCTAGAATTGTCATCTTTAATCCAGTGTTTATAGAGTTATTTGGACCTCTAAGAATAGGAACTTTTCTATCATACATTGCGCATGCTGCCCATCCAAGTGGCAATGCAATGAAGTGGGAGTATAACCACCAGTGTGATGGTGTAAATGCACTGTCTCGGATAGATGTCTGATGCAAAGAACCGTCAACGAAATTGTCTATTTCTACTGAGGCTGCAATAGATCCCAAAGCTATGATCATGAGCCAGATTTTCTTTAGTCTCTGGATCTCAACTTCTTTTGGTATTAATGCGGGCATCTGTGCCATAACTATAAACAGTGTAATTTAGGATATAAATGAAGAGCTTCAAAAATAGTATATTTTGTAAAATTTATTACTAAATTCAGTAAATTTTAGCTGTTTTTGATTCTATAAAATGAGATAATTTGAAATAATTTCATGATTTTTTTAATGATTTCAATGTTTAACACTAATGCTTATCATTAATTATCCATCGATCCTCGACATCAAGGTAAAACATATAACGATGTAAACTATTTTCCAATCTATTAGGGATAAATATGGTCGAAAAAAAGATTTTCGTATTAGGACTTGCTGTTGTACTCACACTAGGAACCCTGGGTTTTAACTGGGTAGAAACAATTCTTCCTACTGCAGAGGCACACGGTGTCCAAGCACAACTCCAGAGTCGTTTCATCAGAATTGAAGATGAAACCTTCAACAGACAATCGCTACAAACTGGTGAGACTTTGACACTTCAAGGTACACTAGTCAGTCTTGTAGAAAGAGACCTTAGAGGATGGCTATCCATTTTCTCAGAATCTACTAATGCAGGAAATAGATGGGAAATGTTGGCAAGAGACCCACCAGGAAATGTCTTTGACATGCCAGGGAACTCTGTCCTAGATTACTCGTTGTCTGCAAAAGCACTTGAAGCTGGTGTATATCACGTACACACACAACTCAATGTTGCTAACGTAGGTCCAGGACTTGGTCCAGGTCAAACAGTGGTTGTTACTGGTGACCCAATTATCAAACCAATTCCATATACCAACATCGCATACCAATCAATCATTATTGGTGTAGGTTATGTAATCACGTTTGCAACACGACCCTGGCAAGTAATTTAAAAATTCCACCTTTTTCCTTTTAATTTTTATTCAATTACGTTTAACGTAAGGGAAACCCCTAAAACAAATTAAATTTTATCTGCTAGAATTACTTGATAATTTATGCTAAGTTTTAAGATAAAAAACTGGATACTATTGAGATAATAAACGACTAAGGGAAACGACTTTAAGTAATCTTCAAAGAGAAACCATATGATTTGGCCTGGGATGGGGGATCCCTATAAGAGGAAAAAAACTATAAAATTTCTTTTATTTTCTGCAGCGATAGGAGCTGTTGCAGTAATATTCACCACAATGGTAGTTAATCCATTCATAGGCGAACAGCCACGCAGTGCCTGTATTAACGATATAGAAAAAAACTGGAAGATATCATTCACAGTAGAGATGTATATAGATAATGAAAAAGCCGACATTCCAGCAAATATTGGTTTCACGGAAGGAGGATGTCAACGGGCAATTTACACCCTTAGCGATGATGGAACCGTGTATGCAGAATGGAAGGAAGATCCAGAATTTGAGATTGGTCACTTTTTGTGGGTTTGGGACTTTCCTCTAAGGGATATGGAGCAGTCAAAGTCCACCATGTATGTAAATGGGAAGGAGTCTGAGCACTTTATCAGCCATCCACTACAAGACGGATATCATTACAAAGCAGAATTTACTTC
>Ga0209987_10000530_pt1 | contig 20063 bp, 16 predicted proteins | sample N074metaG_FD_182134 | JGI IMG/M metagenome (GOLD analysis project Ga0209987, IMG submission 182134) | Deep subsurface microbial communities from Kermadec Trench to uncover new lineages of life (NeLLi) - N074 metaG (SPAdes) (version 2) | ecosystem: Environmental > Aquatic > Marine > Ocean trench...
CCTCTTCGAGGATCGGCGTGTCTGCGTAGATTGACACGCCTTGGAGATCGAGTCTCGGCACCAGTCGTGGCAGGAATAGGGCTGGCGTGCCATCGAGCTTGGCCGTGTAGACAACGACGACCGCATCGCCGACCTGTAGTGACGCGATGTCGCCTGTTATTTCCTGGCTGAGCTTCAGTTCGCGCCCGGCGATGTATGGCTGCAGGTTCTCTGCGCCGGGTGGCACCGTTGCACGCAATACGATGTCAGGAATCGTGATCTCGGCACTCAACGGTTGCCCACCTGGATTGGCGTAGCGGATCTGCATCCTCTGCCCACCGATCCGATAGGTCGCGCCACGCAGCGGATAGACGCGGTATTCGCGCACGATGCCCGACCAGGACTCCCCGCCAACGCGCTCGCTTGTCGGGAACGAACTGTCCGGCGGCAGGCGGGTGATGGCGCTGGGGATCTCGAAGGTTGGAAATACCGGAGGACTCGCGAACCAGGTCGGCACGAGCACCGTCACACGCATGTCGGCCGCTTCGCCCACGGATACGGATTCCGGCGACAACTCAACGCGCACGATGGGCTGCTGCTGTTCCGGTTCCTGGGCCAGCAATGTGCCGGGAAACGCAATATTGACCAGGGCAAGCGCGAGCAGCCGCCTCCTGACCGAGCTCACAATGGATCTCCTGACGCATCTTCTAACGCGCGGAGGCGGCGGCTCGCCTCGAGCAGGAATCGCGTGCGCAGAAAATCACGGGTCTGCGTGTCCACCAAGCGCATCCACTTCTCGGCGGACTCCGCGTCGATCGTGCTCTGCTGGGTGATCTCCATTTCGAGACCGCGTTTCCTGGTGTTGTCGAACACATAGTCGTCCGCGCCCAGTTCTGTTTCGTCGCCGGTATCGGATTGCTCACGGCTACCTTCGATGTATTCGAGCACGTAGCGCGCGAGTCGCAGGTTCTCTTGTGCCTTCGCCCAGCCCGGCGCCTCCACCACGGCCTGTTGGTAGGCGGTGATTGCTTTGCCGTAGGCGCGGCCCTTCATGAATGCGTTGGCGCGATTGAAAAAACCCTCGGCTGTCGGGATGCGCCCGAACGCGGCTGCAGATTCGTCGTACTGGCCGGACCGATACAGTGCAACGCCCTGCCAGGCCGGGTGGTCGAAATGATTCGCGGCCGTGGCAAATTCCAGCGCCTCGTACGCACGGCGACCCTGCTGGTCGGGCGTCAACCACAGGGCTATGAAGTCGCCGCCTCGCCAGGCCAGCAATCCCAGGACCGTGCACGCGATGAGCGTCGCGAGCAGAAAGAACCTCAGGAACCCGGACGGCCACCGTGCTCTGGCTATCTGCTCCACGCGCGTCACCATCGCATGGTCCAGCCGCGCCGAAACCACAACAGCACCAGCAGCGCCGCGGGCCACAACAACCACCAGCCCTGGTCGCGCCAGCGCGCGTCGGGATCATCCGCCTGGCGCAGGTTCGATTCGATCAGCCGCAACAGTTGCCGGATATCGCCGTCACCCGCACTGGCGCGCACCACCGGAACGTTCGCCTCGCTGCTGATCCGGCGTAAAACGGAGGTGTCGATAGCCGTGTCCAGCCGACCGCCGCTGCCAGCGAGCACGGGTGCGCCATCAGGCATCAGCGCCACGCCGCCTTCATTCGTGCCAATAACCAGCGCGACCATCGAGGGCGCGTCCGGCTGGGACGCAAAGCCGACCAGCGTTGCGATGTCGCTGGCATCGAAACCATCGTTGACGAATAACAACGTACCGGTAGTCGACTGCTCCCCGAGCAGATGTTGTGCGAGCGGCAGCACGGTGCTGAGGTCCGCGCCCGGCGCGGGCATGATCCCCGGGTCGAGGCTCTCCAGAAACGGCTTCAGTACGCCAATATCCCTGCTCGGCGGCACCACTACGTGGGCGGTGCCGGCATAGGCGAGCAATGCGGTGCGCGATCCGGTGCGCGCTGCGATCAGGTCGAGCACCTTGAAACGCGCGCGGTCCAGTCGCGTCGGCTGTACATCGTTGCTGCGCATCGAGTCCGATACTTCGACGGCGATGACAAGCGGCGCGGTTTCCGCAAACCACGGGCTCGGCTGTTTGTTCCAGCTGGGGCCCGCGGCTGCCATGACGAGCGCCGTGAGTGCGACTGCCATACCATCGACGGGCCGGTAGGCCTTGGTTGTGTTGCGATTCACGGTTAATGCGTCGCGCAGGTGGGGCGCTAGCAAGGATGAGACCTGGACGGGGTTCGAGCCAATTTGCCGCACCAACCACCAGGTCAGGCCGACAACCGGCAGAGCCGCAAGCCATGCAGGGCGCAGCAGATGAAGCAGTTCGAGTTCCATCACGCTCGAGCCCCCCGGCGGCGTGCTCCGATCAGCAGCCAGGCGTAACCGAGCAGCGCCAATATCGTTGCGACGCCGGCAGGCCAATGTACAAGGGACTCGCGCGGCCGCCACGACTGGGTCCGGACATCGGCCGCAGCCACGGAGTCGATGCGCCGGTACACCTCGTCCAGCGAGGATTCATCCTCAGCTTTGTAGAACTGGCCACCGGTGCGATCGGCAATGGCCTGCAGCACCTCGAAGTCCACACGGTCTTCGCCGGTGGCATCGGGGTTGCCGATGCCGATCGTGTGAATTTCCACACCGTTGAGTGTCGCGATCTCCGCGGCGTTGATCGGCGTCATCTTGCTGGCCGTGTCGTTGCCATCGGTGAGCAGGATCAATAACCGGTTCTCCACTTCGCTCGACTCGAAGGAACGAATCGACAGGCCAATCGAGTCGCCAAGCGCCGTCTTTGGACCGGCCATGCCGACTTCCATGAGGTCGACGAGTGCGCGCGCCGTTTGCAGATCGCGCGTAAACGGCAGTTGCAGATACGCTTTGCTGCCGAACACGATCAAGCCGATACGATCGCTCTGCCGTTGGTCGACAAAACGACCCACGACACGCTGTACGGCTTTGAAGCGACTCACTTTGTTGCCCTGGTCTCCCGGGAAGTCGCGATAGTCCATGGAGCCCGATAGGTCGATGGACAGCATGATGTCGCGTGCGGCCTCGGTACGAACAATCGGCTCGCCCACCCACTCGGGCTTTGCAAGCCCGGCCACCAGCAAGGTCCAGACCAGGATTGCAACGGACATCTGAGCGACACGCCGGCGTATCACCACCGCGCCGGCGCGCGCTTCGGATCCGGCCGCGCGCACGAGCGTTTCGAAAAAAGGCACGCGCAGCGCGCTGACCCGTTGCCGGTACGGGGGAAACAACCACCACACCAGCAGGGGCAACGGCAACCCAAGGAACGCCCACGGATAGACAAACTCAAGCACGGTGCAGCTGTATCCAGCGGCGTGCGGGCTGGCATAGGGCGGCGCCGTCAACATCGGGCTGGTAGGCGGCCATAGCGAGGTTGTGTGCTGCGGCAACGACCTGTGCGTCATCGTTGGCCGACTGGCACAGGAACTGAGCCCAGTCTGCTCCATAGAGATTTGCAACCTGGCGCCTTGGATAGGCAACCAGCGCCGTGCGTTTCAGCAACCCGGCAATCTGGGCTGCCGTCCCCGGACGGCGGCCAGCCTGGGATTCGATCATTGCAAGTCGTCTCAGCGCTTCGCGGCGGTAACGATTGCGATGTCGGTACGCGCCGATTTGCCAGGCACCGAACGCCGCCATGGCCAGCAACCACGCCAACAGAACCCACCATCCCGGCGTCTGTGGTATCCACGACACCGGTTCGGGCAACACGAGTTCGTGCATGCGGTCCAGCAATTGAGGCAGATTGAGCCCGTCGTATTGGCTCACCGGACCCTCCGCCGCGGTGCGGCTTGCCCCATCAGGCGACGGAGTTGGCCCAGGGTCTCTTCGCCGGCGCTCAGTGGCAGTACCGAGAGGTTGATCTCGCTCTGCCATTGGTAGATCGCATCGAGACGTGCCGAACCCTGCCGGCTGAGTGCGTCGCGTATCGTGGCTGATCCGAGATCGATCTCGGCTTGCATGTTGCCGTCCCCTACGATGGTGCGCTCGGCGCCCTCCACGCGCCGACCCATGGGGTCATGCACCAGAAACAGCAAGACGTCATTGTGGGCGGCGATGCCGCGCAGGCGACGCTGCGTGGTCGCGTCGATGCCGTCGAAATCGCTGAACACCAGCACGAGATGATCGTGGTGAGCGATGCGCGCAACGCTCCCCAGCACGCGATTCAGTGCGCCGGGTTCAAGCGTTACCTGCTTGTCCGCGTGCATCGCCAGGTTGGCCTGCGCTATTGCCTCCAGTAGCGCGTACGTGGTGCGCCGGCTGCGCTTGGGAACGAACTCGAACAGCTCGGAATCGTCGAACACGATGCCGCCGACGCGATCGCCCGCGTCGAGGATACGAAACGCCGCCATTGCGGCGGCTTCCGCAGCAGTCACCGATTTCAGGTTGAGTTTCGTGCCGAAAAACATCGACATGCGCTGGTCGACGACCAGCAGCGCGGGACGATCACGTTCTTCCGTGAATACGCGAACGTGAGGCGTTCCGGTGCGCGCGGTCGCCTTCCAGTCGATGGAACGAATGTCGTCGCCGGGAAGATACCTGCGCATCTCTTCGAAATTCAGACCCCGCCCGCGCAAACGCGAAGCGTGTCGGCCATTGAGCACGCTCGCGGCGGGCTGCCGAGGCAGGAAATTCAATCCCCGCGCGGCACCGTGCAGGCCCCGCAGGTGAGCCAGCGACACGTGAATGCGCGGGTCCAGATTCATCGCCATCTCAGGGCAGCACAATCAGGGCAGCGCGACTTGTTCGATCACGGCATCGATCACCTGATCGGGCGTGATCCCTTCTCCTTGTGCTTCGTACGACAGCATCAACCGGTGCCGCAGGACATCGTGGGCGATTGCGTGTACGTCCTCCGGGTCGACGAAGTCACGCTCGTTCAGCCACGCATGGGTGCGGCTGCACTTGTCCAGTGCAATTGATGCCCGCGGGCTGCCGCCGACATCGATCCAGCGATCGAGGTCCTTCGAGTATTTCTCAGGGGTTCGGGTCGCGTACACGAGGTCGGCCATGTAACGCTGTATCGCATCCGATACATGGACCCTGCCGATTTCCTTGCGGGCGTCGAACACGGCCTGCTGCGGCGTGCGCTCAACCTCCTGTTGGCCGGTGTCGTCGGGGCCGCCATGCCCAGCGGTTTCTTCGCTGCGCACGAGATCGATGATCAGCACCTCGTCTTCGACGGACGGATACTCGATGTTGACGTGCATGAGAAAGCGATCCATCTGCGCTTCGGGCAGCGGGTAGGTGCCTTCCTGCTCCACCGGGTTCTGGGTTGCCATGACCATGAACAATGCCGGCAGGGGATGCGTCGTACCTGCCACCGTGACCTGGCGTTCTTCCATGGCTTCCAGCATGGCCGCCTGCACCTTTGCGGGTGCGCGGTTGATTTCGTCCCCGAGCACGATGTTCGCGAAGATCGGCCCCGGCGCGAACCGGAATTCACCCTTGCCATCGACCTGGTGGTAGATCTCGGTGCCCGTGACGTCCGCTGGCAGCAGATCGGGCGTGAACTGGATGCGGCTGAAATCCGCCTCGAGGTTCGTCGCCAGCGCCTTGATGGCACGTGTTTTCGCGAGCCCGGGCAACCCCTCGACCAGCAGGTTACCGTTCGCGAGCAAGCCGATGATCAGCCGTTCGACCACGACCTGCTGGCCGATGATCGACTCGCCCATGCGTTTTTTCAGCTCCGCGATCTGCTGATACGCGTTCATGTTCCGCTACGGCACCGTTACGGCACGAAAGACCCGGGTTTCTGTCGCTGCGGGAACTCTTCGAAGGTGGCTTTGAATTGAGCGATCTTGACCATCGCCGGGGCCAACAGGAACAAATGCTCAAACCACCACTGGTAGTAGTTCTCACTCTCCTGCTCCATCCGCTCAAACGGATCCTGCCGCAGATTGAATAACTTCGGCGCCCGCAGCACCTTGTAGGGATTGATCCAGGTTTCCGCGCCGTGCGCGGTCTGCTCCCGGAACACCAGCTTGTAGTCACCGTCGCGAATGGCCACGATGTCTCCGGTGTCAGAGGCGTAGATGAATTCGTTACGTGGGCCGTCTTCTTCCTGGCCCGTGAAGTACGGCAGGAAGTTGTAGCCGTCGAGGTGCACCTTGTAGCGTTCGCCGCCGACGCTCGTGCCTTTTTTGAGCTTCTCTTTGATGTTGGCATCGCCGGCTGCAGCCACCAGCGTAGGCATCCAGTCCATCATCGCAATGACTTCGTTCGACACCTGGCCCGCTTCGATCTTAGCCGGCCAGCGCACCATCATCGGCACCCGATAACCGCCTTCCCAGTTGGAGTTTTTCTCCCCCCGGAACGGTGTGTAGCCGCCGTCGGGCCATGCCAGTAACTCCGCGCCGTTGTCCGTCGAATACATGACGATCGTGTTGTCGGCGATGCCGAGCTCATCGAGTTTGGCGAGCAGCTGACCCACATGGCCGTCATGTTCGGTCATGCCATCCGCGTACAGACCCTGACCGGTTACTCCCTGCGATTCTGGCTTCAGCCGGGTCCAGACGTGCATACGCGTGGAGTTGAACCACACGAAAAAAGGCTTGTCCTGGCTGTTGGCCCGATCCATGAAATCAAGTGCCGCGGCGAGAAATTCCTCGTCGACGGTTTCCATGCGTTTCTTGGTCAGCGGTCCCGTGTCCTGAATCTCGCCATCGGCGGAGGATTTGATGACCCCACGCGGTCCGAAGCGTTTCCTGAATTCAGGGTCCTTGGGATAGTCCTCGTGCTCAGGCTCGTCTTCAGCGTTCAGGTGATAGAGGTTGCCGAAAAACTCGTCGAAGCCATGGTTGGTGGGCAGATGTTCATCACGGTCGCCCAGGTGGTTCTTGCCGAACTGACCGGTCATGTAGCCGTGCGGCTTCAGCAGCGTGGCGATGGTCGGATCTTCTTTTTGCAAGCCTTCCGACGCTCCAGGCATACCCACCTTGGTGAGTCCCGTCCGAATTGGATGCTGGCCGGTGATGAAGCTCGAGCGGCCCGCGGTACAACTCTGGTCGCCGTAGGAATCCGTGAAGATGATCCCCTCCCGGGCGATGCGATCGATGTTGGGTGTCTTGTACCCCATCATGCCCATGTTGTAGGCACTGATGTTGAACGAGCCGATGTCGTCGCCCCATATGATCAGAATGTTGGGTTGGTCCTGGGCGTAAGCAACACCGGTGCCCAGCAGGCTGGCGACGAACACAAGACGAAAGACACAAACAGAAACTGCCGAATGCATGGATTCCCTTCTCCCTTTCCTTCCAGGCCGCACCGACGCGATTGCTCGGAGCGAGTTTGCGAGTGTACTTGATTTGCGCGACAGGGCCAGGCGGGCGGCGCGGATTGAAGTGCGCTCCTGCGAGTCAGCGAATGCCTTGATGATCGATTCGTGCCTGGGTGTCGTCTGAACAGTTCTCAACGATGTCCTTGACGAAATCGCCATTGAAATTGTCGATGGTGTTGTAGTCGGTTTGATCGTCGATTTCGAAGAACACGGTGGGCTCTTCCGGTGGATAGATCTCCAGCCCCTTTTCCGTTGAAATCAGCGTCTCGCCGTGCATGAAATCCTTGAACCTCAAGTAGGCTTCTTCGTAGGAGTCGCCCTCTACAGTCAACTGGCATTCGGTTTTGAATCGGAACTTGATTGTTGGCATGGTGAGCCCTCGTCGATTGGCCTGACCCGAGACAATCATACGCCCCTGATCCGCGAAACGTGGCTGCTCGCGTGACCGCTCACGTGCGCTCGCGAGGACGCTCGCGTAGGCTTAGGGTTGCTATCTCCTTCGGTCTGGACTCGACACGTGAACTCGCTGTTCGAAGACGCGCTGGACATTCCCGCATGGCTGGAGGGGGATCGGGCGCTGGCTTTCCGTGAACGTGCTCACCGCGATCGAAAGCTGGGCTTGGCGATTCGAGGGTCACGTCCGCTGGTGCGTGTGCGCGCGTGGTGGCGTCAGGTCGATGCCGATGCGCGCCCCGAGTTAGGTGCACAGCTGAAACGCACCCGGGCATGGGTGTCGTTGGTGCTGTGTGCCGCGGGTGCGCTGTTCGGCTCCGGTCTTGCCCTGGCGGTGCTGCGTTACGATGGCCACTACCCCGTCAACGTCGTTGCAGCGCTGGCTTTGCTGGTCATCGCGCCGCTGTTGCTGATGATCGCCTCGTTGCTGTTGATGCCGGGCCGCGTGCCTGGCTTGCGGATGCTGCAGGATGCCGTTGCGACGGTGAACGTCGGCAATCTCGCTGCCTCGGTTTTCAATCGCTTCGCGACCCGCCCGGTAGGCGAACTGAACTTCGACTGGGGAGGCTCGCGAGGCGGACCGCTGGCGCGGCTGGCGAAGTGGCAGGTGATGTTCTTTTCACAGCTCGCGGGGTTGAGCTTCTCGCTCGCCGCCACGTTGACCGCGTTCGCGCTGGTCGTGTTCACCGACCTTGCGTTTGGCTGGAGCACGACTCTGGACGTCGCGGCCCTTCAGGCCCACCGGGTCGTCGAACTCGTAAGCTGGCCGTGGGGGCAGTGGGTGGGTGATGCCGTGCCGGGCGTTGCGTTAGTCGAGGAATCCCGCTTTTTTCGATTGGACAGTGGTGATCCCGTGGATGTGGCCGCCGGCCGTCTGACCGGTTGGTGGCCCTTTCTGCTGATGAGTCTGTTGACCTATGGAGTGCTGCCGAGGTGCATCCTGTTGGTCGTGGCGCGGGCGCGATTGAGCGCCGCGACGCGCGACGTGTTGTTGGAGGACGTCGGGGTGCGGGCGTTGCTCGATCGTATGGACAGCGCCGTGCTGGATAGCGAAGGCGAAGGCGAAGAACCGCCGGTTGAATCGTCGAGCCACGCCACCAGGGCGTCTGTTCGTTTTGCCGATACGGTGCGGGTGGTTGCGTGGGATCTGGCGGGAGAAGAGGAGCTCGTTGACGAGTGGCTCATCACGCATGTAGAGAAGCGGCATGGGTCACCGGTTTTCCTTGGCGGCGACAATGAGCTTGCTGCGGATGAGCTGGCGCTGACTGTGTTCAGCACCGACGATTCCACGATGGTGTTGGTGCTGGTGAAGGGCTGGGAGCCGCCGTTGTTGGATTGCATGGATGTATTGCGATCGCTGCGCACCCGGGTAGGCAGTCAAGCGTCGCTGCTGGTCGTGCCGCTGGGGCTCGATGTCGGTGCGCCCCGAGCCGATGAACTCGATGCGTGGCGGCATGCGATTGCGAGACTTGCCGATCCCGGGGTGTACGTGGAGGCGTTGACCGAGGCCGCTGGGAAGCACGACGGGTGACTCCTCGGATTGCCATCGTCGGCCACCCGAACAAGGGCAAAAGCAGTGTCGTTGCTACCCTGGCCGAGGACGATAGCGTTGCAGTTTCGCCGTTGCCAGGCACCACCACGCAGGCGCGTCGATTTCCGATGCGCGTGGATGACGAACTACTCTATGAGCTGTTCGATACGCCGGGTTTCCAGCGTCCGCGGGAAACGCTCGCATGGCTGACTGAGCACCATCCCGCGGCGCACGAACGCGCGCAAACGGTTGCGGCCTTCGTCGCGACACATCAGCAGGACGAACGTTTTCATGACGAGTGCGAGTTGCTCGGACCGGTGTTGGACGGCGCGGGTATTCTCTATGTGGTCGATGGTTCGAAGCCTTACGGGCATGAATATGAGGCCGAGATGCAGGTGTTGCAGTGGACGGGCCGCCCGCGGATGGCGTTGATCAATCTGATTGGCGACGGCGACTACGTCGACGCCTGGCGGCGTGCGTTGGACCAGTTCTTTTCGATCGTGCGGGTGTTCGATGCGACCCGTGCCGATTTCTCGAGGCGCATCGCGTTGCTGCGGGGGTTCGGTGAGCTGAGCGAAGCGTGGCGTCCGGCGATGGATCGCGCGGTCGAGGCACTGACCACAGAGCGCAAGCATCGCCAGCGCCAGAGCGCGGTTGAGATCACGGACCTGCTGATCGTGGTCGCGACGTCGCGCGTCTCCAAGGTACTTGCGCCCGAGGCGGATGTCGATGCGCCGCACACCGAGCTCACCGGGCGGCTTCACGATCGCGTTCGGCGCCGCGAAACGCAGGCGCGCAATGCAGTACAGACGATCTACCAGCATGCATCCGTCACTCGTGAAGAGCACGCCGCGAGCCTGCTCGGCGTTGATCTGTTTTCCGAGCAAGCCTGGCGGGTGTTCGGGCTGTCGCGAGGGCAATTAGCGACGACCGGTGCGCTGTCTGGCGCAATCGCCGGGGGCGGGGTCGATGTCGCATTGGGTGGCGCATCCATGTTGCTGGGCGCTGGAATCGGAGCGCTCCTGGGTGGTGTCGGCGCGTTCGTGGGCACCCCCAGCCTGGCGCGCAGCAAACTGGTGGGGTTGCCGATTGGTGGACGCGAGCTGATCGTGGGGCCGATCCGAGATCCGAACATCGGTTGGGTCATACTCACCCGCGCGTTGTTGCATCATCGATTGGTTGCCGAGCGTAATCACGCGCGGCGCGAAGCGTTGATCATTGAGGACGGCGCCGAGACTCGCCTCTCCGAACAGATCTCCGCGGCCGACCGCCGCGCAATCGATCGCCTGCTTGGGGTGATCGGAAAGCGCGGTGGTGCCGAGGTGTCCGAACGCGAAGCCCTGGAAGACTTGATCGAGTCGTTGCTGGGCGCGCGCAATGAACCGGGAAACGTGCATGAGTGAACCGACGACGATCCGTGACGACCAACCGCTGAAGCTGAGCGATGGTTATCGACGTTACGTGTTGGGCGTGCTGGTCCTCGTCTACGTGGTCAATTTCATCGACCGGCAGGTCTTCTCGATCCTGATCGAGCCGATCAAAGCGGACATCCACCTCTCTGATACCCAGCTCGGATTCCTCGGGGGCGTGGCCTTCGCTTTCTTCTACACTTTTGCCGGCATCCCCATTGCACGTTGGGCCGATCGTGGAAATCGCATCACCATCGTGACCCTCGCCCTGGTGATCTGGAGCGGCATGACCGCGCTCACGGGCCTTGCCCGGGGTTTCGCCACGCTGATGATGGCGCGCATCGGCGTTGGCATCGGCGAGGCGGGCTGCTCGCCACCGATCCACTCGCTGATATCGGACTACTTTCCGCCGGAGCGACGCGCCACGGCGCTGTCCATTTACGCGCTGGGCATTCCCATCGGTGCCGCCATCGGCACGTTGGCGGGCGGTTGGATCGGCCAGTATTATGGCTGGCGCGTGGCATTTCTGGTGGTGGGGCTGCCCGGGTTGTTGATCGCGCTACTGGTCAAACTCACCCTGCGCGAAATACCCCGGGGCCATTCCGAAGGGCTGAACGCGGCGGCCCAGCAAACAGAATCGGTTGGCGGCGTCATCCGCTTCATGTGGCGACTGAAGTCGTTCCGCCACCTGGCGCTGGCGGGATCGCTGCACGCCTTCGTCGGCTACGGGGTCGGATTGTTTCTGCCGTCCTTCTTCATGCGCATTCATGGCTTCGGGCTGGCCGAGACCGCGACGTATCTGTTTCTGATCGGCCTGACCGGCATGATCGGGACTTTCCTCGGCGGGTTCCTCGGCGATCGCCTGGGGGTCAGGGACAAGCGTTGGTACGCCTGGGTGCCCGGTATCGCGACGATCGCCGCGGTGCCTTTTGCTGCGGCTTTCTATCTCTGGGAAGACCCGATCGTGGCGCTCTTACTGGCGATACCCGGCGCCATTCTCGGGCCGATGTATTTGGGGCCCACCTTCGGCATGACCCAGACGCTGGTCAAACCGCACATGCGAGCAATGGCCTCGGCGATTCTGCTGTTTATCCTGAACCTGATCGGCTTGGGCCTCGGCCCGCTGTTCGCGGGTTTCTTGAGTGATCAGCTGCGACCACGCTTCGGCGTCGAGTCGATCCGCTACGCGCTGTTGATAGTCGCGATCGGCGGTAACGTCTGGGCCGCGCTGCACTACTACCTGGCGTCGCGGACCCTGCGGGAAGACCTGCACGCGAAAGACCGGTAGCGCGTCGAGAGCGGGGGCAGGGCCCCCGCATGTCGCCACTCAGATGGAGCCTCAGATTGAAATGGTTCCCGAGCGCAACAGATCGGCAAACAGCTCGCGCTGATCTGCATCCAACGCCTCATACAGCGCCTGGATCGCGCGCTGGACCTCACGCTGCAACCGCTCCGCGCTGTCCAGTCGCGGCGCCAGTGCCGCCTTCAGCTCCTCCGGCAGCGGGGCTTCGCCCGTCATCAGATCGGCCACCGCGGCCACGGTTCGTTTCTCATCGAGTTCAGCCTGCTCCCGTTCGGTCTTCAGGCCGTTGAGTATCGCCGCGACCCTGCGCATCTGGGATTCGTCCAGGTCCAGGTGATAGCCCAGATAGCGCAGCGGTCGGCGCACGCCGAAACTGGCTCGACCACCCTGGCGGAAGCTGGCGCGACCGCCCTGGCGGCGGTGCTCACGGGTTTCGCAGTAGCTCGGGAAGCTAGCGGCCGCGTAGGCCAGTGCGGGCGCACAGGCCCAAGCGTAGCGGGAATATCTGAAGTAGGTCATCGCGTTTCCTCCAAGGAAGTTTGGGGATTACGTCGGGGCTTCAGCCTCCAACGGCTTTCGGCACCGGCATGGCCAGGTGCCCGTCGAGCATAGCGCAAATCTGGAAGGCGGTCTGCAGGCTCTTGAAGGCCTTTAGCTGGCCGACTATTTGGGGAACATGAACTGAAGCTGGAAGCGCAGGGACCACTTGGGTCCAAGGTCGTCGGGCTTCTCGATGTTGTAGAACGCCTGGACCTGAGCATTCACCGGCTGCTGCCCGATCCGAAACACGCGACCGAACCCGCCGCCGACGGGAATGGTCCATTCGTCGTCTGCCTCCCAATTGGCGGTGATGACCGGAGAACTGGTCAGGTACCAACCTCCGCCGAAGTTGTAGTTCACGAAGTACTGCCACGTGAAGAAGTTGATGTCGTCATCGCCGGTCAGGTCCCACACGTTCGAAAACAATGAACCGATCACCCATGGTCCGGGCATGGTCAGGACGACGAACGATGGCCCGGCCGCCCACTCGTCGGCCCCGAGCTGATCATCGGTGGATGTCGGCAGCTGAATCGCGGGGCCGGCACCCCAGATCCACGCGCCGCTGTTCTTCGGTGAGGCGAAGGCCGTAAACAGGATGTTGCCCAACCCGTTTTCCCGATCCTGGCCGGGGACGAACCCCGGCTGGGAAATGATGGGCACGATCGTCCGGGTGATCAGATTCCATTCCTCGCTCAGGGAAAACGGGATCACCGGCTGAATGTTCAGGACGTTCTGGGTCTTTTCACGCGGGCCGTAGTCGAAGTTCGTGTTGTTCTGGAACGGCACGCTGATCAGGCTGGCAATGGGGTTCTGGACGGCCCGAGCCAGGTCGGCCGTCTGATTCCCTCCATCGCCTTTGGCTGCCAGCGCGTTGCCGGCACATATCATCGTCGCCACAAGCGCCACGATCTGGCAGAGGTGCGCTGTTCTCGATGGCCAACAACTTGCCGAGCCTTTCATAACTCACTCCGGTCGTGTCGGTTGTACCGTGGTCAGTCCACGTCCCCTCACCGTAGGCGTTACGGGTCTCAACTGTCAAACAGAGCCCGGCGGGTTTCCGCAGGGCTGAAACTGCCTAACCGCCCGCGGTTCGTGCCTCCGACTCGAGCAGCGCCCCACAGGGATCGTCCGAACGACGGATGCGTCGAGACGCCGCCTGAAACAGCAGGGAAAGGCCTCCCGTGGCGAGCGCAGCACCGCCCGTGATCGCGGTGCCGGTTCGATTGATCGTCAGACGGGGATGGGCCAGGGTGCCACCGACCCGGATAAACGGGTTGATGAGATCACCGGCACCGATGCCCACGCCGCGTCGTGGGATTGTTTGAAAGTTGATGTCGATACGTTCCGTTTCGAGGTCCACGGAACCCCGAGCAAGCACGTTCAGCCGATCGGTTTGAATGGCGATCCCTGGATGCGTTTGGATGCGACCATCGCCAATGTCGAGCAGCACCACGCCACAAACGAGTTCGGCGTATTGCGCCCGTCGCGAGACGGGATTCAGCGCGCCCAGCAGGTCCATGAAGAAGTCACCGAACAAGGCCTGTGCCGCCGCGTTCGCTATCCGACCCTCGCTCGCGACGATCCGCAGTCGGCCATCGAGGTCGCGTGCCAGCGCTCGGCCACTCTCGCCCGTGCCGTGTGCTTTCAGTTCGACCGTCGCGGTCGGCAGCGTGGCCGGGTCCTGATCCGGAGCAGCGAGAAAGCCCAACGGGACATTCCGTGCGACCAGGTCCGCAGCGACCTGCACCTTGGAACCCGAACGCTCGAGTTTGAGCTCTCCCGAGAGATCGCCCAACTGCTGCTCGAATCGAAAGGGCGTGATCCACAGGCGGTTCGGCCCGACATCGAGGTCGAGCACGAGATTCTGTATCGGCACCGCGAAGGCTTGCAGCTCGTCGGCGCGTAGACTCAGGTGCCAGTGCAGATCGGGTAGCCAGGCCAGGGAGAGCGGTGTGTCGGGAATCAGCCGTTCCTGTCGTGGCTTCGGCTTCGGCTGCGGCTCCGTATCGGCGGCGCTGAAGAATGGCTGCAGATCAATGAGCTTGGCATCGATCTTGACACCCACCTGCACGGACGTGGTGGGATCGTAGAAGCCGGTGGCCTGGAATGAGCTGCGTCCCAGCGTCACGTCGGCATCGTCGACCTCTACTCGAGCACCGGTCTGACGGATCTTGGCCGTGGCAGCGAACGGCAACGCCGGCAAGGTGTAACCGACCCAGGCGCCGAGTGTCGAGAGTTGCGACCCGCTGGCAACCAAGGAGAGGTCCGTCACCGGGTGCCCATCGGCCAATCGCAGCGAGCCGTCGAGTCGTATGGTCGCATCTTCAACGCGCAGCACCGTTTCACGGAGCACCAGTCGACCCTGAGCGTGGTCGAGGTGCCCATTCAGAGTGATCCCGAGGTCCCCCAGACGACCATGCGTCCCCTCGAGCCGAAGGACCTCAACATCGGCGTGTATGTCGAAGGGCGTTCCCGGGAGATCTGCGCGGGCAATGACTTGGCCCGTCATGGAGAACCCCAGCTTGGTGGTATCGACAGTCATCGAATCGAACTCAAAGCCGCCCGAGGAGCGCTGCACAGACCCGCGCACCGTGTAAGGGCCAGTGGTGATGCCGGGTAGGCGATAGCTTTGGGTGAGTTCCGCGAGCTCCGTACCCGACAGGTCGATGTTCAGCCGCGTTCCCTCGAAGCTGGGATAGCCCTGCACATTGCCCTCTGCGTGTAGCTGGTGGTTTCCCACAACCAGGTCGGCCGATACGATGTCAACTCCCTCGGGTCCCGAGTGGAGTTCCGCGGTCAGCGAGAATGGTGCAGTAATGGCTCCCGGCAGGCCAAACGGAGCCGAGATTCTGGCGAGGTTCGTGCCGCGAAGCCGGACCTTGGCGGTGGCACCCGCTGGGTTCGGAAACGCAGGCATGTGGGCGTCCAGCAGAAGTGACGCGTCGCCGACCTCGAGCCGGGCATTGTCGATATCGAGTTGACGGCCGGATCTGGATAGCGCCGCGGTTAGCGTATAGGTCGCTTCGGGCCAGTCGTCCCGCCCGACGATCCGGCCGAGTTGAGTGAGGTGGTCGCCCTCGAGACGAATGTTCGCATTCCACGTGTCGAGACTCAGCCCATCGCCCAGCCGTCCGTCGGCCTCCAGGTCGAGATCAGTGAAATCTGCGTTCACCCGGAACGCCATCCCGGGTGACTCCTCGGCGATTGTTGCAGTGACGCTGAACGGCCCGTGTAGCGCACCCTGTTCGCCGACGAGCACAGCGACCACCGACGCGTCGGGTCCGGCGACGTTCAAGCGGGCCGTCACCCCGCGCAATGAAGCAACATCGCCGACGTCGCCTCGCACCTCGAATTGCAGTTCGCCGATCGACCCACTCAACCGTGCGACAACGTCGCGCCCGGCAACCAGCGCGGCCAGCGGGCCGAGCTCTCCGGCAACGGTGAAGGCGTGACCTTCAGCCGAGCCCTGGGCAGTCAGCTCGAGCAGACCGGTCGCGGACTCCGCCAGCGCAATGCTCTCGATGTGCATTTGCAGCGGCGCGTCCCGCGATGGTGTGTCGAGCAGCACGTCCAGGTCGTTCACAGTCACGTGGCGCAGCATCGGAACGGTCGAGTCAGCGTTGCTACCTGAGCCAAAGTGCCAGTTGGATCGATCGCCGCTGTCGCGTTCCAGACTCAGCGACGCCCGCCGCACCTCCAACCGGTTGATGATTAATTGCCGCCCGGGGAGCAGCGACAGGGTCTCAATTTCCAGGTACAGCGAAGCACTCGCGAGCATGTCGCCGCGCGCCGACCACTCGGCGTTGGCGAGCCGGACCCCGAACGCGGAGATCCGGAGCTGCCGCCCCAGATCGAGCTCGAAAGCCCCGTCGACAATCAGTTCGCGGTCGATCAGATCGCTGAGCAATGCGAGGAACGGCCGTTTCAGATGGCTGAGATCCGCGAGCAGCAGGTATCCTGCGGCGCCCGCAATCAGTATCAGCAGGGCAATTGTGGCGCGTGCGAGTAGCCTGGTCATCGTCCTCGGGTGGGGGCCCGATACTCGGGACCTGATCGCTTATTGACGGGGCGCGCCAAATTTCCAGCTCAGGCTGACGGAGAAAAAGATGATGTTGTTGTCTTTGTAATCCCCGGTGAAGCCGCTCAGAGGAAGCAGATCGCTTCGATCGATTTCCGCACTGCCGTAATCCGCGTAGACCAGATGCGCCCCGATGGACAGGCCGGACGGGCGCTCGTGTACTGCGCCTACCGCAAAGCGCCATTGTTCATCCAGGGGCATGTCTGCGGTGCGCTTTTCCGGACTCGTCGGATCGGTGTCGTAGGACACGCCGGTGTTCAGGGTCCACGCGGGATTCAGCTGATACTCGATTCCGGCAGCGAATTTGAACGTGTTGTCCCAGTTGCGCGGCAGCACGAGGGTGTTTTCACCCGAGATGATGATGTCGTCCATCTCGGTCCACTCTTCCCAGTTGAAGGTCAGATGAGCTTTCAGCGAGTCGCCGAACTCGCGGGTAATCCCGATCATGATCATCGGCGCCAGGTTCAGTTTGGTATTGATGGGAACCGAGAGCGACCCCGGTTGAAGGTCTACGTGGGCGTCGCCGCCATAGTCGAACTCGAACTTCGACTGGTAGAAGATGCCGAGCCGCGTGGCGTCGTCGAATTCAATCAGGGCGCTGATGTTCCAGCCCACCTGGGTATCGTCGCCATCGAGCTTGGCGCGACCGTTGCTGCTCGGATTCATCGGGTCGGGGACGGCGATTTTCATTTCGAGATCGGAATACATCACGGGTACGGCAAACCCGAGCGAGATCATCTCGTTGACCCGGAAGCTCACGGCCGGCATCACGGCGATGCCGAGCAGGTCGACGTCGGTCGCCTGGAAGCGACCGACCCAGTCGCTGTCGTAGTCGACTACCGCGCCGGTCAGGCCCGCGATGGAGACCCCGAAGGTCAAGCGTTCGTTGAACGGATGGACATAGAACAGGCTGCCGCCGGGAACGGTACCGCCGGCGTCGCCGCCCCCGCCGCTACCGTTGACCAATGATCCCCGGGAGACATCGAACTCGAGGGTGCTCGAGATGAGTCCGCCGCTCACCATCAATTCAGGCTGCTTGATGCGGCTCATGCTCGCGGGGTTGTGCAGGGCCGCGGACGCATCATCGGTACCGGCGGCTGACCCAGCGCCGGCGCGTCCCATCGCGGGTGAGCCGAATTCGCTGATCCAGAGACCACCGGCAAACGCCGGCGGGGCGCACAGTGCGAGAAGGGTAGTCAGGCAACGTTGCCAGGATTGCTGCATGTCAAAGTCGATCCTTGATTGTCATTTTTCGGCGGTGTACCAGATGGGCGACGTGTAGGCGCGGTCCTGGAGGGTGGCCGGCACGTTATCCGGAAGGTCGATTTCAAAAAAAGCCGCGTCATAGGTCGTCCAGCGGGGCGTGGGAATCTCCAGCACACGCACGTAGTAGAAGGCAGACTCATCGGGATCAAAGTCGGGATCCTGCCAGTGCGCAGCGAAAACGGCGTCACCGATGGTGTTGGAATATGTCGCGGTCGCGACGTTCACGGTATTTCCGACCGGCTCTCGGGCGCGTCCGTCGCTACCGATTTCGCGGCCATCCGACACCGCGACGTCGTAGATGCGCTCGTGCGTCTCTCCTTGCGCGTCCAGCCAACCCTTGATGATCTGGACGCGGTCGAGGTTGGCGCCATCCGGATCGCGCAGCGCCCGGATCATGAAATTTGGCGCGGCCCCTTCGGGCGCTTCGATCAGGGTCCCGCCCATGGGTACACCGCGCCGATAGCCCTGGTCGATGAAGTCCGGTCGCACGACTTCGTCGGCCGTAAAATCCCAACCACCGAAGACGCGCACGGTGATTCGCGTGCCGGTGGTCGCATAGACCTCCTTGCGCATCATCGCATCAAATATCTGACCACGCGTGTTCTCCCGGGCCCAGACGGCGGTCAGACCCGAGGCAACCTCCTGCGAGGTCATGATGCGCAGGGCCGGATCGTCCGCGGGGATGACCTCCCGGTTGTGCCGGGTCGGGGACGGCTCGGTATGCTGATACTTGCCGAAAAAGTTCTCCTCGCGAGTCGTGGGCAATGCGGTATGCGTGTCGGTCGCCGCCAACAAGCCGAACTTGTACGGATTGACGCCGAGTCGTTCGCCCAGCTTCAGGCCCAGCTTGAGCGCCGAACGTCCGTACTCGTACTGCAGCATCCACTCCTCTTTGGCCGCTGTACCGGCGAGATTTCCGACATCCCAGTTCTCGTAATCGGCGAATTCGTCCTCAGTCGACAGGAGCGGGTGCGTCTCGCCGTCGCCCTTGATCTGGCTCACCTCGATGATCGGTTCCCAGCGGATTCTGGCCTCGGCATAGGCCCGCGTCATTCGTCTGCCTGAGAAAGTCTTGTCACTGAACATCAGGCCATTGCTGACGTTGCCGTTGTGAGGTATGGCGAGGGCCTGCCCGCCGGTACGGGCCTCGTAGGCCGCCAGGTAGCCCCAGAGGCCTTCGGGATCATCGCTGTCAAACATGCTGTACGGCAACGTCTGGCCAGTCTTGTCGGCGCCGTCTCGGAACACCACGACCCGATGCAGGTTGTCTCCTTTCGGTGTCGACGACCACTCGAATCCGGCCATGGCAGTGAATCGTCCGGGCTCGTTGTACTGGTCGGCTATCCGTATAAAGTCTTCCCAGACGGAACGCGTCAGGTCTTCGGATTCGAACGGATTTTCTCCCAGCACGGTGGCTCTTTGGATGATGTCCGCGAAGCCTTCCATGCGCCCTTCCGCACCCGAGTTGAAGCGCTCGTGTATCCACTTGCCCCAGGGTTCGGCGAGCAGCAGCGGGCTCGATTCGCGGATCGCCGACGCCAGGCCGATCAACTCGGCGTGGTCGGTAATCACCAGAAAATCCAGCGGCCGGATCAGCTGCACCGGCTGACCCGTATTGGAAACGATTTTCTCGCCGCGCGCGATGCGGAATCCGTCATGTGCGTCCAGAGACGTGCCGATGAGACCCGCATCGAAGGACAGTTCGGTATGGAAATGCGTATCGCCGAAGAACACCTGGTCGGCGTAGGCGCGGCCTGCGTACGGCGAATAAACCCGTTCCGCCTCGAAATCCTCGATGGTAACCACCCGGTCCACTGCGGTGGCCAGGTCCGCGCTTCCTACCACAAGACACACAATGATGAGTCGGCGAAGCATGTGTAACCCTCCCTGATTGTACGGTTGTAACGTGGGAGGTTATCAGCCCGGCCCGCGACTGTGGAGAAAAACTAGCGTCGCGCCTCAATCAACTCGACCTCCTGGGAGGACTAAGCGGCCGTCTTGCGTCTTGCGAATCCGAATCCAAACAAGCCGGCGCCGAGTAAGCCGAGGGTGCCGGGTTTGCGTAATCCTCGAACCCCGCGACGGTTAACACGAATCCAGCCACGGCCGGATTCGGCAGCATGGTCGGGTCAGTGACGAGTGTGGCCGGCTGCGGCGCGACCAGAGACAGCAAGA
>Ga0209987_10000531_pt1 | contig 20058 bp, 30 predicted proteins | sample N074metaG_FD_182134 | JGI IMG/M metagenome (GOLD analysis project Ga0209987, IMG submission 182134) | Deep subsurface microbial communities from Kermadec Trench to uncover new lineages of life (NeLLi) - N074 metaG (SPAdes) (version 2) | ecosystem: Environmental > Aquatic > Marine > Ocean trench...
ACTGGAAAAGTCTTAAGCTGGAATGAAAAACCAGAGATTAAAGCTAATGTAAACATGGGATGTTATGTAATGGATCCAAAAATTATGAGTTTTATTCCAAAAAACAAGCCATATGGAATGGATGATGTTATAAAAAAAGTCATGAACAGAAAAAAATTAGTGAATAGTTTCATTACAAAAAAAGGATTTACAGATATTGGTAACAAATCATCTTACAAAAAAGCATATCAAGACCATATTAAAAAACTAGGAAAGATCTGAAAAGAAAAATGAGCGAACCAATTATCAGAGAATTAAGAAAAGAAGACATCTGGAATGGATTTCTAACAACACTTGATTCATTAAGAAAAGCAAGTGATATTGACAGAAATAAAGCTGATGAAATTTTTGAAAAAATTAATTCAAACCCAGATCACATAGTAGTAGTTGCAGAATTAGATGGAAAAATAGTAGGATCCACAACACTACTGATTGAACCAAAATTCATTCACAAAGGTGGAGTGGTAGGACATATTGAAGATGTGGTGATTGATAAAAAATTTCAAGGACAAAAAATAGGTGAAAAAATTATGAAGTATCTTCTTGAATTTGCAAAGAATCGTGGTTGTTACAAAACAATTTTAGATTGTACAGATGATGTAAAACCATTTTATGAAAAACTTGGTTTCAAGCATATTGCAAATGAATTAAGATTTGATCATATCTAGAAATATTCTTTTTTAGGACGCTTCTTTTTCTGCTTGGTCAAATAAGCCCCAACACCCATAATAGGAAAAGATAACACCATAAACAAAATTGGCAAATATCTTACAGAATCTGTAATGTATTTATCATCAATTCTAATTAGCATAGAATAACAAACATACATTCCTACTAACAGAATTATACCACCTGCAATAATCATTCCTCCAATTCGTTTTGAACCATATCGTTTTGACATGATAAAGGCAACTCCTGCTAAAATTCCAGCTGGGGCAACCCCAATTGAAACGAATTGAATTAGTTTTGTATCTGCAGAAAACGCTCCAAAAAATGCATCGTCTTCAGGAATGTCAATCATAAAGTTGTAAACTGAAATCATTTCTCCTGCAAACATTACAAACAAAGCAATACTAAGAATTCCAAGCCATGTCTCAGTCGCCATAATTCTAACAAATTTTAGTTGATAAATAAACCATTCAAATAATTATACAATTCCAACTAGGTTGGCTAATTCTTTCCTACATGCAGCCCCAAGTTTTTCAGCAGCTTCTTCAGGAGAGACATCATTTAAGAAAATTCCATATCCACGTTCTAATCCAGACCAAGGTTTGGTAATTGGATATATTTCAATATGCCAATGAATTTGTCGGCTGTTTTTCTTTTCAGGGGAAAGATGGAACACGAAATTATATGAAACATTTTTGATAGTTTTTGTGAGGCCACCCAAAGTTGACCTTAGAATTAAGGACAAATCATTGATTTCTTTTTGAGTGATTTTAGAGAAACTAGTAGTATGTTTTTTGGGAGAAATCCAAAATTCATATGGATATGAAGGTGCCCATGGGCAAAATGCAATAAATCCGTCTGTTTGAAGAACCTGTCTAGGACCACCAATCTCCTCATTTATTACCTGACACATAGGACAAACCCCTTTTTCATTTAGAATTTGGTGAGATGCTTCTGCTTCCTCCTCAATTATCGGAGGAATTGTGGATAATGTCAAAAGATGAAGATGAGGATGAGGATTTGTATTGCCAGCTAGTTCTCCATGATCACCATAAATTGAAACATAAGTTACTCCTTTTTGGGTATAAAGCCATCGTAATCTATCTTGAACTACAACAAGAACATTTGACCATTGCTCAATATCAATAGTTGCAAATGTGTCTTTTTTATTTGGTGTTGCAACTACAATGTAATGATAACCATATGCAGGTTCACTATAGAAAGGTCTTTCACTGTAAGAGTTTTCAGTGTCAATTGAAACTATAGGGTTTTTACTTTCAAATACCCGAATAGACCAATTCTTTACATAGTCATCTTCATTATCTTGAAGACGTTGCAACATTCCTTCTCTTGCAACAAGAGACAAAACAGAAGGGTTTGTCATGGATTCATTACCAGGAGCATAAGGAAATTTTTTTGGATCTACAACTTTGTCATCTTTTTTTGAAACAATCATTAAACGCTCAGAAACATAACCCTTGCGCATATCTCCCATAATTATTATTGAAAGTAAATGTCTGTTAAAACGTTTACTAAGATCCAATCAATATCAAAATTTAAAAAAAATACAATTAAATTTTCACAGAATTAGGAAAATCCTATTTTCATCAAAAATGAATTCTTGAAAATCAAAAAAACTGTAGAAATTTATTTTCATATTTTATTTTGATCGCATATTTTGATGAAGCTTTAAAGGAAAGTATCAGAACTTGGATAGACAGGGATATTTTGGATAATTCAGATATTCATATGATTTACGTTCTTTTAGATGGTGTTGGAGATCTTCCACACCCAGATTTAGATGGAAAAACACCACTAGAGGCTGCAAATACACCAACTTTAGACAAAATTGCCAGTAATGGTGCAATAGGTGAAGTAATTTCTGTTGGTAAAGGAATAGCACCAGAATCAGACATTGCTGTTTTCAATATGTTAGGATACAAGTTCAACCATACAGAATATGTTGGTCGTGGAGTGATAGAAGCCATAGGGATTGGAATTGACTTTAAAGATGGAGATTTAGCACTAAGAGGAAATTATTCTACATTAAATGAAGAAGGAATTATCATAGATAGAAGAGCTGGAAGACATATTGAAAAAGAAGACACACGTGGAATAGCAAAAGAAATTGAAGAAAAGATCAAATTATCTCATCCTGACACATCAGTTGTAGTTTCTCCAACAATTGGGCATAGAGTAACAGTTAGGGTTAGAGTAAAATCTCAAAAACTATCTTCAAGAATAACTAATACTGATCCTGCATACAGCAATATTGGCGGCATGGGAGTAGCAAAAGCCGTTGGAGATTTTCTAAAAATTGAAAAATGTTTACCACTAGAAGGAACAGAAGATTCTAAATTTACTGCAAATCTTGTCAATGAATTTTCAGAGCAAGTAATTGATATTATGAAAGAGAGTGAAATTAACAAAAAACGACAAGAGCAAAACAAGAAGCAACTTAGTTGTATTTTACTCAGAGATGCAGGTAACAGATATCCAGATGTAATTCCAATTAATGAAAAATATGGTATGAAATTTTCATGTATTGTAGATATGCCAGTAGAGCTTGGAATTTCAAAAGTTCTCAAAATGAAAGCATTTGAAGCTGGTGGGCTAACAGACTATGAAGAAAAAGCCAGAGTAGCTGCTAATGCTATGAAGACTCAAAATGCAATTTACGTTCATCTCAAGGGGCCAGATGAGTTTGGTCATGATGGAGATGCAGTTGGAAAAACAAAAAACATAGAAGAAATTGATCAGAGATTCTTCAAAACTCTTGTTGAAAACATTGATTCAAGTAAAGTTGCAATAATCATTTCAGCTGATCATTCAACACCATGTATTAACAAAGGACATAGTGATGATCCTGTTCCAGTTTTAGTTTCAGGTGATTTTATTAAAAATGATGGGACAACAAGAATGACTGAAGAGCAAGCTAAGAAAGGAAGTATTGGCTTGCTTCAAGGGGCAGAAGTTGTTCCAAAAGCTTTAGAATTAATTAAATCTTAAAAATAGTCAAGCTCTGTGCTTGTTGCATTTCAACGGCTTTGTTTCTAATGCTGTCTATATCTATTGAATGGTATTCAGAAGGGGAAGTACCTAATTTCTCTAAAACTCTATGAAGCATTCCAATTCCGATACTGAGTTCATCTTCTTGAGCATGAGCAAATGCAACTGCAAATAGAATTATTCCTTGAAGAATTTCTTTCTCTCGTCCAAAACACTTCTTCCAAACACCTTCAAATGCTTCATGACATTCCCAAAATCTTTCATTGTTAAAATAGAAAATACCGTCTTTGATGCCTTGTTCTTTATCTATCTCTTCTTCTTTGACATGTCGAATATTGTCCATAGTTCCAATTGGAGACAATCTTTCAACAAGTGTATCAAGGTCATCCTTTTCAACTCCTACATCTAATTCTATGAATTTACTAGCAATTCTGGCAACTCTTACTGATGCATTTAGATCGGATGTGAGATCACGTGCCTTGTTAATTATCTCACGGGAATGTTCAGGACCATAGTCTTTATTTTTAAAATGTAGCATATAGCGTTCCATGACATTCATTTACAGGAATTTCTTAAATTTCTTTTCAAATTACAATCAAGGTTTATATGAAATATCCAAAGGATTTTGGGTACATGTCCATTATTGAGACTATCGCAGACGTAAATAATACATTTCTATCCAGAAGAGAGCTGACATGTAATTTTACAGGATTAGGAGGTAAACTCAAAAAACTTGAAGCCGTAGAGATGATTACTAAAAAATTCAAACTAAACGACAAAGTTGTAATTCCAATGGGATTAAAAAATCATGTAGGAAAACCATTGATCACAGGAATTTTCTATGTTTACGATGATGAAGCGTTGGCAAAAAGACAGATAAACCCAACAATTTTTTCAAGATTAGAAAAGACAAAAGCCAAACTAGCAGAAGCTGAAACAACAACAGAAGATGCACCAGCAAAAGAAGTTAAAGAAGATGCACCAGCAAAAGAAGTTAAAGAAGATGCACCAGCAAAAGAAGTTAAAGAAGATGCACCAGCAAAAGAATCCAAAAACGTAGAGAAGACTGAATGATGACAGGGAAAAAAGGTTCTAGTCCAAATGTTTACAAATATTACAAAGTTGATGGTGATAAAGTAACAAGACTTAGAAAGATTTGTGCAAGATGTGGAAAAGGTGTATTTATGTCAAAACACAAAGATAGACATACATGTGGAAAATGTGGACTAACAGAGTTTATTTAGTAAATTTCTTTTAATTAGATAAATTTTCATTTAACATTAAACACCAAATGACTTGGTTTGTTTTTCACATTTTGGACATGGTAATCCATGTGTCTTAGTACCGCACTTTCTGCAATGTACGTTAATACCCATAATATCACGAGAAGGTGTTTTAGTTGCCTTGAAAATTAGAATTATTACCAATAGAATACCTATTGCAATTCCTATCAGTACAAGTACCACATACTACATTACACTGCATTGTATATTATCTCTTTATTTTTATTATACAACATCCAAATTTTGATTTTATCATCAAAAATTTAGTTTTTTGATTCTTTGCATGTTAAATTGATTGAAAAACTATGACTTCATATAAGTAGAAAAGACAACATGATTCTTGTCAAGGATACTAAATGAAATTAAATTAAACTCGCAAGATATGCATACTCACTTTTCAGATATTGCCTCAAAATATCGAAGTGTGAGAACATTGGATACAAAACCAATCCTACACATAAAAGACAAACTAAAAGAAAAATCCAAAATCAGTATGGCAGATGTTGGCTGTGGAGATGGACGATATTCCCTAGAGTTTTTGAAATGCTTTGATGATTCATTTTACATTCACTGTGTGGATTATAATGAAAAAATGTTAGAATCATTAGAAAGTTATCTTGTAGAGCAGAATACTACAAACTTTTGTGTAAGACTTGGTGATGCAAACAGACTACCACTAGAAAATGATTCAATGGATTGCATTGTTACCTTTAATGCAATACACCACTTTGATGTTTCAAAGTTTTTGTCTGAATCATTACGAGTACTCAAAGATGAAGGGCATCTCTTTATCTATACTAGACTAAGAAATCAAAATTCTAGAAGTATTTGGGGAGAACACTTTCCATTATTTGCAGAGAAAGAAGATCGTTTGTACGAATTGGATGAATTAGAACATCATATACAAAATGCAGATATGAATATTCATTCCACCAGAGTATTTGGACATTCTAGAACCTCTAGTCTTGATAGACTAGTATACCAAGCTCAAAACAACCACTATTCCACTTTTACCTTATACGATAAAGAAACCTTTGATGAATCTCTTGAAATATTTCAACAAAACATTAAGGAAAACTTTGATGATTTAGAGCAAATTAGATGGTTTGATGAAAATATTTTAATAGAAATCAGAAAATAATTCTAAAAAAAACTATTTTTTCAAACATTTGTAATCATGGTCAAACATTTACACACATTCCATTCATTAAACATGATATTTGTTATAGGATTTATTGTAGATTTTCATAAATCACATCTTACATAGTATTCTATCGCTTTAAATTGGGTTTATGCAATTTAATTTTCATTGGTATTTACTAAACCCATAATTGAAATTGTAAATGTTGTTGCATCAGCAACAATAGACCAAAAATTAGATCTTATCAAGATTCAAAAAAAATTTCCGGATGTAGAATACCATCCTGAACAATTTCCAGGGGCAGTATTTCGTCTCAAAACACCCAAAACTGCAACATTACTTTTCAGTACAGGAAAGATGGTATGTACTGGCTCAAAATCAGAAGCGATGGCAGTAAAAGCAGTAAATTTGGTAGTTGAGAAATTAAGAAAAGGTGGAATTAAAATTAAAAAAGATGCAGTAGTAACTGTTCAAAATATCGTATCGTCAATAAATCTTGGAGGACGGATTCATGTTGAACGTGCAGCACGAACATTACCTAGAAGCATGTATGAACCAGAACAATTTCCGGGTGTTATTCACAGAATGCTTGATCCTAAAACAGTTATTCTACTTTTTGCATCAGGAAAACTAGTTTGTACAGGAGCCAAAACCGAGAAAGATGTGTATCGCTCAGTAAATAATCTTCACAGTTTGCTTGAGGAAAAAGACTTGATGATTTATGATTAGATAATAATCAGTAGTTAATACAATCTTTTTTTATGAATTTTAGAACTTTTTTCTTGTAATTGTTCAATTTTTGAAAGAAACGCTGGAGCCAATTTAATTTTAGATAGAGATTCTACAGATAATTTTACAGTATTAGTATCCAAAGAGATATTAGTTTTAGGTAGATTTCTATCAGCCCAAAATTTTATGGCCTTGTCTTCAAGCTTATAATCACGAAAGCCAGCAGGAAATTTTTTTGTAATATGATTTAACAAAGTACGATCTTTGAAGACAACTCTTGGTTCAAACAATCTAGTTTCATCACTGTAAACATTTTCAAATAAATTTCCAGAAATTTCATCTGAAAGTAATTCCATCTTTGAAATTTTTCTAATTAATTCCAGAAAATGTAAAAACTCGTGTGCCAGAATTGCATGAATTGTTCCTTTAAGTCCATAAGCAACCAAAGGTGCAGAAATTTGGATTACAACCTGAAATTTTTCTTCAAACATCACAGGAATTGTTCTAGCGAATAAAATTCCATACTCATAAGAATTTGGATCTGGGGATGAAATGACAAGAGAAGGTTCTACATAGGCAATAGGAAATTTAATTCCAGAGGCTTTTTCAATTCTATTTATGCCTGCAACAGTAATTGGAAAACGTTCTACTGTAAGATCATATACATCATCAGGAATGAGTCCTTTTGTATGTGCATCTTTCAAACGTACTAATGGATCCAATGCTCCACATCGACAATTTTGAATGTAAAAACGTTGATTTGATTAGGAACTAGGTTTTCCTGATTTTGCTTTCTTTTTTCTACGTCTATCAGCTGTTTGATCAGCACGTCTTTTGTGTTTACCTTTTTTTCTAATTGGCATGCTGTTTTGCAATTTTGGCACTAGTTAATTGTTATCATTATGATATTAATTGAGAATAGGTTTTTTGGATATTTGTATATCATATTCTGACTAGTCAAAAATTTTGATGGAATTTTGCATCATATCAAATAAAGGATTTCACAGTTAATTTCCAGAGAATACATGATTCGTCTATCTAAACATCATATTTCATTTGTAAATCTTCTACGACTGAAGAATCTAATCTTTTTTCCAAAGATTCACAAAATTCCTCATCTAATAACTCATTTTCAAATATCTGTCTAAACAGCATTTCAATCATTTGATTAAAGTTGAATGTTTTAGTTCATTAAACATAGTCTGTTCAAAGTATACAACATGTTTTCAATAACTATAGGATTTCAATATCAAGAAAATCAAACTCTTGACACATACACGATGTATTAAGAATTTGAGAAATTCCTGGCGAGACATCATCGCTGTTTACAAATCGTTTGATTGGTAATCCCCCTTCAGCTTTGATAAATAAAGTAAATGTATTACTAGAATTTTTTCTGTACTTGACAGAAAAGATTTTTTTCTCAGAACGTTTTCCTGATTTTTCATAAACTACTACAGGACGTTTTTGAAGTTCTTTTAATTTTTTTAGATGTTTTGAATCAATTTTATCTTCCGTGGAAATTTTCACCTTAATTGATGAATTGAATTTAATAGGTTTTTTTGGAGATTCACGAACAATTTTGAGATTAGTTATTTTAAGAAAAGTTGATTTTATTGAAGCCAATTTTAATTTTCTTTTAAAAGGATTTTGGATTTTAACAAAAAATGGTCGTCCTGTACCTAAAACGAGGCTAGACTTATCCTCACCACCAATCCATGTAAATTTAGCAGTGGTTCCCCCTAATTTTTTAAAAATGAATTGAGAGATTATTCCTTCAACACTATCAAATTCTGAAATACCATGAAAATTGCAAGTTCTGCATCCTTTCCCAGAACAATTAGAGCAAGACTTTTGCTTTTGTGATATTCCTCTTAAAGTTTTGACATATCTTCCAGAAAAAGATATGGACTTTGAACGCAATTGGCAAGACTCGTCTTTCAAGTTTATTGTGAAAGTTACTTCTGGATCTAAAAGATCAACAATCTTTTTTATTTTTTTAGAAAATGATTTTCTTAATTCTCTGGATACGTCAGTCTTTATGCTGTCAATTCCTTTTAGTTTGTATTTGGAACGAATGTAATCATCTCTGTCTATAATTGAAGGTTTGAGTATAGCACCAACACTAAATGATGAAAAAGAATAATTTGACGAGATACCAATCATCATTTTCAAAAAATAATTTAAATTATCAAACAGATTTCTACAGATATAGCATTTTTGAGTAGAGTTTAGATTTTTTTTGAGTTTTTTACCAAGAAGTTTATTTGATGAAAGATGTAATTGTTTTGAAAATAGTCGTCCTAAACAATTGTCACATAATGGATATTTTTTTAAGATTGGATTTACAATATGGATGATTTCTTGATAATTAGACATTTCAGAAGAAAATTTTATGTTTGAGACTATCCTAATCCCATTTTTCTAAGTGTGCCTTGCATTTGGCGCCCTTTGGAGGCCTTCATCATGTTTTTAGAGTTTTTGTAATTTTTGACAAGTTCTTTAACTTCACCTTCTGGCCATCCAGAACCACGAGCTATTCGTTTGATTCTTGATGAGTTAAGCAAGTCCAACGGATTGGCTTTTTCAGCTTTGGTCATACTTTGAATGATGTATCGCCATTTTTCTACTCTACCTTCCATCTGATCTAATTGGTCTTCTTTTACCATACCTGACATACCAGGCATACTCTCAAGAATTCCTTTCAATGAGCCTACTTTGGTTACTTCTTCTAACTGAAATAAGAAATCCTCCATGTTCATTTTTCCACTAGTGATTCTTTTCATTCTTACATCATCACCTTCTTCTTCTAACCGTTTTGCTAAATCCAGTACTGCTTGAATATCACCCATTCCAAGTAATCGTCCAACGAATCGTGTAGGAGAAAATTTTTCTAAATCATCAATTCGCTCACCAGTACCAATATACATTATTTGTGCACCAGTAGCTGCTGATGCTGCAAGTGCACCACCACCTTTTGCAGAGCTGTCTAATTTTGTAATTATTACACCACCCACTGGAATAATTTTATGAAATGCTTCTGCTTGAGCGTAGCATTGTTGCCCAATAGTTCCATCGATTACAAGCAATGTTAAATCAGGTTCTGCAGCTTTGTTAATTCTAGACATTTCTTCAAGCAAGTCTGTTTCTTCTTTGTGTCGCCCTGCAGTATCAATTAGAATTACATCTAATGGTTGTCCTGCAAAATGTTTTAATCCATTTTTTACAATGTTTGGAGAATCTTTATTGTTTTCTTCACCATATACTTCAACGCTTGATTTTTCACACATTGTTTTGAGTTGAACTAGTGCTCCAGGTCTATAGGTATCAGCGCCCACTACTCCTACTGTGTATCCTTGTCTAGTTAGAAATTTGGCAAGTTTTGCAGTAACTGTGGTTTTACCACTACCTTGAATTCCAAGTAAAATTATTTTATTTTGTTTTCCTGGTTTAAATTCAAAATCAGATTCATTTCCTAGTAATTTTGAAAGCTCATCATAAAGTATCTTCACAATATGATCTTTTCGTGAAAGGCCAGGAGGGGGAGTTTCATTTAGTGCTCGCTCTTCCAGATTTTTTGTAATTTCAAGAACTAATCTGACATTAACATCAGATTGCAGTAATGCCCTTTGAACATCTTTTGAGAGTTCTTTGATTAGTTCCTCATCTATACCTGAAGATTTTACAATCTTCTTTATTGCAGCACCTAAACTCTCCTTTAGTCCATCAAGCATTGTAATTCAATTCCGCATCCATTATTTCAAACCTTCCTCTGTATCCATCCCATATTTTTTTGGATTTATTGATTTTGATTGAATTTGAAAAGAGAGGGCAGTTTACCACAAATGTTTCAGCTTCACCTCCCTCAAAATTCAAGTTGAATCCAAATTTGACAGATAAATTCTTCAAAGTATCAATATCAGATTTTATTATTTCCTTTCCAAGCCATGCATCATCTAGACCGTCACAAGTTACAGTAGTCATAATAAAAAGAAAATTAGAATCAAGTAAATCATTCATGTATTTTTCTGGTTCTGTATTCCACAATGGTGTTATTGCTACTAAATTTAATTTTAAGCAAAGGGATTCAAATTTTTCTTTTTGAAATTGGCTTTTAATTCCACCATGAACTAATCCTTCAATCTGAAATTGGTCTTTAGCAGTTTGCAATAATTTTTCTAGTGCAGATAATTCATCATTAGTTTCATCAGATTCAGAATGTATAGTCAATTGCGGAATATTCATTGATTTTGATTGCAATTTGGTCCATTGTAAATTTGGATAATGCAGTAAATGACTTTCTTCTGATTTTGTAAAAATACTTAGAAGACATGTAACTTCATGTCCTTGTTTTTGTGCCAAATAGATAGCAAAAGTGCTGTCTTTCCCACCTGAAAAAAGAGAACCTAACTTCATTATCTAAAAAATATTTAATTCAACAAACTTTTGAGATTTGTTGAAAAAGGATGCTTCATTACTCATAATCCTCATCAAAATTCAGACGGCTTTTCCGCTCATCATCAGCACCCACACTAGTTCTTAATGCGCATGATTTTAGTTTTATCCATAACAACCCAATATTCCACATTTTGTCCGTTTTCTAATTTTCCTTTAACTTCATCATCAATCATAGATACATCAAGGGTCTCAAAGGTTTCAGAATCCATTACCTGAATTGTATCGCCATTAATTGAGATGATTTGTCCTATTTTTTTGTTAATTAATGGAATGTGAATTTGCATGCTAACTGGACCTACATGAGGTCTTTTTTGACCATCAAAAATTCCTTGTGCAACAATTCTTGCTTTTGCTGAACCGTGTTTTCCTGGTTTTGAGGTATCATATTCAACAATTCTGCACGGTTCGCCACTTGGTTGATCAGAATGTGGCAGTAAAATGTATGAGCCAATTTTCAAAGAACCAAGATCAGATGGCTTGCTCATGAAAAAACAGTTTTCACTCGAATATTTAACTTTACGGAAATAGAATAAAATGTAAAATTTAATTTTTCTATTTTAATTGTTCAAGAAGTGAAAAACTCAATAAATTAGTCATCGTCAATCCTTTTCTATTTACATCACGACGTGTTTTCTCACAGTATTTCTGTAAACTTTGATGACTCTTTTCACTTGCGACTTCAATGACTACAATATTTTCAGAGTATGGGAATGTAAATTTTGAGGCATTCAAACAAAAAGTATTCATGTTTCCAAGGCCAGCTTTCTCAATTTTCTCTCTTTTTATTAAGAGATTTGCGATTTCTTGCAGGTCTTCATCATTATCTCCATATTCCAGATAATATACTGAAACAAAATTAGTTTCTCCGTGAACTTCTCTTTGGAAAAGATCATCTTTGATATTAAACACAAAGGAGGTTTTTTCTTGGTTGTGTTTAGTAAGATCATCAGATATTTTTTCACTATCTTTGAATTTAGCTAGAAGATAGTGGTTAGTTGAATCAGAAAAGTATGGTTTGCTTTCACTAGAAAATGTACCTGTAACAAAAAATAAAGTTTCAATATTTTTTGAATTAATCCAAGCTTCTTTTAGTTCAACAGATTCATGTGTATGCAAATAAGGAGCACAAACATAACCAGAATAAGACAAGGACTGCTTTGACATTGTCTCAAAAATTGGTTTAGACTATTTATGCATATAGTACGTTATACGATCAAATTGCAGTACCTACGATAGTTTTTTAATAGTAGAGATCTTCGTTTTCCTTGTCCCGTGGTAGCTCAGCCTGGTAGAGCTTCCGGCTGTAGTTGTTGGCTTTAGATGGCTGACCGAATAACAGCATATCAGGCATACAGAAACCGGGTTGTCGGTGGTTCAACTCCGCCCCACGGGACCACAATATTGTACATGAATAAAAAAATGATTTTAAAAATAATAAAAAGATAGACTGATTTAAGAAAACAAAAGAAATCTTAAATTAAAAAATTTATGCCTATTCTGTTTTTTTGACTTTTTGTGCTGCAGGTCCTTTTTGACCCTCGCCTACTTCAAACTCGACTTTATCGCCTTCGTTGATGAATCCGTCAACGTCTGATTTATGTACAAAACAGATCGTCTCCACCTTCTCTTTCGATAAAACCAAAGCCCTTAGTACGGTTAAACCACTTTACGGTGCCTTGTTCCATTTAATTTTCAGATAATTAATCGCTATATTAAGTAAGTTATCAAAAGAAGATCAAGCCTAAATCAATGGTGGCTAGAAATCCTTAGGAATATGATTCTGTTCCTTTAACCATGTAACTTGAGGAAGTGTGAATCTCCAAATTATATCACCACGTTCTTTTTCTTTAAAGTCCCAAGGGGCAATAATCACAATATCATTATCTCTAATCCAAACTCTTCTCTTTAGTTTTCCTCTAATTCTACCACGTCTGGTTAGATTATCTGCACATTTTATCATAACATTTTCGCCACCCATCATTTTTAGTACTCGTCCAAATAATTCACCTTCTTCAGGAAGACGAATTTCTTTAAGAGCACTTTCATTTTTTACTTGGCGTTTACCCACGAGTGTAATTGACATTGTGAGCATATAACTGATAGGGTTTTTGAAAATGTGTAATTCAAGCACAATACAATACACAAGGAATTTTATCTATTATTATGAAAACTAATCTATGGAATTTAGGTGCATAGATGATTGTTCTCAATGTTGTATTGAAAGAGAGTATTATCCAAGTAAAAAATTTGGAAAAATAGGAGTGCTAATTCTTCCTGAAGAAAAAGAAAGAATAGAAAAATTGGCAAAATCAAATGGATTAGAGATCAAAATTCTTCCAAGAATTGGAATTTCAGAGGATAAAAATTCAACTCCAACAAAAATTTTGGCGTATCAAATGATGGGAATTGAAAAAAATGGAAACACATGTCCTTTCTTAGATACAGATAGTGGAAAAAAATCACCACATGGAGGATTTCCGTGTAGAATTTACAAAGAAAGACCACTTGCATGTATGACTTATCCATTAATTGAATCAGACCCAATTACATTTGATAAAAAATGCAAGTTTTGTAAAGAACATGGAACAGCAGACAAAAATCTAAATTCAGAAATAGAATCTCTTCTAAAGATTAAAGATAAAATGAATACCAATGCATCATTTATTTGGAGATTTGCAACTAAAGTAGGAGAGCCAGAAGATCAGCAAATTTTAGAATCTGGTTGGATTTTAGATGAATAGACTAGTTACAAAAATTGTATGAGGCATCATTCAACCAAAAATACAAAAAGCATTAGAACTTTTGTGTAATATGAGTGATGATGCATGGTCAAATCTAGATAAAGTTGATCAAAAGATTATTGAGATTCTCAACAACAATGCTAGAACCCCATCAAAAGAAATTGCATCAGAACTAACTAGATCAGGTCATGATGTTTCAGATAGAACAATCAGAAAGAGAATAGAACGCCTTGAAAAAAGTGGAATCATCAAAGGATACAAAGCTGTCCTAACAGACGTATCAGGAATTAACAAATATCAAGCAATATTGATGAAACTAAAACCATCAAAATCCCTTGAAGCAGTAAAAGATTCTATCAAAGAGTTCGTTACAAAATTAGATAATTATCTTCTAGTTGCAAATATGGAGGGGGAATGGAATATGTTAATAATGATTCAAGTGGATTCTGAAAAAACAAACACATCACAGAAAATAGTTGAAAAGTTTTCAGAAGAATTAATTGATTATAGAATTAATGAAATAGATATCAAAAATGCAAATATACTAAATATGTCTCTACTTTTATTGTAGTAAAGAATATTCTGATTCTGCCACATCAATTGCTTTTTTGAGTTCATCTAGTGTAAAGGGTTTTTGAATAAATGCTGAGACACCTGTACTGATTGTTTTGTTAACACGTTTGGTTGTTTTATCATCAGCAGTAATGACTACAATCTGTAAATTTATTTTATCTTTAAGTAATTTTGTTGCAACAACGTCACCTTCAAGATCTGGCAACCCCATATCAAGAAGAATTACAGGTTCTTTGTTCTCAGAAAATAGTTTTTTGCATCCTTTGATTCCATCTTTTCCATTCTCAAAAACATAAACTTCAGAATAACCTAATTTCTCAACATAATTTTCTAATTTCATTACAACTGCTTTACTATCATCAATTATTACAATAGGTCTTGTAACTTGAATTGTAGAAAGTGTAATCCTTTTTGCTTTTTGATATGCCTCTCTTGCTTTATCAAATTCTCCTAAACTCAAGAAACATTTTGAAGCGCAAAGTAATGCACCTTTCACATTATAGGGATTTTTTGAATTAGCATATTTTAAAAACAAATCTCCTGCTTCTTTGATTTCATTTTTAGATTCTTTTCCTTGTCTAGATTTGCATTCAGCAGATAACATATACAATAAAGCAGAGCTGACAGGGTCTGATTTCTTTGAAGATTCAGCTTGATTTAGGAATAGATTATGAGCAGTAATGAATTGTTTATTTTTCAGATGAGTAACTGCAATTTCACAATTTACTTTTGATGCCAATATCAATATTCGACGTTTTTATTTTATAAGATTTTGTTATGATAAATCAAACTATGGATTTATCACAGCACGACCAATAATTTTTCTGGCTTTGAGATCATTTAAGGCAGTATTTGCCTCATCAAGAGAATATCTTTTTGAGATTACTGGTTTTATAACACCTTTTTTTGCTAACTCTATTAATTCAACCATATCATCATAGTTACCAGTATAAGCACCCTGAATAGTAATTGATTTGAGAGGGATTGTTACCAGGGATAATTCAAGAGATCCTCCAAAAAGTCCAACAAGTATCAGATTTCCTCGTTTTCGTAATACCCCCAAAGCAGTTTTCACAGTTTGAGGGGCATTTACAAAGTCAATAATACTATCAGGCCCTTTGCCATTACAAATAGAAATTATTTTGTCTATTGGAGTTCCAGCTCCCGAAGCTAAAGACCCAGTAACATTAGTATTTACAACAAAATCTGCACCCATTTTTTTTGCAGTTTCAAATTTTTTGTCATCATTATCAATGCATACAATTTTGGCTTTGGTTATTGCCTTTGCAATTTGAATTGCCATCAATCCTAATCCACCAGCTCCAATTATCAACAAAAATTCTGGCGAATTTACATTTGCTTTTTTGACAGCAGTGTATGCAGTTAGTCCAGAGCAAGCAAGTGAAGTTGCAGAATCTAAATCAAGACCATCAAGTTTTGCCAAATATTTAGAATCAGGAATTAAAGCATAATCAGAATACCCACCATCTTGAAAAACACCTAGGGATCTTGGTGTATCACACAAATTTTCATTTCCCACTTTACATGCAGGACATTCTCCACAACCTATCCAAGGAAAAACTAAAACTTCATCTCCTTTGGATATTCCAGAAACGTTATCGCCAATTTCTTCAACAACACCAGCAATTTCATGCCCAGGAGTTACAGGGTATTTTACACCTCTATCTGTTACTTTCATAAATTTTCCATCTCCAAGATCATAGCCTCCTTCCCACAAGTGCAAATCACTATGACAAACACCTACAGATTTCACTTTAACTAGAACCTGATTTCCTTGAGGTGTAGGGGTTTCAAATTCTAATACTGCAAGAGGCTCATTAGGACCTGTAATTCTAGCAGATTTCATAGGCTATTTTTTCGTCATAACAATATAAGAGTTGACTGGAAGTGAGAGAAAAATAGAGCCCCTAGATATTATTGAATATGAACAAAGTTATCATATGAGTGAGGCAGAAACTCCCAATAGTATTTCTCAAGAACCAATAAACATCTTATTTAATCCCTCATCTGTTTCCAAAAAAGATGTTTGGGATATTGACATTATTCAAATTCTAAATTTATTAATAAAAATTCTAGAAAAATCAGGCAAAAAAGATCTTAAGGTTGCAGGAATGGCAGCATTGTCATCATCATTAATCTATAGAATGAAAGTAGAAAGTATTTTTGCATTACAAAGAGCTGCAATGGAGAAAAAACCAATGAACCAAAGAACGGATATAGATATTGAATTAATCGACATTCCATTTAGGCATGAATCCACATACCCAGTTACACTAGATGATTTATTGGGATTACTTCAAAATCTTATAGGTACAATTGCAAATCCTCAATCAAGAAGAAACAGTCGATTAGAAATTGAACCAATCGAAGCGCCGGACTTTCAAGAATATTTCACTTCACTTGAGAGCATAATTGGCAAATATGAAGACCTGGTTATGAAAAAAATATCACAAAAAGGATATGGACTACTTCAAGACATTATCTTAGAACTTGATGAAATAGATTCTATCAGATGTTTCTTTGCAATATTATTTTTAGCCAGAGACCAAAAGGTAGACCTTGAACAAATTGATGACGACATCAAAATTACGGTAATAAAAGAAGAATTAACAAACTGATCAATAATGGAGAAAAGATTTCTTTAACTAATTTTAGATGAGGAGTAGATAATTGGCAAAAATTTTGAATATGAATGAAGCAACAGCAAGAATTGAAGCAGCGCTTTACTCAGCAGGTAGACCTCTTAGAATAGAAGACCTAATCAGAGCCTCAGGCACAGAATCAAGAAAAAAAACGCTAGAATTACTCAATGACATTATGAAAAAGACAAAGTCAGCATTCAAAGCACTTGAGGTGGTCATACTTCCAGATGAATCATACGTATTTCAGTTAAAGCCAGAATACAGCTCAACTGTGAAAAGATATGCTTCGAAACCTGTTCTTCCAAATGCTGCACTAAAGACATTATCATACATTGCATATAGTCAACCAATATCATCAAAACAACTTGTGGAGACAAGAGGCTCTGGTGTTTATGCACATCTAAAAGAACTAAGACAATTAGATTACATCAGTCATCAAAATGTTGGAAGATTAAAAATTTACACAACATCAGAAAAATTCCAAAAGTATTTTGGAATTCAAGGAGATGTTGAAGATCTAAAACAAAGATTGTTCTCCAAAATTAGGAAAACAGCAAGTATGACACAAACAAATACAGATCCTCAAATTGTTACAGAACTAAACTAAGCAGATTTTAATTCAAGGCTAATTTTTTGCGTTTTGTATAAATTAGAGTAATTAAAACAAGGTTTTGTGAAAAAGTGCGTAGAGAATTTAGCAACTAGTAAAATAACTGGAGGAAGAAGACATCCACTTAGAACTAGACGAAAGTATGAAATTGATAGATACCCAAATGAGCCAATTAATGGAGCTCAAATTACAATTACAAGACACACTCGTGGAAAAAATAGAAAGACAGCTTTGAAATCAGTTGATTTTGTAAATTTATCTACAGGTGATGCCAAAGTCAAGAAAACAAAAATTATTAAAGTTTTGGACAATGCTACAAATAATGATTACAAAAGACGTGGCATCATTACAAAGGGTGCAATTTTAGAAATAAAAGAAGGTAAGTGTAGAATAGTTTCAAGACCAGGACAAAACGGAATAGCTAACGCAATTTTACTAACAGAATAAAATGAAAGATTACGAACATATCGTAATCTGGTTGGATTATTTCAACAAGAATTTAAAAAAATCTAAAGGGAGAAGAGCGGGATTAAGAAAATGTGTTTTTGATCCTTCATTAAAAGAATTAATTGATGCAACAAAAGCTGCAGGGTTTGAAATCACAGAATCAAATGACAAAGTAAGATTTCCTAAAAGACCTTTTGTTAGGTCAGGATATGTTGTTTTACCAAAAGGATCCTCAAAGACAATAATTCTTAACAAAATTTCTGAAAAACTAATTCTAAAAAGGTCAAAACAGTCAAAATAAAACCAAATCTAGCTCTTAGCTAAAGTAAAGTTGACAGAAGTCTATGAAAACAATATCATGTTAGTGTTGTTAATTGCAGGAGGTAGGAGAAATAATGCACCTAGCCGGAAGTGGCAGGGTAATCATTCAACTATCAGACAAACTAGTTGAAGGACAAATACTCTGTGACGAAAAAGGAACTAGAGTTGCAAAAGTAATGGAATTGATTGGTCCAGTAAGTAGACCATTTGCATCAGCTACTCCGTTAACAAATAATATAAAAAAATACATTGGCAAAAGTGTTTTCGCATCTGAACAACCTCCTGTAAGTACACCAAAAAAATTTAGGAGAAGAAGAAAATGAATATACTAGAAAACCAAAACTGTCCTGAATGTAAATCTACATTAGTAGATGACATGCAGAATGGCGAAATAATCTGCTCTGGTTGTGGCGTAGTAGTCGCTGATCAGATTGCAGACAGTGGTCCAGAAACAATTAGTTCGAATCTCGAAGACAAAATGAGGTTAGCAAGAGCAACAGGACAAACAACTTATTCTCAACATGACTTGGGAATAACAACTGAGATCTCACTTGGTTCAAAGGACTTTAGTGGAAAAACAATCAACCACGAAGTTGCAAATCAAATGCACAATCTCAGAAAATGGCAACAAAGAATACGAGTTTCCTCACCAAGAGAAAGAAGACTTGCAAATGTTTTAGCAAAAATGGGTGAAACATGTGACGGTCTTAATCTTTCAAAGAATGTGTTGGAAACTGCTTCTATAATATACAGAAACTTGGATGGACATGTTGATGTGAAGGGAAAATCAGTTGTAAGTATTACAGCTGCTACAATTTACATGGCATGCAAACAATGTGCAGTAGTAAGATCACTAGAAGAAATTTGCCGAGGAATTTGTCCAGCAAAAGATGTTAAATCAAAAACAAAACTTGCAGCAAGATACTATAGAACCATGGTAATGGAAATGGGACAATGTGTTGCCCCAGTTGTAACCATGGACAAATACATCTCAAAGATAGCAAACATGACACAAACTGAAGTTAGAGTTGAAAGACTAGCCTTGGAAATTGCAGAAAAAACCAAAGATAGCAGCATTTCAGATGGAAAGGCACCAAATGGAATTGCAGCAGCATATCTGTATGTGGCATCAGTACTACTTGGACAAAACGTACTTCAAAGAGACGTTTCAAGTGTTGCAGGAGTCACAGAAGTTACTATCAGAAATAGATGTAAAGAGATTCTAACATGTTACAAACTCAAAATTACTTTGAGACCAACTCTGGCCTAAACTATACACACCTTTTTTTATTTTTTTTATCTAGAATGTCTGTTAGGATTAGCTAAATTTCGTCGGCATTATATAGCGATATAAAATACATCGCAACATGGCAGT
>Ga0209987_10000532_pt1 | contig 20048 bp, 21 predicted proteins | sample N074metaG_FD_182134 | JGI IMG/M metagenome (GOLD analysis project Ga0209987, IMG submission 182134) | Deep subsurface microbial communities from Kermadec Trench to uncover new lineages of life (NeLLi) - N074 metaG (SPAdes) (version 2) | ecosystem: Environmental > Aquatic > Marine > Ocean trench...
AATAAGAAACTGGCCGAGTGGCAACAGTTTTACAACTTTGCACGGCCGCACGGCGCTCACCAGGGTCGTACGCCTTACGAATCGCTCAGAGAAAAGTTAACATGACGGGCGAGTGTCCAAACGGCGTCATCTACTACAGCGATACACTGCGGGATTTTTGCCGCTCAGTCGGACGGAAAGCGGTCGTCATGGTTGACGAAGCTTACAACGAGATCACCGATCATCCCGAGTACACCTCGATGGTCGATCTGGTTCGCGAAGATGAAAACGTAGTCGTCATGCGGACATTTTCAAAGATATTCGGCATGGCGGGTTTGCGTGTAGGCTACGGCATGGCGCGACCGGATCTCGCTGCAACGATTGCAGGACACGTCATGGCCTGGCCGAATGCTGTGGGTTTGGCAGCAGCAAACGCAAGCTACACCGACGATGAGTTCATCAATTTTTCACGAGCGAAAATCCACGAGGGCCGCAAAATGGTCAATGAAACGTTCCGCGAGAACGGGATCGAACCATTACCATCGCAGGCGAATTTCGTTTATGCAGATATCGGCCGCAATGCCACTGTGTTTCAGAAGCGGATGGCAGAGAGGGGTATCCTTATCCGCGGAAGCTTCGATCTCTACCCGAATTACACACGTGTCAGCATGGGCAAGATCGAGGACATCGAGGTTTTCCAACGGGTATTTACCGAAGTATTTAACGCATGACAGTCGCCTGTCCCTCCTGAATATTCATCCGCATTGATTTCATCGCCTGGTTCCGAACAACAGGGGCAGCCTTTGGACTATGCTCAACGTCATGCACTGTAGTGCCAAGTGGGCAACAGCTGCCAGATAACTGTTTGAAATATAAAGCTTTCATCGGTCCGGCACTGGACTGAAAAACCGCGTGCAGGTACTTGACCGGCTGCATCCAAAGATCGGGAAATGAAAGCCAGGAAGCTGGGTGTCCCTAAAATTCTGCCAGAGCTTCTTCAATAGCTTCCTGATAGGCGAAGATAGCTGGCGTCCCGCCCGTGTGCAGGAATATGAACGTGGAACTGTCATCCGCTAATTTCGCATGATGAATCACTGCGGCCATCGCCTTGCCGCTATAGACCGGATCGAGCATTAGTCCTTCTTTTTGTGCACCGAGAATAATGGCCCCCAAGGTGGCATGACCCGCTATTCCATATCCAGGTGCCAGGAAGGCATCGCTTAATTTTATGTCCTCATCTGTCACCGTCGACTCTGTTTCCAGTAGCGTAGCGATGCCATGACAGGTTTCATAAATTCGTGCACGCTGACGTGTGGCATCGCGGCGCACGCAAATGCCTGTCACCTGGATGGTCGAACCGAGGGCGCGGAGCCCGAATAATAGCCCGGCGTGGGTAGCCCCTGATCCTGAAGCCAGGAAGATCTCGTTCACCGGCAGGTCACTCTCCATGATCTGGCTCAACAATTCTTTCGCTGTCAATACATAAGCAAGCGAACCCAGTGGAGGATGACCTGGAGCAAGGGGAATGATGTAGGGTCTGCTTCCTGCGTCCCGGAGATCAGCAGATATCTTCTCGAGCTGGCGATCTGCGCCGGATTCATCCTCACCCTCAGGGTATGAATGCAAGGTGGCGCCAAGCAGCTTGTCGATCAACACGTTTCCGGAGTCTCGATAACGAGGATTCTTTGTTGCCACTCGTTCTTCGAGCTGGATATGACAGGACATTCCCAGCTTTCGCGCACCTGCGGCGGCCGCTCGCACGAAGTTCGATTGCACCGCGCCGGTAATCAGGATTGTATCGGCGTCCTGCGCGCTGGCGGCGCCCAGGTAGAATTCCAGCTGGCGGACTTTGTTGCCACCGAAGGCCAGGCCGGTGCAGTCATCTCTCTTCACGAGCAATTGGGCGCCGCCACAATGCCTGGTGAGGTTTGGCATGGACTCAAGCGAAGTCTGGCCTGTAAAGAGTTGTTGTCGGGGGATCGAGGCAATGCGACCGAACTCCGTGGAAAATTCCGACGTCATTTTCATGTTTGGTCTGCCTTAGATGAGAGTGGAGAAGAGAATGATCGCGGTGGACGCAAGAATGATTATCAATAACCAGCGAAATGTTCGCTCAGTAAGACGACTGCTGAGCAATCGACCAACCAGGACTCCGACAACTGTCGATGGTGTGAGCATGACGCAGAGCCTGAAGGTGTCCGCACCGATCCCGGCCAAACCGAACTGGAGTACCAGGGCGATCGCATAGGCGAATACGAACATAAGCAAAATAGTGGCGCGTATCGTTTCTTTGCCAAACCCCCTGGCCGACATCCACGCGGCCGGAATCGGTCCCGGCATGGCGAGGCTGGCGCCCATTATTCCCGCCATCACGCCAATTGATATTTGCTCGACCTTAGCGGGCGCCGCCTGCAGCGGGTGAGATGGGGCACGGTTAGCAAGGAGTGTCAGGATCAACGTAAACAGGACAGCAAGACCGGCGAATGCCTTGAGAAAAGCAATATCCATACCAAGGAAGATCAGAAGACCCAGAGGAGACCCGATGGCCAATCCGAGCAACAGGTTCGGCAGCAATCGTCGATCCGCCTGTTGCCAAAGCGACGGAGTCAGAAGCACGGCAATCAGGAGGTTGAGTACAATGCTGATCTGTATGGCTGAGCCGTCGTTCAACGCGATCAGCAGCACTGGTCCGGCGATGACGCCAAAACCGATGCCTGTTGCCGATTGCAGCGCGGAAGCGCCGAAGACCGCAAAATTAAGGACGAGAAATTCCTGATCCATGTCAGTTGGCTGCGCTGCAAAGAGACGGCAAAAATGCTACTGGCCGGCGTATCTCAGTGCAATCTGAAAAGATACGTCCGGAACGGAACGCGGTTTCACGTCCTCGCCTACCGAAAGCATGAGTCGGTAGCGATTTGATACGCGCAAATCGGCGCCAAATGTCAATGATACGGACGTTGCGCCCAGATTATCGATTTCCGAGTCATAAACCGCACCGCGTATCCGGCTTTGCAGTCTGAGAGCCACATTTTGGTGCACGTGAAAGCCAAGTCCGAATGAGAGCTGACCAACGAAATCGTTGTATCGATCTGCCAGCCGGTCGGGCTCTCCCAGATAAGTAACATTGACGCGATAAAAGCCGCTCAGATTTGCCTTTCCCCAGAGGTTTACGGTGTCGCCGGCAAGCCCAAGGCTTATGTCCGTACCGCCACTACCCAAAAGCTCATCGCTTTCGCCTGTCGGTAATTTGATTCCGAATCGCAACGCCGTACTGTGACCCTCCGTTTCTGATAGCCGCCACCCCGCCAGCAGCCGAATGTCGCCTGCGCCATTCGCGTCACTGGTCAAATCCATCAGTGTTGCTTGCGAGTCCGCATACAAGAACTGCAGCTGGTTACGCTCGCGCGTTGCACGCGGGCCATCCGGGAGTCCGAAAAAATCATGCCAGCCATCGATAATTGAATCGAGGTTTCCCGACCGGTGCCACAGGTAGGGTACCTCGATGCCGATATCGAGCCGGTCGGAAAGCCCGTATCGATAGGTAAACGCCAATCGGGTGGTTTCCCCATCGAGACGCAAGACTTCGCCGTCACGGGTTGCGTCGATGTTGTGGCTCGCTATGATTAATGATGCACGCCAGCCGTGATGGCCGCGACCGATGATCTCACTGCCCTCGGTACTCTCCGGAAAACCAAAAATCCCGGTCAGCGGACCGTTGTCGTGATCGGGAAGAGCGTCCGCAGCAGACTCGCAGACAAAATGAAGCAGAAAAATCGGTGTGGCCAATTGCCACGCCAGTATGATCGGACATCGCTTCAACGGGATTCCTTGTGAACGAAAGATCGGCGCGGCGAATTATCGCCGCGCCGATCTTTATTGAGCATTCAGCTTTGGTTCTAAAGCCGGAATCCTGAATTAGAACCTGAAGCCGAAACGCACACCGTAGAGCCGAGGCGGCTCATAGGTCGCGCCACAATCGTAAACCGGATTCGACAATGAGCTCGCCGAGCCCACGGCAGAGCCGCAACCCGAGGAATTGAAGACATCGTCATCCTCAATGTTGAAAACAAAAGCCTCGCCATACCATTTGCCGTCTGCATGCTCGTAGCCGAGCGTGACATTAGTCTTGGTGTAGGCTTCACGAGCTCCGGCGCCGGCTGAGCCAATGGTGCGATTGCTGATATCGAAAAACGACTCGCTCTCGTAGTGAAACTGAAGCTGTGGCGTCCAGGTTCCGCCGAGCGCATCAAAGGTCGCCGGTACAATACTGAATGTCATGTTAAAGTCCGGCGCCCGCGGCAAGTCATTGCCGGACACATCGACTTCTTCTCCAGTGAAGTCATCCTGAAAGCCCTCGAATTTGTCGAACTCGGCGGATAAAAAGCCCAGCGCCACGCTTGCAGAGCCAGATTCCCCGAACAGCAACGTGCCCTCGGCTTCCAGGCCAAAGATCGTGGATTCCGCGGCGTTAAAGGTGATGTTGGTCCTGGTGCCATCAGCGGGGTTGGTGAAAATGGCAGACTGCTGCATATCGGTATAGTCGTAATAGAACGCTGCCAGGTTCAGGCGACCGCGGCCGGCGAGTAAATCCCATTTCGCGCCGGCCTCGAAAGCAAGAATTTCTTCGGGCTGAAACACGAATAACGTACCGTCAGTCGTCGTGCCCTGGCTGCCCCGGTTCCAGCCGCCGGACTTGAAGCCGGTTCCGACCTTGATATAGGTCAGCAAGTCGTCGCTGGCTCTCCAGTCAAGTCCGACAGTCCAGGTGGTTTCGGTCCAGTCAGGATTCGATACCTGCGGGATGCCGCCGTCCCGCATGTCCGGGTCGCCGGATCCGCAAATATTGAAAGATCGACCGGTGGGATCACCGTTGGTGCCGTGGTTATTAAAGAACACACAGAACGTGCTACCAGACTCAGGATTTGCAAAATTTCCGCCTTTGTCTTTTTCATCGCGTGTCCAGCGAACGCCCGCTCTCAATGTAACGGAATCGCTGATGTCGTATGCGCCGTTGACGAATCCCGCGATTGAATCACTCGTCAGATCCCGATCGATGAATTGCACGATTTGTTCGTCAAAACCGAACATGTTCACCGGCCCCGGTGTCGTTGGCTGTCCGGCGTTTCGGCTCGGGTCTCTCGAAAGATGGACCTGGAAGATACCGTCAATCGTCTCTTCCAGGTAATAAAGGCCCGTAAGCCACTGAAATTTGCCGTCACCGGACGATGCCAGGCGAAGTTCATGCGATATCGATTCGGATTCCGTCGATTCAACGATCGAACCGGTAGCGGCGATGCCATTCGCTATGATCGCGGTACCGTCGTTATCATCTGCGTACTCGCCTTCGTGTAAACGGTACGCGCCCAGGTAGTAAAGATCCATCGAGCCAAAACTGTGATCAAGCTGGATGCGGAAGTTAGTGTCGTCATTGTCCCTGAAGCCCTGCGTATTTAACGGGTTATCCTCCAGCGGGTTGCTGGTGTTGTTGCACGTTATAATTGCACCGCCTGGCTGAGCGGCGGTAGCAGTAGTCAGCCCGAATGGCGCCAGTTCGGCTTCGCTCAGGCAACCAAGGTTGCTTCCAGCCTGTCCTACGCCATTACGTGAATAGGTCTCTCCGGTGAACAGCAACGAAGTATTATCGCCAATTTCCCATAACAGGTGGGCGCGAAACGCCAGTTCATCTACATCATTTGAATCTTCGGTGATGCCAACGGAGCCGGGACCACTATTGTTCGTAAAACCGTCGCGAGTGTTACTCATGAAAGAACCGCGAAAAGCAACGCTGTCGCTCAATGGAATGTTGACCGCACCGTTTGCCCGGAACTGATCAAAATTTCCGACCGCTAATTCGATGTCACCATCAACTTCGTCTAATTGTGGCTTCTTTGTAATTACATTTACCACGCCAGAGGTACTGTTTCGACCATACAGCGTGCCCTGCGGCCCACGCAAAATCTCGACGCGTTCGGTATCGAAAAAGTAAGCATTGGCGCCGGAAAGACGCGGAACATAGCTGCCGTCAACGTGAAATGCGGTGGTGGGATCTGCGCCATTGCGTACGTCAGTGCCAGCAACGCCTCGCACCACTATGATTAAACCGTCACGGTTGGCCTCTGAATTTACATCGAAGTTCGGCACCATTTCAGCCAATGTATCCGGATCGACAACGCCTGCACGAGCAAGTGCGTCTCCGGTAATAACGGAAACTGCCACCGACGTATTTTGTACCGTTGCCTCGCGTTTTTCCGCGGTGACCACGATCTCCTCAAGAGTCGTCTGCGCCATCGTGCCGTTTGCAAAAAATAGTGACGCGAACATCACAAAAACGCCTTGTGGAATTACGCGTTTAATATCGTTCATGATTTATCCCCCGATAATAGTGCCGCGAGCAGAGCCGGTGGTTCTCCGGCCTTTATTCCGGAACCCGGCCTCATCAGCATCTAACAAAATGTACGGTACAGTACATCATAACGCAGTCTACGCAGGGTTTCTATCAGGGCCTGTGTGAGATTACTAAAGGGTTTCAGGACTGTTTCTGCAGATTAGCCCTCATCGAGGGCGCCCAGCTGACCCCGGGATAGCTGCGTAATGCTAGTGGTTGCTACGCCGGCGTGACGCAGTGCTACTTCGGTTGTCTTGTTCGCAAAGCTGACTCGCAATGTCAAAAGTCTCATCCGACGCTCGCCTGAAATCGGTGCGCCGGTCGTCAAAGAGCTCGTAGGTGCATTGACAATCACTCGCGTCGCAACCACCAAGTGGCAGCATCGGTACTTCATCGCTGAGGAATCGCTGGCCCGCAACCGCCTGGACCGCTGCGCAGCAGTCCGCGCGGATTCCGTTTACCTGAACCCCACGGTACCTGCTTTTCCCATTAATGCGTTTGCGTGTTGTCGACGTTCGTATGCCGGCCAGACTCGCTAAAAGTCCCATTCGTCAGCTCCTCCTGAATGCCCGGGAAAATTAGCATTTCGGCAGGTCAGAATCGTTGCGCTGGATCTCGGAAAAAAGCGGAACAGCATCTCCTGAATGCCTGCCCTATAGTGGATCTTCAGAATTGCCCCTCACGAACCGGTAGATCAAAAGTCCCACCGCCGCAAAGGCCACCAGGAGGATTGCCAGGCCGCCGGGTCCCATGGAATCGAAACCGCCTTGTTCGAATATCATCAAGGAAAAGGTCAGCACAAAAACAACAAACGTAATACCGAAATAACGCCACTTCTTGGAATTCATGATTTCCCCTGGATCAGTAAGGAGCGGAATCGGACTCAACGCCTCTATCTTGTGGCCGCATTGTATATTGCGGTTCCAATCCCCCACCCCAATCCGAAAGAAAACCCTAATGCAGCGCCGATGATTCCGTAGCTTGTTGCGCCCCCTACAGTGCCCGTGAAGGCAGCGCCGAACACAGATCCTGCCATGCCGCCCGCCGCACCGCCTTGGAATGCGTAACTGTCCAGGGCACCACCGCCACTAACCAGGTGAATTTCATCCAGCGTCAGTTCCCGAATACCGCTCTGTTTGTTAAGGACCATTTCTACTCTCCTTGTGAAGGTCTCATTTACAGGACATGCCAGGCAAACAACCAATCCGGCATCACCTAAGTTAATTTACTGCGTCATCAATGTCGAAGGTCATTTCTGTATGAAAGGCCGGGAAATGAAAACCAGGAAATCGTGGGTGTGCTCAAATTGGTACTCAAATTGGTAACACCGAAATCAATTCACGATAAGATCGTCTGCATGGCGACGCTTTACTATTATCACGACCCGATGTGCAGCTGGTGCTGGGGATACCGCCCTGCCGCACAGCAATTGTTTTCCTCGCTGCCGGAGGGCGTACAGCGAAAAAACATTCTTGGCGGGCTGGCGCCGGACAGCGATCAGCCAATGCCACAGGCACAACGCGAGGCCATCGCCAGTTACTGGCGGCGCATCGCATCAATGCTGGGAACCGAATTCAATTACGATTTCTGGACCAATTGCGAACCTCGCCGATCGACCTATCCGGCCTGCAGGGCGGTCATCGCGGCTGCGAGGCAGGGGCGTGAGGAGGAGATGATCCTCGCGATTCAAAGGGCCTATTACCTTGAAGCACAAAACCCCTCGGACCTGGATACGCTTCAGCAATTAGCCGGGCAACTGGCTCTGGATGCGGAATCTTTCAAAGCAGACATTGCATCGAGCGACACGGAGGCGGAACTGCAAAAGCAGCTCAGCTTCACTCGCGAATCAGGCGTGTCAGGTTTTCCGTCGCTGGCCCTGGAACAGGATGGCCAACTGGTAGCAATAAGTGTCGACTACAAGCACTACGACACGTCGTTGAAGCAAATCCGGCAGGCCTTAGCTTAGCCTTTCATCGCCTATGGAAGTTTACGGTCACTTGACGCATCCGCCAGAATGTCGAACAGTTCGGGACGGTATTGCCTGACTTCTTCCTCGGACAATCCTTCCAGGGAATGCGGAAACTTGAGCCATTGCCCGGTCTCGTGCAGGTAATAATCAGGAACCCGGTTCGTCAGATTTCTGGACGGCTTGTAATAGGGTACTGCCACGCGAATGTCCTCGGGGGTGTTACGGCGGGCCTTTTCCCTCAAATGATTGATCAGCGCTTCAATGGTATGCCCGGTATCAAAGACGTCGTCAACGATCAGCAGCCGGTCTTCGTGAGTCACATTCTTGATCAGGTAGTTCAAACCGTAGATCGCAATCTCCGTGGACTGGTTGTCGATGCCGGTATAAGACGCTGTCCGGATAGCGATGTGGTCGGAAACGACGCCTCTGTAGGACAGGAACTCCTGCACGGCTATGCCGATCGGTGCCGCCCCTCGCCACAGTGCCAGGATGAAGCTGGGATGAAATCCGCTGTCAAACACCATCGAACCCAGGCGAAACGAATCGTCCAGCAGCGATTGCGGGCTGATGTAAAATTTGTCGACCACAGCGGCAACTGTCCTATTTGCAAGGCGCGGATGCAAGTGGCCCGCATCGCCCGGCATGATCAAGTGCTAGAATTTGGCCGATGACAAAGAAGCGCTTCATCGACGAAGCAGACCTGATTTATGATTCATTCCGCCTGGGCGTGCACATATTCAACGATGGCTTCAGGCCTACTTTTCTTGTTGGGTTGTGGCGTGGTGGCAGTTCAGTCGGGATCTATGTTCAGGAATGCCTCCAGTACCTGGGTGTCGAGACGGACCACATTGCGGTGCGAACATCCTATACCGGTCAGCCGGATTACCAGCAGATGGTCGAAAACCCTGAAGACAACATCAGGGTACACGGCACTCAATACCTGCTGGAAACGCTGAATGCGGAGGATAGTCTATTGCTGGTAGACGATGTCTGCAGTTCCGGGCTGACTTTAAGGGTTGTCATTAGGCGGCTGGAGCAACGCCTCAAGCGGAACATGCCACGGCAAGTAAAGATCGCCACCGTGTGGAACAAACCGGGTCACAATCGCACCGGCCAAGCGCCGGATTATTTCATACATGAGACCGACGACTGGCTGGTGCTGCCCTACGAGCTCAGTGGCCTGACAATGGATGAAGTGCGCGCAAATAAACCCGTTGCTGCTGGGTTGATCGAAAAATCAGACAGGCAACCGACCTGACGGGCGGATAAACAGTCATGGAGCTTGTTGCGTCAATTTTCCGTCAGCAAGCGTTCGATGTATTCGAAAGCGGCATCCGATTCCGTCTGTGCAAGCGAGAACAGGGCCTGTTCCCGAACATCCAGGTCGAGCTGGCGATCTTCCAGTACACCTGCCAGCGCTCTCGCTGCACGTTCCCCGGGCAACTGGGATAACGCAAACACGGCTTGCTCGCGTACCTCCGCATCACGCTCATTGACGATCGCCTTACGAATTTCAATTTCACTTTCCGCTGCCTCAATCTGAGTCAGCCAGAACCAGGCCTGCGAGCGAACGTCGCCGTCAGGATCTTCCTTCCCCTGCCGAATCAGCACCTCGGCACGGTCGGTCGCCACCGACTGCGAGTACGAAAAGGCGGCATGTACACGAATGTCCGCGCTACTATCTCCAAACATTATGTTCTGAATATCGTCTGCCGTTTCGTCGATTCGCAGCTGCGCCATCCAGAAAATCGCATCTTCGCGATGCTCGTCGTTGTCATCTGATGTTGCAGTATCAAGAAGGAATTTAAGTGCGCCGTTTCCGGCATGCATTGCAACGGTGGCGATCGCCTCTGTGCTGACGCTGGACCCGGCCGAAACGTATCGCCGCAACCACGCAACGCTCTCGTCCACATCGACCGATCCCAGGTATGCTATTTTGGCGTCACTGGTTACAGGACATTGCGAGCTGAGCGCCCGGATCTTTGTCGCCGTACCGGACCGCATTAGCGTGTAGATCTGAACTTCATCCGCAGGAAACGGATTGCTATCCGTCGTATTGAATCCGCCATGCCGCCCGTCGAGGTTGCAGCGCTTTTTGGTAGCAGCGTCATTGTTCCAGGAAAAACAGCACAGTTCCGGTGCGGAGTCGACAACAGCAACTCGCCACGAAAACCAGCCGTCTGCGTCAGCTACCGGTAAGTTTGCTGCCCAAGAGCTGGCCGGATAGGCAAAAAGCAGGAAAAGACTCGCGGTAACTCTTGACAGGGACATTAGCGCTCACTATCGAGGGCTGAACCAATGACATCCCAAATAGCCTCGCTCTCCATCATGACGAGGTATTCCAGCAGTTCCCGTTTCTCCACCGGGTCCTGGCTGGATCGATACAACTGCAGAACCCCTTCATCGTGACCTGAAATCAACAGGCCATCCAGCGCCGCTTCGCGAACGTCGGGCGAGTCCGAGCTCCGATATATCTCGACAAGCGCCGTATTGGATTCGGCGCCACCGACGATGCCAAGTGCCTGTGTTGCCTGCGCCTGTTGTTGCGGATTGCTGCCGTCCATCGAGAGTTCCCGGAGGGTCTCGAAATCACCGGAGATCGCATAGGCCTGAATCAGGGTCTCGGACATTCCTGCCCGATTACGCAACATGCGCAATTCTTCCCGCGCATCCATGGCCGCCAGAATTTCGATTGCCTCCTCAAAGTCCTCTTCACTTTCCGCGCTCGCCGCGATTTCGTAAACGGCATTGCTGTCATCAGCAATCAGGTAAGCCTGAAGCACTGCCTCGCGAACATCGCCGTCCCCCGTTCCATACAGTTCGGCCAGTCCGGACAATGCTGCCGGTTCCCCCCCAATGCCTATCATTCGTATCGCTTCCAGCCTCAGCTCACCACTACCTTGCCGCGCTGTTTCAAGCAACAGTGCCTGTGCCTCAGGCAGATCGATCTGGCTGAGAACAAAAAGTGCACGCTCCTTTACCTCGTCACTGCTCTCGCCCTCGATCACTTTCGAAAGAAGCGGCAACGCCCGCTCCGGCGGTGCTGCCATCAATGCCTCAAGGGCGGTGATCTTCAACTCCTCGACATCATCGAGCGCGTCAGATTGGGCGATGCTGGTGCTCGTCATCAATGCAAATGTAGTGGCAACAAAAAGTCTTGTAAAAATGTACATGTGCAGTTTCCTCAATTAAATCGTATGTGGTTCTTCTGATGCCTCACGTGCGAGTTTGGTTAGCATCACATTCAGCTCGAATGCCAATTGTGCGCGCAGCGCTTCCACATCTTCAGGTGCAATATCATCGGCGGCGAGGCGCACAAGTATCGGTTCGAACGCTCGTAATACACGCGCCAGCCTTGGTGAACTCTTCCGTTCCGCCGCACGTTCAAAAAGCCGGTTTTGCTCAATTATTCCCATGATCAAAATGGCGCGATCCGCATTGGATACCATTGGTAGCCGGGCGATCTCGCGCTGGCTGTCACGCAGATGTACTTGCAAGCCACGTGCGAAGGCAGCCGGTGTTGTTGTTTCGGGAAACGTCGTAGTTTCGGCCGCAGTGTCAATCGTTACCGGCGACACGATGCCGTTGCCGGAAAAGTAAACGCCAATTCCAATGCCGAGCGTCAGGGCGGCAGTTACGGCAGCACCCCAAAAAAAGGACATGAAGTTGAAGGGTTGGCCCGGCCTCGAAAGTCTGTTGCTATCCATACGTGCGGCGCGATCGATGCTGTCGTGCCAGCGCTGTACAGCGTGTGCCGGCGCAGGTTGAACATCTGCTTCGGCAAGTGCAGAGAGCTGGTTCCGAAGTTCGTCGTAGCGGCCTGCTAGAGCAGAATCTTCCCTGAGGGCGGCTTTAATTTGCTGCCGCTCCCTGTCAGGTAATCCGTCATCGTAGTAATAAAGAATCAATTTTTCGTCATGCATAATTCCTGCTCCGCAGGTCGACCATGCTTTCGCGTAGTTTCCGAACACCTCGAAATAGTGCTTGTTTGACTGTGTCGACTCTTACGCTCAGTTCATCGGCAATTTCCTGGAGGCGCCATTGCTCAAGGTGCTTGAGCACGAAGCAGACCCGTTCGATCTCACTCAATCGTGCTGCTGCGGCCGAAAAGTAATTTCCAAGCTCTTCCACGGACCTCGCGCCCTCCGGTGTGATGTCCTCATCGGGGATGTCTATCCCCAGGGGTTCGAAGATGCCGGGTCGGTCTTTCCTGAGTAATTGCAGCGCGGCATTGACGGCAATGCGATGAATCCAGGTCTCGAGGCGAGCTGAATGTTCAAACTGATGCCGTTTGTTCCAGGCACTGAGAAGCGCCTCCTGCACGGCATCCTCGGCCAGTTCATGGTTTCGCGTTATCTTCAGGCATGCGGAAAACCAGCGATCCGAGCGGTTCGAAATCGCTTCGTGAAAGTCCGCTTGCGTCGGCGAGCCTGCGCTTTTCATTACTGCCACCATCCAGTCTTTGATGCCTCAGGTCAGCATTTGGTTAGCAACTGTCGCAGATGATAAGCAAATGATGTCCTGGCTCACGGGTGGCAGTGGTTCAAGCGATGCTCGGCAACGGGTGCAGGCGGGTATAATGTCAGAGGCCGATACGCGAGAGTGGAGCTCCACGAGTAGATTAGGGAGTCGATCTGGTTATGCAATTGAGGCTAATCGTAATTGGCGGCCTGCTCGGGATCTTTTTCGCTTCAGGCGCCGGCGTGTTCCTCGGATTAGGGGTGGGTGCCGCATTGGGATACGTTCTCGGTCAGCTCCGCTCCCTGCAAGGCAAAGTAGACGAACTCAGTAATAGGATCGAGCGCTCGTCTGACGTAGAGCCGGCCGCGGAACCGCGGACCGGAGTTCCTGAAGCTCAGTCTCCGATGGCGCGGCCGCTGGCCGAAACACCGCCTGCTCCCGCCATTGCGCGTTCTGCAGAAATGGCGTCCGGGCAAGCGAAACCGATGCCGCTAACTGGCGAGGCACAACCGGCATCGCCAGGAGTACGGTTTGCCGAGCCTATTTCCAGGATGGTCGAGATGGCGAAACGCTGGCTTACGACCGGCAATGTGCCGGTCAAGCTCGGTGTCATCGTTTCCTTTTTCGGTGTCGCTTTTCTTTTAAGGTATGCCGTCGACCAGGGATTTATCGCCCTTTCGATCGAAGCGCGCTACCTCGCCGTTACAGCGGCGGCGGGTGTACTGCTGACGATCGGCTGGCGGCTGCGTGAAAAGCTCCCGGTATACGCACTAAGCCTGCAAGGCGGTGGCATCGGCATTTTGTACTTGACGATCTTTGCCGCCTTCCGGCTGCACGAGATTGTGCCGGCGCCATTTGCCTTCGTTCTCCTGCTGGCATTGACCGCGTTCACGGGCGTCCTCGCGGTACTGCAGGACGCCATGGCGCTTGCCATCCTGGGAACCGTGGGTGGCTTTCTCGCCCCGGTACTGGTCTCGACCGGTGCCGGTAATCATGTCGCGCTATTCAGTTATTACCTGCTGCTGAACCTGGCGATTCTCGGCATCGCCTGGTATCGGGCGTGGCGCATCCTGAATGTCCTCGGATTCGCGTTTACTTTCGGTGTTGGCACGTATTGGGGCTATGAGTATTACCGGCCGGAATTATTCACAAGCACCGAACCATTTCTACTTGCCTTCTTTCTGTTTTACCAGGCGATCGCAATTCTCTTCGCTTTTCGTCAGCCTCCGAAACTTCGTGGCATCGTCGATGGAACCCTGTTATTCGGCACACCGGTAATCGCGTTCGCGTTGCAGTCACGACTTGTCGAAGACACGGAGTTCGGCCTGGCGATCAGCGCCATCACTGTAGCGGTTTTCTATACGCTGATTGCAACATGGTTGCAGCGAACCCAGGGCAAGCAGATGCGCCTGCTGATCGAATCATTTATTGCTCTCGCCGTGGCATTCGCAACCATTGCTATTCCGCTGGCGCTCGACGACAGGTGGACCGCGGCAGCATGGTCGATGGAAGGTGCGGCCCTGATCTGGATCAGCGTGGGTCAGCGGCGGTTGCTTGCGAAGCTCGCAGGAACGGCACTGCTGGCGGCGGCCGGTGTCGCCTTCGCCAAACATGGCTGGACCAGCAATCCGGCCATGCCGGTTTTGAACGGCAACTTCCTTGGCGGCCTGTTGATCAGTGTTTCTTCGTTGTTCTCCGCACGTTATCTGGCCGCGGACAGAAACCCGCTTCGCGGACAGTCGTTACTTTCTGTACCTTTGCTGCTATGGGGCCTGGGCTGGTGGGGCGCAACGGGCACCATGGAAATATTTGAATGGACCGCCAGCAAGACCGAGTTGCACATTCTGACTGCGTTCATTGCGATAAGCGTTGGTCTTCTCGCGTGGCTCGGCCGCCGTTACGAATGGACTGCAGCGCGGCGCTCAACGCTTGTATTCTTGCCGACGCTTCCGCTTATCGCAATCCTCTACCTGTTCCAGCACGAACATGTGCTCGCAGGCATCGGCACGCTCTCCTGGGTGCTTGCGGCGATTGCTCATTTCACTTTGCTTCGTGCATACGACTTGGGATCTGGCCGCGTCGAATCAGCCTGGCATTTCGCCGGTGCGCTGTTTCTTGTCGCAATCATCGCCTACGAAGTTTACTGGCGGATGGACAAGGCGGAGCTCAGCGATGTCTGGGCAGGCAGTGGCGCCATACTCGTTCTCGCGCTGGCGGCAATTTTCATCATGTTCATGCGCCAAAAGTTCGCATGGCCTTTACAACGTTACTGGAACGCATACCTGGCAGCTGCCGGAATCTTGATCGTGGCGCATTTACTGGCCGTCGCCGCAGCGGGGTTGGATAGTCCGGGCAATCCACAACCGCTTTCGTTTATACCGATCCTCAATCCCTATGATGTATTGACGATCATCGGGCTTGGTGTTGCGCTGCACCTGATCGTCACCATGAAGCTAACCAGCAAATGGCTGGTAGAGGGAGGATTCCGCGTTGCCACTATCCTGTGGTCGCTGGCGGCTTTTGCACTGTCCACTATTGCTGTTATACGCGGTGTGCATCACCTCGGTGGTGTCGAGTGGCAGCAACGAGTACTGGCGAATTCAGTCTCGGTGCAATCTGCGCTGTCCATTTACTGGGCAATCCTCGGATTCGGCGGCATGATCTGGGGCGCTCGTCAGCAAAATCGCTGGATATGGGTCGCCGGTACCGGGTTGATGGCACTCGTGGTGATCAAGCTGTTTATTGTCGATCTCGGTAATACCGGCACTGTCGCGAGAATTATTTCCTTCCTTGGCGTCGGTGCATTGCTGCTCGTGGTCGGTTATTACGCACCTGCGCCACCGAGACAGGCGCTCGCTGCGGACGACTAGGACATGAGACCGGTGCTGTTTTTTACCTGTGTGTTGCTGTTCCCGATCACCATCGGCGCACAGTCGAGCGATACGCCGGCTGATGCGCCCGTACTCCTGGACTATGCCTGGGGGTTTCTGATCGAGGCCAGCGAGAATGCCAGTTTTTATACGGTCGAATTGCCACTCGAGGTAAACCAGTCCGTTAGCGATCCTGACCTGCGCGATGCCGGGGTCTATAACAGCGATGGACGTCCGGTGCCACGAATATTTGAACAGGCCGGCGAAGATCGGGACCTGGTTGAGCGCAGCAATCCGTTGCCGACGTTGCCGCTATATGAAACGGTTGATAGCCGGACTGACGAAAACAGGTTGTTGATCGAACGTGAAGGTGATAGCACGCGGTTCAAATTCGATCTGGAAGATCTGCTGGTGACCGATGAGGACAAACGGCTGCGTGCCTACATCGTCGATACCAGGCAAACCGATGACAACGCCGTCGCGCTGGACCTTGTCTGGGCCGGGCTGGAGCCCGGCTTCATGGGTCGCGTCATGGTCGATGGCGGCAACAATCTCCAGGAATGGAGTCCCGTAGGCTCGGCCGTGGTCGCGTACCTGCGCGAGGATTCGGCGAGCATTGAACAACGTCGCGTCAGGCTTCGCAGAGGTGATTTCGATTTCCTGCGCATACGCTGGGAAGGCCTGCCCGAGAACTGGCGTCTGTCACAGGTCATGGGCGTATACGCGGACGGCGCCGCCGATGCTCTCAGAAAGTTTGTCACACTGGAATCGACCAGCGTCGATGGAGATGACGGCGGACGAATATTCTCTTTAGGCGGTGCGCCAACTGTTGACCGGATCCGTGTCGTGTTGCCGGTGCCGAACACGGTAATTTCTGCCCGCGTTTTCTATTGGTCGGAACGATACGACCGATGGCTGGAGGCGGGCTACGGTTCATATCACCATATTATTCGGAATAACAACGCGGTGATGAGTGATCCATTGACCATCAATAAAGCACGGACCAGTCAGTTCAAGGTGGTCATTACCCGTGGTCCCGCTGATGTAACCATGCAACTGGAAGTGGGCTGGCGTCCCGACAAGCTTGTTTTCCTTGCCCAGGGACAATCCCCATTTACGCTGGCCACCGGCAGCGCGAACGATAAGCTGAGTCAATTTCCGCAAGACAGAATTTATGGTGATCGCTCGCTCGTCGCACTGGCCGAAAGTAACGGCGGCGTAGTTGCTGCATCACTGGGACCCCGGTATGCGCTTGGCGGCCCGGACCGGCTGGTCGCAACGAGGCAGATCAACTGGCGCACGTTCGCCCTGTGGCTTGCCCTGGTAATGGGCGTCGTTTTCGTTGGCCTCATGGCAAGCAAAACCATACGTGAATTAAGATCCACCTGACGACAAAAAGAACAGCAGATCTTATCGGTCAGTTTGTTCGATTGCCTTGTTCACCGCTAACAACTCACAGCTACTATCATGATCGATGATGGTAAATCCGGACGCTTCCAGGATCTCGATTACCGCATCTCTTGTCGATTCACCAAGCCGCTCGGGGCCGACATCTATTGCAACCCGGCGGGTATGCTGAAGTGTTTTTGTCGCTCCCTGCAAAATTTCAGGCTCTGCACCTTCACCGTCTATTTTCAGGAAATCGATGCGCTCCAGGGAAACGATTTCGGCGACATCGTCAAGTGGCCAGGCTTCAAGCTCTATCACTTCCCGCACCTGGCTATCCGGCTCGAAGAAGGAGCTGTCGGCTTTCTCGGCCGCGCTATAAAAGCGCAAGGTCGTACGTTCGTTCCATAAGGCCAGCTGAAATCCTTTTGCATCCGGGAATCGCAGAAGGTTGTGTGACAGGCAGGCATAAACTGACGGATCCGGTTCGAACGCATAGGCTTTCGCGCCCTTGGCAACGGCATAAAGCGAAAATTCGCCGATATTGGACCCCACGTCCACAACCACGTGTCCGGCCCCCGGGGCTCGTAAAAGTCCGGACAACCGTAGCGCCCGGCCAGTTTCGCAATGCGCCAGGCAATGCCTCCACGGTAGCGCAGAATCCGCCGTGGCGTGGGCAGCATCAGTTCATAATCACGGTCTGCCACCGAAATCACTGCATCGTGTCGAATGACCGAAACCGGTCCGCCAGTCCGTGCATAGCGGAACCCCTGCAGATACATTATCGCGCGAAGAATACTCAATCTAAGTGACAGGAAAATCGGATCGAATACCCTGTTTCCCACAGCCGGCGCCGCATGCGTCATTGGAAGCCTCTTTATTTCCCTTTTTTCGCTTCTTTGACGTACTTTTCCATTACGGCAGACATGCCCCTGACGGAATAGTCGCGGCAAGCCTTTTCCTTGAAGCGAATTGCTTCCTCGAACTCGTCGAGTGGGTACTTGTCACGTTCGGCGACGCAGCGAATTTCGCGTACGACCTGCACTTCAAGGCCGAGTTTTTCCGCAATTTGTTGGTCCGAAAACCCGGGATGTCTTTTTTCGGCCGGCAGGTGTTCCTGAAAATTCACCTGAACCGCGTGCGAGAGTTCAAGGATTTCATTCTTGTGCTTCTTGTAGGTCTTCGGATCGACGAAATAAAAACCCATGGTAAGTTCCCTTGTGTATTTCTTTACTTCTTTGTTCTGTGTTCCAGACCGACAGGGCAGACGCGCATGCATTCGGCACATTGCCCCTGACTCACGTTCGAATACGTCATCGACCACAAAGTCCGACTGAACATGCTGGAGAACAGCATCATTTTTTGCTTGTCGGCATCCGGCTCCTGCAGTGTCGCGCCCAGCACTTTCTGGAAACCCGGCACCCAGTAATTCTGCACCCTTGTTGCACAACGCGCCGAGTCGTATTGCCGGTCCGTAAATCGACCGTCCTCAATGCGGCCGCCGAGACAACCGCCCGCTTTGACCGGGCAGACTTTAAGACACGGTGTTGTTTCTTCATCCGCATACATCTGGACGCACTCGGGTGCAGGACAGGCCGGTGGATCCAGCGGTTTATCGGCGGGCAGGGGCAGCGTGGTGATAATTGCCGCGTAGTACATGAAGCCATATTCTGGATGCAGAACAGGCCCGGCCAGGCTCTTCGAACCGCAACCCGCAAGATCGGCCGCCATCGAAATACTCATAAACGGTTGCTGTCCACGGTCTACTCCTGGTGGAACACACACAGCGTAGTACGAGAATCTGTCCTCGATGCTTCGCGCGATCTTGAGCGCCAGCGTCTGCATCCGATCGCTGGTCGATGTCACTTCCATGTGCTGGTAGTTGGGGCTTTGCCAGTCTCCCGCTCGCGGCTGCGCCCCGCCAATGACAAATACACTTTTGGCGTGCGGCAGAATGTCTACCGGCCGGTAGCCCTCCGGCGCATCGTCGAATGCATCTGCTGCCGCGACGCCGGAAACAAGTGCGCCACTTTTTCCGGCGATTGCAGCCAGTTCGGATTTCGCGGATTCAAAATCGATTTTAATTTGCGCGATCATTGCAATTTGCGCTCCGCTCGTCCGATCGGGCAGACGCGCATACATTCAAAACACTGGGCCACGCTTTCCTTGTAATGGGTAATAGCCGAACACGAACGTGAGAAAAAATCCGAGTGAATCATTGTCGACTGCCGTTCTGCGTCTTCTTCCGAGACGATCTGCGCCAGCGCCTTCTGAAAACTGTTAATGCCGAAATTCATCGCGCGTGAGACACAGCGCTCGCGGTCATAGTAAGAATAATCGATGCGACCATCGTCATCGATTGATCCATCCAGGCAGCCGCCTGCATCAGACGGGCACGCGGCCATGCAGGGTGTCTTGCCAAAACGCCGATAGGAATCGACGCACATGGGATGAGGGCAGACGTCCTGTTCGAGCATGCCGTCATATTCGAATTCAAATGTCGTGATGCATGCGGAGTAATACAGCAGCCCGTACTTCGGATTTAGAATAATATTGGCGGCAAGGGAACGGGTACCCAGTCCCGCAAGCACGGCTGACAGCATCATACTCATCGGCGGTAAATGGCCGCCGGTAGGTAACCCCGGCGCCTGAATCGCCTGGTGATCAAAATCCTTCTCGATCATGTCGGCTATGCGATGAATGGCGGCGTCGTTACGAAAATCGTAACCATTGACCTCAATCACCCGATGATTTGGGCTACGCCAGGCACCGGCAGTCGGCCCCCGAGACCCAACCACAACGACGCTTTGTGCGCCCGGCAATATGTCGTACGGACGATGCCCTTCAGGAACATGCTCATCCCAGGCGCGCGGATCCGCTACGCCGACGACATCGGCACCGGCATGCAGCGCAAATTGCTTGATTTGTTGCGTCCGGGACTCGGTCTGATCGGCATTCATTGCAGCGATCCCGCTGACGGTCTTTCTTTCATCATAGC
>Ga0209987_10000533_pt1 | contig 20046 bp, 24 predicted proteins | sample N074metaG_FD_182134 | JGI IMG/M metagenome (GOLD analysis project Ga0209987, IMG submission 182134) | Deep subsurface microbial communities from Kermadec Trench to uncover new lineages of life (NeLLi) - N074 metaG (SPAdes) (version 2) | ecosystem: Environmental > Aquatic > Marine > Ocean trench...
TGGTTTCTTTTCATCTACTGGACTTGCAGAAACACTAACACCTGATTCAGATAAAACAACTCCAACCATCTTTGAGACAGGCAAAGAAATAGACTTTGAGTTTGAGTTTTATGAAAATTCAGGAACTGGAATTGAGCACTTTGAATTAGTTACAAAAATCCCTGAACACAAAACAATCTATGACTCTGAATTATGGATTGAATACAATAAAGGTCAAAAACCCATAATTCATAATCCAGAAGGACTTTGGAGTTCTGCGTCAATATCTGTAAAAGGGGACGGACTGAATCCAAAGGTGATGGTTTCTATGGTGTTTGATAAACCAATGGATACATCAGATGTAATTCTTAGAGTATGGGATACAAAAAGAAATTCAATTGATATAGAGTTTGAAAATGTGATCAAAGTGATTGAATCACCTAAATCTGAAATTATTTTAAAACCTGAATTCGAAATTGAGCCTGAATCTATATTAGAAATTGACCCTGAATCTATATTTTCATGGGAGAGATTTGATGAGTGGGCTGGATACTCTGAATCTAATTTAACTGATGAAGAATTTTTAAAACATTTGGAAATTGATGGTAACAATATTCCTTCATGGATAAAGCAAAATAATGCCAAATGGGTTAAACAAGGATTGATTTCACAAGACGAACTAGTCATTGCCTTGGAAAATCTAGAAAATCGTGGAATAATCTAATTTGATTAAATTATTTTTCTGAAAATATCTCTAGTTACCAGCTGTTTTGACGCTCAAAAGAGGACATTCTCTTTTTACTGACAGTCAATACACTCGTTAACGCTTTGGTGTGTCAAACCAATTTAGCTATTCCCTTACCTGGCGCCCTTAAATTCACACTTTAAATTATTTCTTGAAAGGCTGAAATTTGAAAAATTGGCAGGGGTTCTCCACTGGAAGAAGATAAACGAATATTAGAAATTTAGGTATCTCATAGTTATTTAAAATACTAGAAGGCCTGAACATAATTGATGGTGGGTCCCAAAGACGGCGGTTTTGGTTTTGATCAATCAAAAAAATACTCTGACGTAGAGAACCTTGAACAAATTTGTGTTCAATGTCAGGCAGGGCAGCATAAAAAATGCCTCGCAAAAAGTAAACAACAACCAAATTGTGAGTGCGAATACTGTATCATTTATGGTTAAATCTTTTCTAATATTCTAGTTGATTTGATCTGGCATAGACAATATACAGAACATTTTATTAGTTAGTATGAGAATAATACTATGTGAGTAATCCAGATAAAGAAGAACCCTCCATTGAAGGAAAAATCATTCAGGAACATTTGGAAAATATTAACATGGATCCTTGGTATTACATCTACCAAGTGTATGTGAATCCCCCTGTTGGGAACAAAAAAAAGACAAAAAATTAGGTTTAATTTATTTTTGAAAATTCTTTCTATCGTTGTAATTGGATAATTTATTATTCCTTATTGGAATTATAAAAGAGGAGTTCCTTGCTGAGCTAAACTAATCATGTATTCCTCTAAGAATGCTGCAATTAACAGTATTCCTACTGCAATTCCTATTTCAATTACACTTGGCTTGATAAGGGATTTCGGGTTTACTTTTTTTGCTAGCGAATATACTACAAGAAAACTACGTGACATTGCAATAGAATAAACTACTATCTCCATTAATCCATATGGTGAATAATACAAAATGCTCAATGGTTCAATGTCTGCTAATCCTGGGGCCATTGTTGCTATTGCTGCAAAACCAAACCCCGTGGACCAAGCAGAATAAATTCCTAATATTATACCAACACCTGGTACAAACATAGGAAATGACGCTGATATGTTGTTTAGAAAAATCCCAAAACCATCGATGTCTTGGGTTGAAGACAAAAATTCTTGTACAAATTCATTTGCCTCCTCTGGACTAACTTCAGATGTTGCTCCAATTTGAAAAGAAAGCGAAAAAATTCCTAAAAAAATAAAAAATGAAATTATTCTAAACTTGAACACATTGCTAACTTTTATTCACATTATATGAGGCTATTGCAACGATCTTAAAATTTTATATAAATAATTGATATTTTTTATAACAAAATTTCTAGTGAGAACTAACAACTTCTACAACATGCTTTTTAATAATCAATTACAATCTGCCATATGGCAAGATCCAGAACTATTATTCTGTCAGTTAGTCGCAAAACAGGAGATGTTTTTGACGCGATTTTGGAATCTCCTCCAAAAATGATGTCAGATGCCAAAAAAAATCTCGATGGGTCTTGGTCATTTTCAACACCACGGGGAATGGCAAATCTAAAATTTAATCATAATAAGAAATTGGGAATTTTAGATCATTTGTATGTGGACGAGGAGACCTCATGGGAGGTTCCAATGCGTGTCGTCGCAAGTGGCAATGAATCTGAAGTCCTAATCACCCTTGTAAAACCTGACATTCTTACTAATGAGCAATTCGATGAGAGAATGAAGGAAATTGAAATTCTTTTTGATAATTTAAAGAAAATAATTGAAGCAAGTTAGCATCTCGAATCTAAACAGAATTCTTTTTTGCCTAATCTGAGTCCATTTATGAACAAATTCTACCATATGGTTAAATGTAAATTTTGTAAACACTCCATAGGAATGCCATACGAAGAAGTATATTTTCAACGATCAGAAGATGACCTTGAAAGGAAAAGAAAACAAAAAGAATTTCCTAACAAATCTTAGTTTATTTTTATCAATTTAATCTCACTTAGAATCGTTTCCATCCATACGATTATCTCTGCTGGAGCCAACCATGTCTTCTGGTTTGACCTTGCTATCCCAATCCCCTCTAACTCCTTTAAGCAGGGCAAGCATCCCTCCAGCAATCAGAGCAATCACCAAACCAAAAAGGATGTTCTGTCCAAACATTTTCTTCGAACAATCTATTGGGACCGGTTCTTTATCCTCTGAAAATTCTAAGCAGTTTTCAAATTCACTTGTTTCAATACTTGGCGTTTGATAATTTTCTCCAAAAATGCTCAAAACTATAAACCCTGAAAATATTAATAAACTTCCAATGATGATAAAGCGAATATCGCTCATGATCTTAATTTGAATTTACTGTATTTACACTTTGATTTGCAATATTATTTCTCTAAAGAACTTTTCAGATTTGCCAATGAGGTCTCATAGAATGTTCCCATAAAAACTAGAAATTCTAAAAATTTCTTTTTTGTCATTTTTTTACTATTTAGATAAGACTGCCAAGTCAATCGGACAGAATTTTTACTTTTTGCTTTAATTGAAATTGTGGCAACATATGCTCTTAGAGGTAAACCATCTGTTGCAACATATGTAAAATATTCTCCATTCTGCCATGCAACAACATGCTCCTCGATGGTATTTCCATCATTGAAGGTGATTTTTCGAATAGCACCAACCCCCCGTTTTTTTCTTGATAGATAAACGGTTTTTTTAACATCAATTAACCATGAAGGCAATCCTACAATGTTACTTATTTTTCTCCAAACTTTCTGTTTTGATGATTTTATGATAATTGATTTTTTCACAGTGCCGGTGTGAAATGACTTTTCAGCTTTTTTCTTCATATGAATCGGTTTTCTAGCCTTGATTTTAAATTTAGTTTTATTGAGGCAGGTATTTTGATGAAATCAGAAAGGTGCATCAGTTGATTGAACATAATCAGGGAAAGATCTGAATAATCCAACAATCTTAATTACAAGTTTTACTAATTAAACTAAATCCCAACAGAAAATGATCAAAGAGAATCTTAAAGTACTGTGTGTTTTGTATGACGACCCCATAGAGGAATTCCCACCGAATTATGCTCGAGAAGACATTCCAAAGATTACAAGTTACCCCGACGGACAAATGGCACCCACCCCCGAAAAGATTGATTTTAACCCCGGAGAACTTTTAGGATGTGTTTCAGGAGAACTGGGCTTGAGAAAGTTCCTAGAAGAAAGAGGACATACTTTTGTTGTAACATCTGACAAGGACGGACCAAATTCAGTATTTGAAAAAGAGCTTCTAGATGCAGACATTGTAATATCACAACCATTCTGGCCAGCTTATCTTACTGCTGAAAGAATTGCAAAGGCACCAAAGCTAAAGATAGCAATCACCGCAGGTATTGGATCAGACCACGTTGACCTGCAGGCAGCAATGGATCATGACATTACAGTAGCCGAAGTAACTTATTCGAACAGCATCAGCGTATCAGAGCATGTTGTAATGATGATCCTAGGATTGGTGAGGAACTACATTCCATCATACAACTGGGTAATTAAAAACGGATGGAACATTGCTGATTGTGTATCCAGGTCATATGATATAGAGGGAATGAATGTTGGAACCGTAGCTGCTGGGAGAATTGGATTGGCAGTACTAAGGAGAATGAAACCCTTTGATGTAAAACTTCACTACTATGATAAACACAGACTGCCAAAAGAAACTGAAAAAGAGCTTGGATTGACATTTCATCAAAGTGTTGAGGAGATGGTAAAGGTGTGTGATGTCATTACAATTAATGCCCCACTTCATCCAGAGACTGAAAATCTATTTGATGAAGAAATGATAAGCAAGATGAAGCATGGAGCATATCTAGTAAATACAGCACGTGGAAAGATTTGTGACAGAAATGCTGTAGCAAAAGCACTAGAGACAGGACAGCTGGCAGGGTATGCAGGAGATGTTTGGTTCCCACAACCCCCGCCAAAGGATCACCCGTGGAGATCAATGCCACATCACGGAATGACACCTCATACTTCTGGGACGTCACTTTCTGCCCAGACACGATACGCTTCAGGGGTTAGGGAGATTTTGGAGTGCTGGCTGGATGACAAACCAATACGGGATGAATATTTGATTGTAAAAAGCGGAAGCTTGACAGGAACCGGTGCACATTCCTATAGCAAAGGTAATGCAACAGGGGGCTCCGATGAGGCAGCTAGATTCCAAGAAAATTAAACTCGGTCGATTTTTACGCACAAACACCTCCTATCTTTTTTATAACACATTTAATTCCCAAAAATCAATAAATACAAATGGTATTTGGCTGGGGTAAAAAGAAGGAAGAGCAAATTCCTAGAGAAATTTTAAAACAAAAGGGGATTAAATTATCCGAAGTTCAAAAAATCACAAAGGATTTTCTAGACCTAAGAAACGCTCAAACTCTAACCGAAATAAAGTTGCTTAGAGATCAAACTTCTCCTTTGATTAAAGAACTTGGAAGCATTGCTTACGCCCTTGAAAACGATGATCTTAAAGTTGACGATATTGATAAGCATCTAAGAATTATTGTAGTCAGAGGAAAAAAACAAGTAATTGATGTAATTAAAAAAGATACCACTGATCTACCTAAAGTTTCATCATTTGATGATATCACAAATATGAATAATGTTTTGAATCACAAGTTAAAGAAAATTGGAGATGTTTTAGGAAGACAAACACGTGTAATCCATATTTTTGCAAAAAAATATGCTGTTAAACTCAAGGAAATCTTAGCTGAAATGAATTCTAATAATAACGAAATTCAGAATTTAATAAAAAATTCTCAGGATACCAAATCAGATTCGAATGAAATTATAGAATTACTGGACAAAATAAAAAAATTAGAAAACGACTCGATTACAAAAAATCAACGAATTTCCGAAACCCAGAATATGTTGGATTCAATTCAAGAAAAAATTACGGGCCTTGAAAACTCTATTGAAAAAATAAAATCCGGCAAAAAATATGCCGAGTTTTTAAAACTAAATCAAAGTTTGTCCTCCTTTAACGATACAAAAAATAGAATCAAAAATGAAATTGATGCTCAATTTACAAAGATTTCTAGACCTCTAAGTAGATATGAATACGCATCATCTTTGGATAAAGAATTAAAGTCACTTTTATCTCAGCTTATAAAGGAACCGTATAATGCACTAACTCCAAAAAATAAGAAATCTATTATTGTAATATTTGAAAGCGTTAGAAAAGGAATCACTTCAGGTTCAATTTCAGTAAAAGATGTTGAAAAATCAACGTCCTATCTTATGGAGACTGAAGAACTGCTTGATGAATTTATAAAAAAAATAAATAATTTTGTAGAAACAAAGCAAGAAATTCAAAGTAAAATATCTGAATTTGATAATAGTGAATTATCTACTTTGCAAAAAAATTTAGAAAAATCAACGACTCAAAAACAAGATAATAGCTCAAAAATTTCCTCATTTAAGAAAGATGTTGATGAAAATCATGAAAACATCCCAAAGATAATTTCTGAAATTGAAAACAAGATTAAAAGATTTTCAAATACGGATTACACCATAATAAGGCCAAATTAAAATTAATTAGTATTGTCTGAATACCATTCTTGTGCTATTCAAGAAGAAAAAAATTGAAAGACTTGTTTCATTAAAAAAAGATGTTGTCAATAGCATATCTACATACTGCCAGATAAAGCATCCAAATGAGGGCATCTTAATTCTAAAAGGAAATTCAAAGAATGGCAAAATTTTGATTGACGGACTTGTAATCCCGCCTTTTAGCGATACTGGACCAACATTTGCTGGTTTTCCACAATCATTTTTGCCATTTGATATGAGTTATGTGGGAATAGTTCATTCTCATCCAAGTGGTTCAGCAGAGCCCTCTTTGACTGACAGTCATAATTTCTTTGGACTAGTATCATTAATTGTTCAGTTTCCCTATGGCGATGAAGATATTTTTGCGTGGGATAGTAAAGGGAATTCAATTAAACTTGAAATTGTTTGATTTGAAAAATTTTTCAATTTTCGTATATTACTATGAGTAATACTGACAAAACTTTATATGGATTTTAAAGGTATTTTCATTGAATTGTTTACTTTCAAATATTACTTGATTTTCATACTTGGATCATTGGCACTCAGTATTGGTTTAAACATGATACTTCCACCTCCATTTGGGTTGGTTGCAATGCTTGTAATCTTCATAGCATTTCCATTATTAATAAGACGACGTGCTATGAGCAGAATGGGTGGCTATGGAGAATCAGGAACTGGTGGCGGATTCTTTGGAAGAGATTCAGGCAGAACCGCCAAAGTTCACTATGTTTGCCTTGTATGCAGCAACAAACATAACGGTGGTTCCTGCCCTAGATGCGGCTCTAAAATGCAGCGCGCTGATTTCTAAAAGTCTGTTATGACCTTAGATGATTTAAGAAAAAAAGTAATCTATCAAAATACACTTGATGTTTGGATTGGAGCATGCAATGAAAAAAATATCAATTGGAATGAAACTGAAAATTATAAAAAATTCATAAACTATCTACTAAATCAGAACATCGGCATGAAAAAATTTCCCTTATGTGTAAGCGAATCTGATCCAACCCTCGAATCAAACAAAGACAAAGTGAAATTTGCAGAAATTTTATCTGAATCAAAGGATCCAAACTGTGCCACTTATACAGTAAAACTAAATGATTCTACAATGGCCCTTATTCGGAAATTTGATTTAAAAAATTAACTATCGTCTTAGTTTAGGATTTACAATTACATCCATGGCATTTCCAATGAAAACAAACGCCAGACCTGTAATTGCTATCATTACTCCTGGTGGCAATATCCACCACCACAAACCTCTTGATGCTGCACCATAGATATTTGCATCATGTAAAATTTGTCCCCATGTGGGAAACGATGGATCCCCCAAACCTAGAAAGCTAAGGCCTGCCTCTGTGGTAATTGCAGCGGGTACCGATATAGCAATGCTGGCAAATGCATATGGGAGTAATTGAGGTAAAATATGTCTAAGAATAATTTTAGATTTTTTTTGGCCCATCATCTCTGCAGCATCTATGTATCCGCGTGTTTTAATTTGAAGAGCCATGCTTCTTGAAACCTTGGCTATTCCCACCCAGCCAAAAAGAGTTAGAAATCCAATCATTAGGAAAATACTGTTGCTAATAGTTACAGACAGTATGATAAGAAACGGCAGAGCAGGAAGTGCATAAATGACATCATTGAGTCTCATCATGGCCTCGTCAGTTTTTTTGCCCTTATATCCGGCATATACTCCATAAAGCAACCCAAATCCCACTGATGCTACTGCTACTACTATTCCTATGAACAATGCTAAAGGAGTACCCCAGAGCAATCCTATTGCCAAGTCACGTCTGAGTTCATCAGTACCCATAATTCCAAAGGCCTTTCCTCCAATAATTAACCTAGATTCGGGAATTTCATTTTGAGAATTAACCCCATAAAGATTAACCATAAACAGATAATTCCCTTTTAGAGGTTGATGGGTTTGGGTTTTGGAAAATACAATATCCTCTGCAGATAACCTGTCTAGGGAGAAATTAAACTTGTCAGATTGCAAGAAAAGTTTTTTCCTAATTGATTCATCAGTTGAAAAGATTCTTTCGGTATGGGTTGTAGGAGAATCAGAATTAGGCAAGGATGTTGATAACAATTCAAGCTGTACTCCGTCTGGTCTAATTACTAATATTTCTAGAAGAGGGGCACCAGAATACTGTGCAGAAAATTCATAAATAAAGTCGTTTGGAAAATCGTTATACTCAAAGTTAAATCCAAATTGATGGGATACTAGAGAAATATCCCCAGATGTTTTTTCTTTTTCAATTGGATTACTGAGAATTTTATGCTCGGGAATTTTTTCAATCAAAAATAGGTTGACCCATCCTGGGATTGCCACCTTTGGATATGAAATCCAATTGCTCGGATTGTTCCATTCACTAAAAGTTTCACTCGGAACGGCAATTATAGCAATTAACGAAATTGTGACCAAGACCGTCAAAATTCCAATACCTGCCATTCCAATTTTGCTTTTTAAAAACTCATTTTTGATTTCTTGCCGTGAAATACTGCTCATTTTCCTGTTCTCACCCTTGGAACAAAGTTCATAAAGATTTCTTTAATTGAAATTTGTTTTTTGAAAAGGATGAAATGAATTCTTCATTCCCCCACATCTGTATTGACATCTTTTTCTTCTTTTTTAACCAATAATTCCATTATATTATTTCCAGTTACAAGACCCAGAATTTTTTTGGAATCAATATTGTCAACGACAGGTATTACATCAAATGGATGTGAATTCAGTTTTTGGATGACGGTAAAAATTTGTTCATTTGGTGTTACTGTATGGTATCTTTCATACATTATATCACCTAATGTGGTTTTATCATAGTATTTTTTGTGAATTCTCTTAATTTCTTTTTGTGATACTAGGCCTACAAGATTGTTTTTATCGTTACATATCACAAAAATAGATTTTGAATTTACATCATTTGAGTCTAAAAATTCCTCCAAAGTAGTTTCCAAAAATACTTTTGAAAATTCCTTATCCATTACTTGTTTTGCCGTATAGTCCGATACCACCCTACGGAAAAAGGCTGGCAATAGGCCTAATTCTAATGTTCCAACTTTAACCTGTACTACTTTTCGTAATTTGCGTTGTAGCTCTACACTTGATATTACCATTGTAATCATTGTACCAAAAACCAATAATGAAAACATCGGCTTCTCAATTATTCCTACTCCCAAAAGTGATAGCATCAGCGCAAGATCGACTGCACCCTTTGACATTACCCCATACGCAACAGTAGTTGCAGGTCTCATTTTTGCTATCCTTACTGCAGCGTATGAACCAACAAACTTAGCTCCAACAATTATTGCAAGCATTCCTGCAATTATCCACAATGGAAGTTCTAAAAAACTAAATGTAAAGTGCAAACCAATCCCTGCAAAGAAAATGGGTATGAAAATTCCATAACCTATCACATTAACATTTTTTGAAATTTCAAAATATTCGTCTTTGGCCATTCGTGACACTGCAATTCCCAACATCAATGCCCCTATTGCACCATGAATTCCACTTAGTTCTGCAAAATAAGCTACAAGTAAAATTACCCCAATCACGATTCCAAAGTATACCTGTTGTACACGTAGATGGTTTTTTATCAGTCGGAAAAAATGTGGCAAAACAAATACGGATACAAGTACAGCTATAACAAAAAAGATAATCATCTTTGCAAAAAGCCAGGTAATGTCTACGATCTCAAGGGATTGATTTCCACTATTTGCAATCTGAATCACAACACTGACAAAAATAATTGCAATAATTTCCACTATTGCAGTTACTGTAAAGATTTCTAGTCCTATTGTAGAGCGTAGCTTTCCAAGATCAGTCAAAATTTTTGCAGTCACTCCCAAACTGGATGCTCCAACTACACTTGCTATCGCAAAAGATTTTATCAAATCCATATCAGAAAAGGACAATGCAAACAGAACTGCTGCAAAAAATGGAACAAGAAATCCAACTGCAGCACCCACAAATATTCTTCCTCTAAGTACCCGAAACAGCCCAGGTAAGTCAATTTCCTCTAGTCCAATTAAAAAGAACAAAAAGAATACGCCTATTGATATGAAAAGATCAATCTCGTCTATTGGGTCAACGAGCGCAAACAATGCAGGACCAACAATAATTCCTGCAAGAACATTTCCTATGATCGTTGGTTGACCTATTCTATGCATTACCTCGCCAAGTAGTTTGGCTGCAATGATCAGTATGCCCAAATACAATATGGGTTCAAAACTCATTTCTCAGTTACCGTTCCTTTCATCTGAACATATTGTTCATAGATATACTGTTTATCATAATTTTGGTTATACGCTCTAGACCATTCAAAAGAATTAGTTTTCTACAATTCCCTAAAAATAAATCTAAAAAGACTAAAAGTAACATTGGTTTCAGCTTTAAACATCAAATCCTATAAGATTCGAAATGTTTTTGGGAATTATTTTGGTCACAATTACGCCTAACAGTTCGTATCAAATGTAAATTAAAAAATAACTAAACAGATTCTAAATGGTTTCAGGCCATCTGTGCGGGGAATTGTCCATCATAGCCTTGCTTTTTGTGAACAGAATCAATAACTGACTTTGTAAATCTATCAAAATCTTCGTCTTTCATAGAATCGATGACTTGGTCTACAGTTTTTTTCATATCAATTTTTTTGCATTGACGATCGGCCTCAGAACAATAAAACTCTATGTAACTTTGTATATAGTCATATTCTGGACCCTCAATTCCAATTTCTTGCCTTCTTCTGCTTAGTCTTCCTCTCCAAGTTTCACTCATAACTTGGTATACCTTTTTTCAAATATAAACATGCCAATCTCGTCTAAATTTCAACAAAATTTAAAAATTTTTGGAATGATGAGAATTGAAAAAAGAAAAAAATCATATGATGCTATTTAGCCAATCGTAACAATGGTAAAATGTCAAAAATGTGGAAATTCCATCTGGACAAACATATCGTCCCTTAGTATCACAGATGAATATCTAAAATCAATGAAAGAGGGCTCACCATCCTACAAATACGGTCATGATCACCCTGATTGGGCAAATATTGCTAGAGTAGGAAACTATATCATGGAATTTCAATGCAAAAAGTGCAATTTTGTATTGTCAGAAATTTGTTATTAACCATCTTGTGCTGATTTTATTATTTTTATGTAATGTCAAGATTTGAGCGAGTTACCCAAAAAATCTCGTACGAATTTCTATAATCTTATCTACTAATTCATTAACATCGACATCAAGTTCGGTGGTCACTAAAATAACTCCCCTGTTACCACAAGAAATCGTTATCCTAATTACCTTACCATACTGTGCCATTGCAAACTTTGGCTCACCAATTTTAAAACTCATCTTTTTACGAGAGGCCCATCTATCTAAAGCCTCAGACATTGAGGATTTAATTTCTTCTTCTTTAAAATATCCCTGGATTCCATTTCTGAACTTTGCGTTCAGATGCCCATCATAGATTGCTGCATATCTTATGTTTTTATCAAGTTTCATGACTTCGTCGAAAAATTTTCCATATTCCACTGGACTTACTAGCTCTGACATTCCCATCGCCCAATTCTAGAATGAATTGGTTTTACTTAACATTTTCACAAGTGATAATACTTAATCTAACTAAGTTACATTATGAATCCGTGTACTTCTAAAGATTCTTTGTTTTCTTCAGGGAAACCAAAGAATTTTCCGTGGTTTTATCTACCATTAATGTTGGGAGTAGTGACTTTAATTGTTATTTTCAAATGGTTCAATTAAGAATCCACGTAAACTGTTAATGACGGATATTTTCACTTTAATTCTAATTCGAACTCTTTTCAGCCATTCTTGAAACCTCACCGCTCTTTATTTTATTAAAATCATCAAGAATTTCATCATCAGTAGATTTTGTGTCTACTGTTTCTAAAATGATAATCCTATCAAGCTTTTTGTTAATTATGTTGGCTTTGTCCTCTAATGTTATGGTTGCAACCCTAACCCCTGCCGATTCAAGCCTTGAAACAAATGGTCTATCTACAGTAATAACAACAGAATTAGTCTCCTGAGAATATTTCAGAATATTTTCATCAGATCTTGCTTCCTTTGCGGTTCCAAGTTTTTCAGTGACAGTACTAACATCCCATCCCTCTTTTGACAAAAAAGCTTTCAAATCCTCAAGTGGAACATCTAGTATTATTTTCAGTTTTGATATGATGTAATTTAACATCTGAGCGGATTATTTTTGTTTTCCTAAATTCAATCAACTTTTAATTATTTTTTGGGAAGAATAAAAAATAAAAAAGGAAAAATATTGTAATTATTTGTTATATTTGAAAGAAACTAGGATCTAAAATCATATAATTAGTAAGATTAATGACTTGTTGTGATTTCAGGTACGCAGTTAATTGAGAAAGTTTTGTTCAAGATAGCAAAACAGTGGATTGCAGGAAATACTGTTGATGATGCACTAATCTCGGCAAAAAAAGCGTACAAATCACGAAGACATGCCATTATCAACAAACTAGGAGAATATCAAACATCAAAAAAGCAAATCAAGATATCTATTGAAGAATATCAGAAAATTGTAAAATCTTTTAGAAAATGGAAAATACGTGGAGCCATTTCAGTAAAGCCGACACAAATCGGTCTTTCCATCAGTCAAAAAGAATGCTATAGGAATTTTGAAAAAATCATATTGGATGCCCGTAATGCCCATGTTTTTGTTTGGCTTGACATGGAATCATCAGAACACACTGATGAAATAATTGAGATTTACCATACATTCTTTTCAAAATATGAAAGACTAGGAATTGCCCTACAAGCCAATCTCAAACGTACAGAAAATGATCTAAATGATTTGTTAGATATTGGTGCAAAAATTCGTCTAGTAAAAGGCGCATACAGAGAAAAGGCAAGCATATCATTCAAAACAAGAAAAGATGTAGACAACAACTTTGTAAAACTAATGAAAATACTGTTCAGAAAAGGCAATGAATTTGCCATAGCATCTCATGACACTAAAATTATTCAAAAAGCACAAAGTCTCTCAAAAAAATATCCTAAAAAATTCGAGTTTCAATTTCTAAAAGGGATAAGAGAAGAGCTCAAACCAGATTTAATCAAAAAGAAATTTGTTGTTTCGGATTACATTCCGTATGGTGTAAATTGGTTGGCGTATTCAATTAGGCGGATTAAGGAAAGAAAAAGAAATATTCTGTTGCTTGGAAGCTCGTTGATTCAATCACACCGTGTTTGAGTTTGGGTTCGCATAAATTGTTGCAAATAGTTTTCACCACCCGCGCCCTTTCCAGTGGAGCCAGAATTCTTCCATCCAACAAAGGGCTGACTAGAGACCAGGGCCCCAGTCGTTGCACTAGCAGAACGATTAGTGTAAACTACTCCAGCTTGAATTTTTGAGAGAAACTCATCTAACTGTTTTTTATCACTACTAAAAATACCTGCAGTTAGGCCATATTCTGTTTGATTTGCAAGTTGAATTACAGCATCAAAATTATCATATCTTTGAATGCATAGAATCGGCAGGAATAATTCTTCTTTCACAAGTTTATGTTCTTCAGATAATTTTGTAACTATTGTTGGTTCCACAAAGTAGCCATTTTCAAGTCCTGATGAGGTTAATACTGAACCACCGGTAAGAATTTCTCCATCTCTCTTTGCCATGCTTACAGCATTTTCAAACTTAGTTTTTGCTTCTTTGTTTATCACAGGACCCAAAAATACTCCCATTTGCCATGGCATTCCAATTTTCAAGTTTTTTGTTTTCTCAACAAGTTTTGAAATAAATTTATCTGCAACTTCATTTTGAACATAGACTCTAGAGCATGCACTGCACTTTTGCCCTCCAAAACCAAAAGCAGCATTCATTACACCTGCGGATGCTTTTTCCAAATCAGCGTATTTTGTAACTATTACGGGATTTTTACCACCCATTTCAGAAATGAATGGCTTTGAGGCAAATTTAGTAAATTCTTGAAATCCTTTCATCCCTACTTCACGAGAACCAGTAAATGCAATGCCATCAACATCTGGACTTTCAATGAGAGTTTTTCCTACAATGGATCCTGAACCTGTCACAAAATTGATTGCACCCTCTGGAAGACCAGGATACAAGATTTTTGCAAACTGAAAGGATGATAATGGAGCATCACTTGCAGGCTTTAGAACTGTGGTATTTCCTGTGATTAGTGCAGCTGTGCTCATTCCTATTGCAATTGCAGAGGGAAAATTAAAGGGAGCAATTATTCCCCAAACTCCATAAGGCTTCATGATTGTTTTTGTTTTTTCATGAGGATTTGGATGAGATGTATTTTTGCAAAATCCTTCATTTTTTTCTAGTTGTAATGCATAAAATCTCATAAAGTCAATGGTCTCATCAACATCCCCAATAGATTCAAAGCGATTTTTTCCATTCTCAAATGTCATTATGGCTGCCAAAAAGAATTTTCTGCCGGAAAAAACATTAGCACAATTTCTGAATATCTCAGCTCTTTTTTGGTATGAAGTATTGCGCCATTTTTCAAACGCATTTTTTGCACTAGATACAGCATTTTTTGTTTCATCTGCAGATGATTTTGGAAATTCAGCTACCGTAATACGGGTATCAGAAGGAGAACTTACAGTAAAACAATCATCAGAAAAGATTTCTTTACCGTTAATTATTATTGGATATTTTTTACCAAGTTCTTTTTTTACATCATCCACTCCCCTTTCAAAATCTGCATGAAACTCTTCAGTAGAATTGTTAGCTACTGCCTTACCCCATGTGAATTCATTTTCAAATTCATTCAAGTTGTTTCTCTCCTGACGAATAAAGTACCTCAGAAATTATTCGAGAAGCCAAATGAGACGTCCTGTCTTTTACATCAAAGCTGGGACAGACCTCCATTACATCCATGCCAATTATTCCTCTCTTTGCTATTTCTTTTAACAGATAAACCGCATCTGTACTGTTCAAACCCATTGGAACAGGAACAGAAACACCTGGAGCATAGGCAGGATCCAAACAATCCATATCAAATGAAACGTACACACTATCCCCCAGTCTATTTAGTACACAATTTGTAACTTGCTTGATTCCCTGCTCCCTAATGTCAAAAGGAGTGATTACCTCTAAATGGTATTTTTCAATATTATCCAATTCTTCTTGCTCTGAATTTCTAATTCCAATTTGAACACTAGATTTGATTTCAATATTTGGGAGCACGTCATTTATCACAGAACCATAGTAGTTTGTAGTTGAACTTACAAAGTCAGGATGGGCATCAAAATACACCAAAGAAATTTTTCCGTGTCTTTTTGCCAGGGCATTAATTATTTGTCTAGTAATGGAGTGATCACCTCCAATTGAAATAGGAATTTTTGATGATGCAGAAATTTTATCAAAAATACTTTGAATCTGGGACCTATTGATGTTTCCAAGGTCATGAACCTTTTTTTCAGTCCCTTGAAATGGACGTCCTAGCGAAATTTGTCCATCCCGCTTATACAAGTCGCGTAGATTAGATATTTGACGAATTTTAGATGGTGCTTCTTCTGTTCCTTTTCTTAATGCGTGGGATTGTGATTCATCAGGAATGCCAACCACCACAAATTCCGATTGTTCAAAATCTTCAGTATTTGCCCAACAAATCTTTTCCATTACAACTGATAAAAAATAATAGAATTTGTGCTTTTGGATTCCTTTGGTGACAGGTAAACGGCGTAACCCTTTTTTCACAGAACTCTGAGAGATTACCTCTCTTGCTAGGTCAAAGACCTGTTTCCATTTTTGTTCTGCAGGGCTACGCAGTCTATTTGATATATTGGATGTCTAGCGACATCAATCAGATTTTGTAGCGGAGATATATAACATATAATGCAGTAATTTTGAATATTTGTTTAATAGGATCTCTTGATCCATTTCAGATCATAAATTCCTTAATTTCTATGGATTGATTTTATGTTTTAAATTTGAAATACTCAAGTATTTGTACCAGTACGGATTCTTGGATCAAAATATCCGTACAGTAAATCAGCAATAAAAATACTGATTAAGAAAAATACTGTCAAAATATACGTAGAGCCAATAATTACTGGTAAATCCATTACAGTAATTGCTTCAAAGTATAGACGTCCCATACCTGGCCAATCAAAAACAGCCTCTGTGATTATTGCGCCACCAAGGGAACCTGAAAGACTCAGAGCCAAAATTGTAACTATAGGTGGGGCTGCGTTTTTTAAGGCATGTTTGTAAATAATCTTCTTTTTGCTAATTCCCATCACTTTCTTTGACATTATAAAATCCTCCTGCATTATTCCTACCATAAAATTTCTTACAAGATAAGCCCATGCTCCAAACCCAATCATTACAATGGTAATTAGCGGTAGTGTCATATGGTACAGTAAAGACATGATGTAGTCCGGATCAGTTGAGGGGATTGGTGGAGTAGCTCTTGCTGGGAAAATCTGGTAAACAAAGGCAAATAAAAATATCATTAACATACCAACCCACCATACAGGAAAACTAGAACTAATAATTGCAAAGCTAGAAGTAAGTCTATCAATAACCGAACCAACTTTACTTCCAGATAATGCACCAAGGAAAATACCAATAATTGAAATGATTATAGTCGCTGTGGTAAACAACAAAACGGTTCTAGGCAATTTCTCCAAAATTATCTCTCTGACATCTGAGGATCCTGCATCACTTGTAAGAAATGTTGCACGACCAAAATCTAGCAGTAGTATCTTGTACATTGTAAAACCAATTCTTTGAGGAGAGTACCACGGTTCATCTAATCCTAAAATTAGTATTCTTTGATCTATTTGACTCTGAACAAAGGCTTCAAACTCTTCAGACGAGGAAAAGCTTTTTGCAATGGATGGATCATCTGTAATCTCAGCTCTTACTTGAAACATCACTCCTTGCTTGAGAATGATATCCATATTGGAACCAACTAGAGCAATGGTAACTAGCATGGTAACCATTAAAACACCAAACATTGTGATTATTCTAGTCGCAACGTACTTTTTTAACGCCAATAACCTCAAATAATAAAATCAGTTTATAACGATTAATTTTAAAATGGATCTTAAATAAATTATTAATACATTCTTACCTACTACACTGAAAATTTTGAATATTTTCACCACTCAAATTATTGAAAAATCTAATTTAGTTTGGTCTTGATATCATTTTTAGTGAAAAAGACCACATTTGAGCCTGACAAGTTGGCGTTGACTAAAAAAGATATTCTTGAATTTTGTGACAAGGTTCTTGAAAAATGGAGTAGAAATCCTTCAAAAAACACCAGTAAAATTTTAGCTATGAATGCTGTAAAAACCAGCATAGTTTGGACTGATGAGGAATCACTCAAAGCAATTTGGGACGAAATAATTTCTTGGACTTTTGAACTACTTTATGAAAACGCCTTAGCTCAGGGAAAAGATAACGAGGTTAACTGGTCAAGCGTAATGAAAAAAATAAAGAATAAAAAATAACCGCAGGAAAAATATTTTATGAGTGCAAACACAATTCGAAAAGCAAAAAAACTGGTTGAAAGAGGATGTATTGAAAAAATTGACGATGACCTGTATCAAATCAAATCTTCATCTGATCCAAACAAATCGTACTTTGTTACCTTCGATACATGTGAGTGTCAAGGATTCAAAAATTTTTATAAGTTTCATCATGGAAAAGGACTGAAAGCAAATTGCTCCCATCTGGAGGCAATGCGAATTTTTATAAAAGAAAATTAAAATTTACCTTAAATTTTTAACGTCAATCTTCCCAACAATGGTTTTATTTTTATTAATTATAATTGGTCGTCTTATGAGTCCTGGATATTTTACCATAAGCTTTATAATTTCGTCTTTCGTTTTTTTGTTTTTATCTAGGCCTAGTTCTTTGTACATTTTGTCTCTTTTTCTTAAAAATTCATTAGGACTAATTCCAGAGAATTTTATAATTTTTTTTAATTCTGGTTCAGAAAATGGCTCTTTGAAGAAATCTCTCTTTTGAATATCTATTTTCATTCTATCTATTTCTGAAAGTGTTTTCTTGCATGTAATGCATGACTGCTTGTGATAAATAATTGAATCAGATTTGGGATTTACCATTTTTTTTACTTTACGAATTATAAAATTTAGTGTTTCTTTTACCTTTTAGAGAATTTGTGCCTAAATCCACACAATATTATTATGAATCTTGATTTTCAAAAAAAAGATCATGCCGTCAAACACAGCAAATTGTCTTTTTAAAATCATCAGTGTTTCTTTCGAAATCACATTCTTTGCAAACATACAAGCTCCTACTTCTTAGAATTGAAAAAGAGGATTCATAATTAACAGAATACATTTTCCCTCCACATGAAGCGCATGGCAAAGGTATGTCAATTTTCATCAATTTGATTACGGAAATTTTGAATATAAAATCCGCGTAGAATCTATAAATCATTCATTAATACTATTCGGAGCTGTTAACTTGAATAATCTGTGTACCATTGATCAAAAATTCCAAAATTGCTCCATTAATATTTACAAAAAATATTGATTCCCTAAAGTCCACTTTAACATTTATTCCATCAACATTTACTTGAATTGGATATTCTGCGATATCCAGATTCAGGGGTTCGCTTGCAGTTCCATTATGTAACTCAACATTTTCATCCAATTTTGTTTCAGTGCTGTTATCTAAAGTCTCACCAAAATTCTCCATCATGTTCCTGCTAATTGATATTTTATCCAAAAAAGCCAATTGAGCCTCATCGGCAGTTCCTCCATTTTCTAGAATTTCACTTCTTAGACTATGTGCCTCTAAATACAAATTTTTTGTAAAATTCAAGTGCTGAACAATAGTATCTTTTACCTCCTCATCCAAACTATTGATATATCTTTCATATTGAGGGCCTGAAAAAATTCCATAGCCAGGATTATATTTCTCAATGGCCTTCAAACGTAATTCGTTGGCAACTTTTTTTTGTTCTTCTATGTATGCTTGTTCTTGTGTTAATTTTTCAACAATTTTTTCATCCTCTAAATATTCTTGGTATAATTTTTGATAATAATTGTATAGAACTAAACCAAGGGGATTTTTATCAAAGTCTTCTGGAGTAGACTCGAGGTATTTTTTTGCCTCTGGAGTTGACAATTTTGCTTTGTTTACAGTAGTTTGTTCCAATTCTCCTTTAACTTGGAATTGAATACTAATGATTCCTGTTTTACCATCTGACGTGGAAGCCACTATGTTTACCGTGTAAATTCCTGGAATTCTAGCGTGTTTACCTAGTTCTGCGTTAAACTCTCCGGTCTCACTAGTTGTGGTAAATACCGACATGGTACCTGACCTAATGTTTACACTGGCTTTGTGTACTGGCTTAGCAGCATGATCAATTATTACGCCTGACACAATTGGTCTATCCCCAGAGTTTATGGGAGTATTCTCTACACTTGCTTGTATTTGCAAATCCCATAGTTTGGCCTCTGAATTTGAGGCTAGAGGGAAAAGAAGCAAAATTGAGAAAAATACAAAAAACACTTTATTTGTAACCACATAAAGCAATTTTGATTTTTGTTGTTAAGATAAGGTATGAAGAAAAATTAATTTTTCTTCAATTATTTTTGAGCAAATTTCCCCATCTAGTTCTTAAACTACAAAATTAACCAGTAATCAATAATTGGATTTAGAAAAATTTCGAAATGATGTCTATGCTATAACTGATAGATTATCAAGTAAACT
>Ga0209987_10000535_pt1 | contig 20033 bp, 14 predicted proteins | sample N074metaG_FD_182134 | JGI IMG/M metagenome (GOLD analysis project Ga0209987, IMG submission 182134) | Deep subsurface microbial communities from Kermadec Trench to uncover new lineages of life (NeLLi) - N074 metaG (SPAdes) (version 2) | ecosystem: Environmental > Aquatic > Marine > Ocean trench...
ATTCGGCGCACCAATTTGCGCCGTACGATGCAGGTGAATGCGGACGTCGAAGAAGGCTATCTCGACGCAGACATCGTCACGGAGATGACCGAGATGCTGCCGTTTCTCGATATCGATCCCGCAGTCAGCGTCACTTTTCGCGGCGGTAACGAGGATCAGCAGGAGGCGACTGCATTTCTCGGCAAGGCCATGTTGATCGCCATTGCAGTCATGGCAATTATCCTGGTGACACAATTCAACAGTCTGTTCCAGGCACTCCTGATCCTGACGGCGGTCGTATTTTCCACCGGCGGTGTTCTGCTTGGCCATCTCATCATGGACAGGCCTTTCGGCATCGTAATGAGCGGTGTCGGCGTTATTACCCTGGCCGGCATTGTCGTCAACAACAACATTGTGTTTATCGATACCTACAATGTATTGCGAGGCCGCGGCGCCGATGCCTTCGAAGCAATTCTCAGAACCTGTGCGGTTCGTTTGCGGCCGGTATTACTGACCACGGTAACGACGATTCTCGGACTGATGCCGATGGTGTTTGCGCTCAACATTGACCTGATCAAAAGAGATGTCTCCGTCGGCGCACCGTCGACACAATACTGGACCCAGTTGTCATCTGCGGTAGCAGGCGGTCTCGCGTTTGCGACCATACTGACGTTGTTACTGACACCCAGTTTGCTGATGATCCAGGCCAATGTGTCGGAACGTTTTCGGCAGCGCCGCAAAATCTTCAAGAAAGCGACGTCTTTGCAGGCTTAGCGCCAAAAAAACCTGCATTTATTCAATCCAAATATCCGTTTCAGGCATCTAATGGTTATAGAAGGCCCCGATCCCGTCGTGGGCCAGGCACTTGCGTTATAGTTAACTAGTGTTATACTTCACTATAACACTATAGGACCCTGACCCGACCCTGGAACTCCGGTGAAACCAATGAGACTGAAGCAAATTGCAATCGCGGCGCTGGCCGCAGTCGTCACAATAGCCCTGACTGGGTGTGGTGTCGGCGAAGCAAAAATCACATCGAAGGATGATCAGGCGGCCGTAATGGCCTTGCCGGTCGAAGTCTCGTCGCCCACCAAGGCCGATATCTTCGCCACCTACCATACGACCACGACCATTGAGTCGGACGCAGAGGCATTGATTATCGCGCGGGTCGACGGCGAGGTGGTAGAGATTCTGGTTGAAGAGGGCGACCAGGTTTACCAGGGCCAGGTGCTTGCACGTCTCGATGGTGACCGCCTGCGGCTGAAAGCGCTGCAAGCGAAAGCAAATCTGGATAAAGCCGACAAGGAATACGAGCGTTTTGTGCGTCTGCACGGGAAAGGCCTGGTTAGCGCAAGTGCATACGAGGGGCTCCAATTCGACATGTATGCGCTCGAAGCAGCCTACAAATTACGACTACTCGAATACGAATACACGAACATTCGTGCACCGATAAGCGGTGTCGTGTCAGCGCGTGAGGTAAAAGTTGGTCAGCACCTAAGCATCAATGACGAAACTTTCAAGATAACCGATACGAGCAGCCTGGTTGCCTACCTGCAAATTCCGCAAAGCGAGCTGGTCAAATTTTCAGCCGGACACCAGGCAAAAGTAAGTGTCGACGCTATGCCCGGTACCTCATTTGTTGCAACCATTGCGCGGATCAGTCCGACGATCGATGCTCGCAACGGCACGTTTCGCGTGACCGCCTACATAGACAACGAAGACGGGCTTCTCGCCCCCGGCATGTTCGGCAGATTCGACGTCGAATACGAACAACATATTGACGCACTGATTATTCCTGCCGCAGCGCTTGTCAAAGAAGACAACGAGACCGTCGTCTACGTCGTCCAAGACGGAGCAGCAGTGCGCCGTGCGATTGAAACGGGCATTCGATCTGGCGACAACATCGAAGTATTGAGCGGTCTCGATGAACATGAACAAATCGTCGTCACAGGGCAGGGCAGTTTGCGAGACGGCAGCAGGGTACTCGCAAGTATCGATGCTGAAAGCCCGGTCACCGGCTAGCGCGCTGGCCGCACAATAAGTTCCGAGTCCACAGGTCACGATGGACGACGGGGAATCAAGGGAGGTCAAGATGACGGCGAGTAACTTCTGGCCGAGCCTGGCAGTAGCAGCTCTTTTTCTGGCTGCCTGCCAGCCGGGCGCCGACGACCCGGATGCCGATGAGGATGAAGCTCCGGCGATTCCCGTGGAAATCGCTACGCCGACCCGCGGCGACATTCTCGCTGTCTATTCGGGCACCGCGCCAATAGAAGCATTCGCCGATGCAACTGTAGTTGCAAAGGTTGGTGGCGAGGTGCGAGACATCCTGGTCGAGGAAGGCGACGATGTAAAAAGCGGTGATGTACTCGCACGACTGGATGGCGATCGGCTCAGGCTCGAAGCAGAGCAGGCTGACGCAAACCTGAACAAATTGCGGAGAGAATATAAGCGTAATGTGGATCTGAGCGAGCGCGGCCTGATCAGTGCGGGCGATTTTGAAAAGATCCAGTATGAGATGGAGGCACTTCAGGCCACTTACGATCTGGCGACGCTCGAACTTGGTTACACCGAGATCCTTGCTCCAATCGACGGCGTTATTTCCGAACGATTTATCAAGCTCGGTAATACGATTGACGTCAACGCGCCAACTTTTCAGGTGACGAGCCTCGAGCCACTGATCTCCTACCTGCATGTGCCCGAGAGAGAGTATCGCCGCATCAAGCCCGGACAGGATGCAACGATTCTCATCGACGCATTGGCTGGCATGCAGTTTGTCGCCATCGTGTCGCGGGTCAGTCCCGTCGTCGATCCGGACACCGGTACGTTCAAGATCAGCATCGAAGTTTCCGATGCGTCGCGCAAACTGAAGCCGGGCATGTTCGGGCGCATCAGTATTGTTTATGACACACATCAAGATGCGATGCAGATTCCGCGCAGCGCGATTATCGAAGAGGCAGGCCTGTCAGCAGTCTATGTCATCGATAACAACGTTGCCGAGCGCCGGGTAATACGTACTGGCTACGCCGAAGGCGGGCAGATAGAGGTGCTGGAGGGTCTCGATGAAACCGAGATGTTTGTCACCGTCGGTCAAACCAGCCTCAAGAACGGCTCCAGGGTAGCAATCATTAATGCCACTGAAGCCAGCGAGACGGCAGTCAGCAACGACTCCTCATCAAGATAGACAGTTTTCGGGAATATACGATGCGTCGCCTGATCGAAATTGCAACGGAACGCCGTGTCACGATCGTGATGTTCACTGTCGCGGTGGTGTTGTTTGGCATCGTTTCCCTGTCCCGCTTGAAAGTGAATCTTCTGCCGGACATATCGTATCCAACCGTGACGATTCGCACGGAACTCACGGGTGCAGCGCCGGTTGAAATAGAAAACCTGCTCACAAAACCGATTGAAGAGGCAGTCGGTGTTATTCGCAATGTCCGCCTGGTGCGTTCAGTATCGCGCACTGGCCAGTCCGACGTCACGCTGGAGTTTGTGTGGGGTACGGACATGGACATCGCGGGTGTGGATGTACGCGAAAAAGTGGACATCATCGACCTGCCACTGGAGGCGAAGCGGCCGCTGTTGTTGCGCTTCGACCCATCGTCAGAACCGATCATGCGCCTTGGCTTGCTGCGGAAAGATGAAGGCCAGTCAATCGCAGACGCCGGGTCCGTTGTGGCCAGCCTTAAGGCAATGCGCCGGTTTGCGGAAGACCGCATCAAGAACGACCTGGAAGCGGAAGAAGGCACTGCCGCAGTCAAGGTAAGCGGCGGATTCGAAGATGAAATTCAAATCCACGTAGACCAGCAAAAGCTGTCGCAGCTCGGTATCAGCATCCAGCAAATTGCCGAAAGAATACGGGCGGAAAACGTCAACCTCTCGGGTGGGCGCCTGGAAGAAGGCAGGCAGCGATACCTGGTCCGCACGATTAACGAATTTCAGACAGTCGAGGAATTTGCCGACGCGATCGTCGCCATCGTCGCTGACCGGCCCGTTTTCTTGCGCGACGTTGCAACCGTGACGCGTGGTTACAAGGAGCGCGAAGCGATCACGCGTATCAACGGGCAGGAGTCGGTTGAGCTTGCGATCTACAAAGAAGGCGATGCGAATACAGTACAGGTGGCCAACCGGGTAGAGCGTCGCCTGGAGAATATTCGGGAATCGCTGCCGGAAGAACTTGAGCTGATTAAAATCTATGACCAGTCCAAATTCATTTCCGCCGCCATTCAACAGGTCACGTCGGCTGCTATTTTCGGCGGAATACTCGCGATCATGGTGCTCTATGGCTTCCTGCAAGATTCCCGGGCCACGACAATCATTGCGGTCGCGATTCCGGTCTCGGTCATCGGCACTTTCCTGCTCATGTATTCGAACGATGTATCGCTCAACATCATGTCCCTGGGCGGCATTGCACTGGCGGTCGGCATGCTCGTCGACAACGCGATTGTGGTACTCGAGAACATCGTTCGGAAGAGAGAGCAAGGCCAGGGTATTCTTGAAGCAGCTCGAAATGGCACTGCTGAAGTCTCGACTGCAGTCATTGCGGCAACACTTACGACGATTGCCGTGTTCTTTCCGATGGTATTTATTAGCGGCGTCGCGGGTCAGCTGTTTCGGGATCAGGCACTGACCGTTACGTTTGCATTGACCTTCTCACTGATCGTCGCTTTGACGCTTATACCGATGCTGGCCGCGCTCGGCACGGGGTCACGCTACCAGGAAGCAGGCGAAGAGACGCCGCCGAACCGCTTCACTCGCGCGATCGCTACTGTCGTGCGTGCTTTCGGCGTCGTGTTTGCCGGTGCGAAATGGCTTTGCTGGATCATCCTCTGGGTCCCCGGCTGGCTGTTACAACACCTGTACTTATCCGTCGCGAAGGGTTATGAACCCGTCCTTCGCTGGTCTTTGAGCCACCGCGCGGCCGTTGTCGGCAGCGCGACAGCCATATTTGCGGCCACGATGCTGCTGATTCCACGGCTCGGAACAGAACTTATCCCACAACTGTCGCAGGGCGAATTTGAAGTTAACCTGCGGCTGTCACCCGGTTCTCCGTTGGTCGAGACAGACCGGGCTATCCAGGCTGCGCATGATGCGACGCGCGACATTGACGATGTGGAACTGAATTACTCAGTGGCCGGTACCGGAAATCGACTTGATGCCAACCCGGTCGACTCGGGAGAAAATACCGGCACACTGAGTATTACAATGAAACCGGGCGCCGGACGCGCCGAGGAAGCTGCGGCGATGGACGCCATGCGCAAACAACTGATGCAGCTGCCAGGCGTGCAATACGAGTTCAGCCGCCCGTCTCTGATGACGTTCGCAAGCCCGCTGCAGATCGAGGTCTCCGGGTTCAACCTGAAAGACCTAGAAACAGTCAACCAGGTTCTTGTCAGCAAGATGCAGGCGTCGGATCGCTATGTTGATGTCAAAACGACGATCGAACCGGGCAACCCGGAAATTCAGATTATCTTCGATCAGGAACGTGCCGCATCACTTGGACTGTCCGTCCGGGATATCGCCGATCGGGTGGTGGCGAACGTTCGCGGTGAGCTGGCGACACGATACACGTGGCGGGACAGGAAAATCGACGTACTCGTACGCAGCGTCGATACGACCCGGGCAAGCATCGCGGACATCCGCAGCCTGATCGTCAATCCCGAGGCAAAGCGACCTGTAACGCTGGAGGCCGTTGCAGAAATCAAGATCTCAAGAGGCCCGGCTGAAATCAGGCGCATTGCTCAGGAGAGAGTGGCGATTATTTCGGCGAACCTCGCCTACGGTGATCTCGGTGCGGCGGTTGCCGACGCCAATTCGATCATTGACGGAACACCGATGCCGCAAGGCATAACAGCCATGGTCTCCGGCCAGAACGAGGAAATGCAGGACTCTTTCCGCTCGATGCGATTTGCACTATTGCTGGCCGTATTCCTCGTCTACATCGTCATGGCCTCGCAGTTCGAATCCTTGATCCACCCACTGGTGATCCTGTTTACGATTCCGCTCGCGCTGGTCGGTGCAGTGCTCGCTCTGTTCCTGACCGGGACGACCGTCAATGTCGTCGCCTTCATTGGCATCATTATGCTGGCCGGCATCGTCGTCAATAATGCGATCGTCCTTGTCGATCTCATCAATCAACTGCAGGCGCAGGGGTTGGAAAAAACCTCGGCCATCATGGAAGCCGGGCGGGCGCGACTGCGACCGATCCTGATGACGACGCTGACGACCGTGCTTGGATTGCTGCCGATGGCGATCGGCTTTGGCGAGGGCTCTGAACTTCGAACCCCGATGGCAATTACTGTAATCGGCGGCCTGCTGGTCTCCACGCTGCTCACCCTGGTCGTGATTCCGGTGGTCTACTCGCTGCTTGACCGCAAGAAGTGGTCTGTTGCCGATCAGGCCAATAGCGCATTGCCGGAACCGGCAACAACGTAGCTGACGCCGTGAAACACACCGAGATTGCACTTCGACGCCCGGTGACGACGATCGTCATATTCGTGGCGCTCGCACTCATCGGCATAATCGCAACACGCATGTTACCGCTCGAGAAATTTCCAGACATCGAGTTTCCAGGAATATTCATCCAGATTCCCTATGAGGGATCAACACCCGAAGAGGTCGAACGGTTGATCACGCGCCCGGTCGAGGAAGCGCTTGCGACCTTGTCCGGTGTCGAAACAATGTATTCGTCATCAAGCGACAGCATGTCCGAGGTTTTTCTGCAGTTCGAATGGGATCAGAGCATGGGTTCGAAGGGCATCGAAGCTCGCGCCAAGATAGATGGTATTCGGCAGGAACTGCCTCAAGACATACGTCGGATCCTCATATTCACAGGTTCGCTCGGGGATCAACCCGTACTGGAGCTGCGCATTTCCAGTGACCGGGATTTATCCGATAGCTATGAACTCCTGGACCGCCTGCTCAAGCGCCGTATCGAAAGAATCGAGGGCGTCTCCCTGGTGCAACTATACGGCGTGGACCCACGCGAAATCCGTATCCTGCTGAACTCCGACAAGCTGTCGGCACATGGCATCGACATCGATGAACTGCGGCAGCTCCTCGAGAAAAGCAATTTCGCTGTCAGCGCCGGTCGGATTACCGATGGCGGGCAACGTTTCAGCATCCGGCCAATAGGCGAATTCCAATCGATCGCAGATATTGAAGATATCGTCATCAATGAAAACGCGCTGCGTCTCGGCGATGTCGCGAGTATCGAATTACGCAGCCCGGACAGGGATTACGGCCGGCACTTGGACCGTTCCTATGCAATCGGCGTAGCAGTCAGCAAATCGACCGGCTCGAACATGGTCGAAGTGACAGACCGCGTGATGGCAGAAGTAGAAAAAATCAGCCAGCTGCCGCAGATGCAGGGCATCAAGATCTTCGAACTCGACAACCAGGGAGACAGCGTACGCAGTTCGCTCAGCGATCTGCTCAACGCCGGTGCAATCGGCGCGGTGCTGGCCCTCATTGTTCTGTACCTGTTCCTGCGACAGGTAACGACCACATTGATCGTCACAGCATCTGTGCCGTTTTCACTGCTGATTACCCTGGGCGTTCTTTACTTCGCCGACCTGAGTCTGAACATGCTGACGATGATGGGCCTAATGCTCGCGATCGGCATGCTGGTCGATAACGCGGTCGTCGTCACGGAAAGCGTGTTTCGGCAGCGAGCGCTGGATCCGGAAAACCCGTTCAAGGCCACGCTCGCCGGCGTGAAAGAAGTCGGCATGGCAGTGATCGCCGGTACGATGACGACAATAATCGTGTTCGTACCGATCATGTTCGGTGCAAAAACGGATATCTCGGTTTTCATGACCCATGTTGGCATTACGATTATCGTCGCACTTCTCGCATCGTTATTGATTGCACAAACTCTGGTGCCGATGCTGGCAGCCCGCGTACCGCCTCCACCGCAACCGAAGGACGGCGCATTTATCACCCGTCTGACGAATCGATACGTTGCGAGTCTCGGCTGGATCCTGATACGGCCATGGAAAACATTCGGCGGTATTATCCTGATCTGCGTCATCGGCATTTCGCCGTTGCTGCTGAATCTCATCAAGTTTGACGCGTTCCCACAGGACGCGGGGCGGCGCCTCTATATGCCGTTTCACATAGAAGGACAGCACCCGCTGGAACGTGTCGAAGAAGCGGTCGATACCATCGAGGATTACCTTTTTGAAAACCAGGAAGAATTTGATATTCGATCTGTCTACAGCTACTACGAAAAGGGACTTGCGACTACAGTCATTCTTCTGACCGAGGAAGAGGATGCAACACTTTCTACTACGGAGGTTCTCGAGCGGATTGAAGCGAATCTTCCGGTCATCGCGATCGGCAAACCGAGTTTCGATTTTGAACAGCAAGGTGGTGGCGAGGGCTTCAGCCTGCAGATTTCCGGTGACTCAACTGCGAGGCTGAACGGAATTGCGCTCGATGTTGTGCGTCTCCTTGGAACCGTGACCGGTCTGGAGGACGTGCGCTCGGATGCAGAGCTTGGCGAGCGCGAAATCCAGGTCAGAATCGACCGGGTTCGGGCAGCCGCGACCGGGCTAACGGCGAGGCAAATCGCTGACGCCATTGGCATCGCGATGCGAGGTCAGTACCTGCGAGAGTTTCGAGGAGATCTGGGCGAGGTTGCGGTGCGACTGGCGTTTCGTGACAGTGACAAGCAGAGCATCGAACAATTGGCTGACCTTCCGCTTTATACAGCGGACGGTCGCCGTATTACGTTGGGCACAGTAGCCAATTTCAGGATCGGTACGTCGCCTGCCACGATTCAACGAACCGATCGCCAGACGGCCGTGATCCTGTCTGCCAATCTCACCGGTGACGAAACCCTGGAGACGGTGCGCCCAAGAGTTGAAGCATTCATGGATGAGTTCGACCTGCCACCTGGCTACAACTGGAAATTCGGCCGCGGTTTCGACCGGCAGAACGAAACACAGCAAATGATGGCAACCAATATTCTGCTCGGCATTGCCTGCATATTCCTGGTGATGGCGGCGTTGTTTGAGTCATTGTTGTTCCCGTTCTCGATCATCCTCGGCTCGATCGTGTTTTCCGTTTTTGGCGTGTTCCTGTTCTTTGCGGCTACCGGTACGACGTTCTCCTTCATGGCATCCATTGGCATCATGATTTTGATCGGTGTCGTTGTTAACAACGGCATCGTTCTGGTTGACCACATCAACAACCTTCGCCAGCAAGGCCTGCCGCGTAATAAAGCCATTATCGAGGCCGGACGTGACCGTTTGCGACCGATACTGATGACTGTCGCTACCACCATTGTCGGGCTTGCACCGCTGGCTATTAGCACCACTCAGATCGGCGGCGATGGTCCACCCTACTTCCCGATGGCGCGCGCCATTATCGGTGGACTCGCATTTTCAACCGTCGTTTCTTTGCTGGTTGTCCCTGCTTTTTATGCCTACTTCGACACCCTTGCCGCCTGGGGCAGGAAGGTCATGCGTACTGCTAAAAGTCAGGGCTCCGCCGCCTTCGCCCGCTAGGGCGGGCTCCTACGACACTTCGTCAAATTTTTCAATATTGGAGTCGATTCTAACCAGCACGTCGTTCCTGTGCCGCCAGATTTTCCTTGCAGCTCTCACAACCAGCAATAGCAACAGGATGCTGATTGTCCAGGCGTCACCGGCGCCGCCGCCACCGTGGCTGACGGCAATCGGAATATCGTCAATGGGCGCGTCCCGGTTGAAATCCTCCAGCGGCAGAAAGCTTAATGCCGATGTTTCGTCCGGTCCGAAGCTGGCCAGGAAGGAGTTATCGACGGCGTCGAATAATTCGATCAACAGATCGTAATCGCCGGTCGGATACCCGGACATCAGTTCCGTCACCAGCACATACTCGTCGGTGCCGCTGGCACCAAAGATCCAGAAGTCTTCGGTAACCCCGTATTCGTTCCAGGGACCAAAATCCAGGCTCAGGTAGACGACAGCATAAACCTCGGCTGCGGAATAAATCGTATCGGCGTCGAACAGCAAATCGATGCCATGGAAATAACCGTCCCTGTCATCGTCGTTGAATAGCTGCACGTCAGCGTCGTAGATCCAGAAGTCAAAACTGGCACTTTGGGCAGTGTTCGATCCGGCACCCAATTTTGCAGACCCACTGCGTGTATTCGACTTGCTGCGTGATCCTGAGGTCGCCAGTGCATCGTACTCATCAGTCGATTCGCTGGAAGCCACCGTATTCTCACGACCACCTGTCGCAGTGTGGCGGGACACTGAGGATCGAAGACCGTCCGTCGCGTCCGCAGTGGCCTGGCTGGCGCCGGAGACAATTAGCGCCAGCAGGCCGACAACCAATAACGCTGCGAAATTTGCTCGTGCTATGACCCTTGCAAATAAATTAGACATCCTGATTCCCGCTAACGCACAATAATCTTGCTCGCTACCATTAAAGGTCAGTGACGATGAATCGAAGCTGAACTGACGATTGAGTTTTATGAATGCCGGCTGAACAGATCTTTTGATATCGCATCCCGCCCCTGACGATCATTACGGCACCGCTGTCGCGTTCCTGCTGCTGGGCGTTGTTGCAGGCCTATCGCTCGACCTGTGTGCGAAATGGTTGCTTGCCGACTACTCCCTTTCCCAGTTCGTATTTCTGCGGAGTATTTTCGGCCTCTCGTTCTTTTTGCTAACGGCTCGCTTTTATGGAGGCCTCGGGAGTCTCCGAACCAGTCGCTGGAAGTGGCATTTGTTGCGCACCTTGCTCGCAACAGGCGCGATGTTCGGTTTCTTTTACGGCCTCTCGCGTCTGCCACTGGTTAACGCATTGACGATTGCATTCACGGCGCCACTTTTTGTTACCGGATTGTCAGTGCCGTTTCTCGGCGAGCATGTCGGCTGGCGGCGCTGGCTGGCCGTCATCGTCGGCTTTATCGGTGTATTAATCGTGTTGCGTCCGGGCCCGGGGATGTTCACGCCGGCGGCAATTGGATTGATCATTGCGGCACTCTGTTATGCGGGCCTCGCGTTGACGGCACGCAAGCTGGCAGCGACAGAGAGCAGCATCTCCCTGTCCGTATACGTGGTTACCGGACCGTTACTTGTTTCATCGATCCTGGTCCCGGGCGATTTCACGGCACCGACTGCTGGCGGCTGGTTTCTGTTTGTGCTCGCCGGGGCATGTTCTGCGTTGGCCTGGGTTGGTATCGTTGGCGGTTACCGGCGCGCGCCGCCTGCGATGCTCGCTCCTTTTGAATACACCGCATTAATCGGCGCTGCCGCCGCAGGCTACCTGATCTGGGACGAGGTACCTGACGCGTGGGTAATCACCGGTGGCCTGGTGATCATCGCCAGTGGTTTGTTTATTGTTTACCGGGAAATCGGCAACGTAATGTCCACGCGTTACGTGCGCTCATTCACTGCGGGCGTTGCTGCAGCCCTGGTGCGAAAACTCCGCAAACAAACCTAATTGTAATTTTCAGCAGTTGATCTGAGGGGCTGGGTCCGACCACTTATTGATTCCGACCCCATGTCCAAACTAGCAGGCTGTTGAAAAACGCAGTTTTTCTGCTGCCTGCTAGACGGTACAGGGATGTACCGACATTTTTGATGGCTGCAAGCCATTGAAAATGGGAGCTATTCGAAAACCACGTTTTTCGGATGGCGATGTTGAAAAAGCCATGGACGGCTTTTTCAACAACCTGCTAGTGTTACCGTAAGCACCAGTAAGAATCATCAACTACCGATACCTGTGCCAGATATGAGACCAGGACGATGAGCATACTTCGTAGAGATTTTTTGCAGGGCATGGGCAGTGTTGCGATTGCAACCATTCCGGGAATATCAGTTGCTCAATCATCGACACTTTCCGTGGGCGTGATTGGCGGCGGTATTGTGGGCGCGTCTGTCGCCTTACACCTGGCACAAGCCGGCGCCTCTGTGACCGTTTTTGAAAAAACTGCACCGGCAAGTGGTGCCACCAGCAAATCCTTTGCCTGGCTGAATGCTGGCAGCAGCAATTCTCATTATCGCGATCTCAGAATGCAGAGTCTCTCTGCTTATCACGAACTGGACCAACAGCTTCAACTGGATATCACATGGGGTGGATATCTAAGTTGGGAGAGCGAACCGGGCGCCGCTGCGGAAATGAGGGCGGCAGCACTGGAGCACGATCGCAACGGATATCTAATGAAAATGCTCAGTGCAGAGGATTTTGCCGCGATTGCGCCGAACCTCACACCGGGTTCTTTTGAGACGGCGGTCTATGCCGGCATGGATGGTCACCTGGACCCTGTCGGCGTCACCTACAAATTGCTTGAGCGGGCCCGGAAGTACGGCGCGCGAATTCTTCATCCCTGCGAGGTCACCGAGCTGCAATTATCCGGGGATAGGCTGACCGGCGTCGTCACCACGCAGGGCGAATTCGAGCTGGATCGGCTGGTGATTGCGGCTGGTGTCGACACGCCGGCGCTTGCGGCAAAAGTTGCTTACGTTGCACCGCTAAAGCACGCACCGGGCATTCTTGCGCATAGCGTGCCGCTGCCGCCTGACGTTCGCACGGTAGTTTACGGTAATGATATTCATTTCAAGCAGATGTCCAACGGCAGGATTGTCGCCGGTGATAGTACGTATGCGCCCGATACTCCGGTGCATGGCAATATTCTCCAGGAGCGCCTGGACTTTCCGGACGCAGAGACGAGACTCATGCATGGCAGGCGTATTCTTGAAAAGGTCCCGGCGGTGCTTCCCAGTGCACGCAATGCCAAGCTGGATCGACTCACCCTCGGATTTCGCCCGCTACCCAAAGATAATTTCCCCATCGTCGGTTTTGTTCCGGGCTCTGCTGATGTCTACATTGCGGTCATGCACAGCGGCGTCACACTGGCGCCCATCATGGGCCGGCTGATCAGCCGCGAAATTTTCGATGATGTGTCGCTTGAATCTCTCGATCCATACCGGCCGGAGCGGTTTTCAACAAATATGTCACTAAAGATCAATCCTCACCGATCATCGACTTGCTGTTGATCATTGCAGGAGGATTGGGTATGCGGGAGGACTTCGCTCCGCCACGCCCCATGGCGGAATTTTGTGTATCAGCGCCGGCAATCCCTCCGCGGAGGGATTTGCCATGATCCGTTTCAGGGAAATTTCAGGGGAAATTTCAGGACACCCACAGGAACGGTGTTACTGACTTTTATGGATGTCCTTGTATCTCTTGTATCTCCGTGCTGCAAATGATTTTCATTCAGGAAATCCCTCCGCGGAGGGATTCGCATGATCCGTTTCGGAGGACGAACCGTCATTGGGACGATCAGAAAATCAGTGCTGGGATAGGGTAATCGGGGACACCCATCAAAACCGAAACGAGTGTATCTGCCGGAATCGTCCATTTTCCGCGCCGGTATTGTTGGTCAAGATCCGCTGCAATCGGTACCTAACCGTGGTGTACGAATATAGACGAAGATGTCCTAGACCAGGTAGCCTGATTGGGCTACATTGTAGCCCATTCTAGCTGGAGGATTGAGTCATGCCCGCGAACGCCGTTGTACGCGCCCGAATTGATGAGCGCATCAAAGAGGAGGCCACCGTTGTGCTAGCTTCAATGGGGCTTACTGTGTCAGACGCTTTTCGCATGATGCTCACCCGCATTGCTCGCGAGAAGGCGCTGCCTTTCGAGCCGCTGGTACCAAACAAAGAAACTATCCAAGCCATGAAAGAAGCGCGTCGTGGCAACCTACCTTCGTTCGCCTCGCCAGATGAGCTGATGGCGGACCTGAATGCGGACGATTGAACGTACCAGTAAATTCAAGCGAGACTACAAACGTGAGGCAAAAGGTCCACACCGGAAGACGCTGAAACGCGATTTCGTCGCCGTTGTAATCAGGCTGGCAGATGATCAACCACTGATCGAAAAGCACCGTGACCATTCGCTGACCGGCGAATGGAAAGACCACCTCGATTGCCATATCAGATCCGACCTGATTCTGATTTACCGCAAGACCAATACCAACGTACTACAACTCGTTCGTCTTGGGTCTCACAGCGAATTGGGATTTTGAGGTGTTACAAGCCAACTTCTTCGGGGACTTCAAGCACACCAACAGTTCTCTGCGACAATCCACCCTCTTTTCCCTTTCAAATTATTCTAAAGCGAGATCCGCCTCCGCGGCAATAAAGCCGAATGCGGCCCAGCTGTCGCTTGCAACCAGTGCTTTCAGGTGTGCCATCGCCTTTTTGTCTTCGCCGGTGTAGTAGTACCAGTTAGCCAGGCCATATGCGGCGGATGCACCGCTTGGCGTATCTTCGTTATCGCCGATCAGTTCTTCAATCGTCATTTCGCCTTTATAAAAAAGACAGAGATGGTAATAGGAAAAATTCTCGATCACGTTCATGCCCGGCGTAATGACATCAAGAACTTTCGCCGCACCTTCCTCGTCACCCATGCGTCGCTTGATCATGTAAAGCCAGTGCGTGGTTGAGACCCGGTTATCGTCGTTGCGTCCGGCGTTGAAACCATTCTGGTATGCCCGGAACGCGTTCTCCCAGTCCTGTTTCAGGTAATAGGCAAGGCCTAAGTGGTACCAGATGTTGCCGTGGCGGCTGCTGATGGGAATGTTTTGCTCATTCGGCGCCCCGTCAGGCTCAGTTTCATTTTCCTTGCCCTCGATCAGCATCGCGGCCTGCTCGAGATCAGCGATGGCGCGGTCGAATTGCCGAATCGAGATATAGCGATGCCCCCGATGCCGATACATGCGGTCATCGTTCGGAAATTTTTCGATGCCCTCGGAGAAGATCTCGATCGCACCGCGAAAATCGCCGGTGTATGCCGTACGCCTGGCATACCAGATGATGTTGTCGGCGTCGTTCGGATTCGCGGCGTAGTTCTCCTTTGCCTCTGCGAGGTTGTCGAGCACCGCCTGGCTTGGCGCCGTCGAATAAAGTGGCTTGCCGGACAGGGTCATTGCCTGCGCCCCAGCGGGAACCTGCGGCAGATTGGCGGCAAGCACGCCGCAGGCCGACAGGAGTAACGCGATCGCAGTTATCAATTTCATGTCAGTCGTCCCCGATCTCTTCGCTGATCAGCTCAATGCGCGCGGCCATGCCGTTCAGCACCGATGCGGCAATCGCGATTTGCGATGCTACTTTGTCGTACTCACGTTCCTCGATTGCTTCGCGAACACCTGGAATTGTTTTCACGCCATAGCCCGTGTAAAAACCCGGCGCATATACATGATGTTTGTACCAGGGCCTTCCCTCGAGGCCCGCATCACGTGTCAGCAGGCGTTCGCTGGTATAGAGCAGATTGTTGATATTCGAGGAAACATCGGTGTGACCCTGCGCAGCGTCGTCGAACTGATCTGCAGCCTGCTGCAAGCGGTCCAGCGCATTTTTGAGTGGCGCAAAATTGAAATGCGGCACCGGATCTTTCCTTGCAGGCACTCCGATTGACTTGTAAGGGTTGATCGCGGCAGCGTAAGTGCCATCGTCAAGCAGCCGGTTGTTATTCTCAGCCTCCTCGCGCATCGAATCAGCAAGCGCTTCGAGTTCGCCGACATAGAGTGCAATGTTGTCCGCCAGGCCCTTGAATTCGAACGGCAGTCGCGGCGCATTCGCGAGCCGCAGCGCTGCACGCCCGGTTACTTTCGCCAGGGTCGCACCGTAAAGCAGTCCGGGATCCTGGAATGTCGTGTAGTGCTCGTAGGTGTCGTACAGCGTGTGGTAGCTGCCATCATCGGCCTCGCCACCGAAGTTGATGTTCGCCGATGCGATGCCGAGATGTTGCAGGAATGGCGTGTAGTCCGATCCAGATCCCAACGGGTAAATCCTGAGGTCAGCACGCTCCCGCGCCGTCTCTTTCTCATCATCATCGCCATAAATCAGGTCGTACGCGCGGCGCCGTTCTTTTAGTGTGATCGCCGAACGCGGATCGTCGACTTCCTCGATGATCTGGTTGAAAAATCGCTCGAGCGTATGACTGCCGCCGATGTTGATGAATCCCCGGTCACTGCCATCAGTATTGATGTAGGCAACAGCGTGTTTCTTGAGATCATTCGCGTGGTGCTCTGCCCACTCGGTCGAGCCGATCAGTCCGGGTTCCTCTGCGTCCCATGCCGCATAGATCATGGTGCGCAACGGGCGTCGTCCGTCTTTGGCCAGCATCGCAACGGCCTTGGCCTCTGCAAGTGTTGCGACCAGGCCGGACAATGGATCTGCCGCACCGTGGTTCCAGCCGTCATGGTGATTACCGCGGATTACCCACTCGTCAGGGTATTCACTGCCTTCGAGGCGCGCAATGACGTTGTATGCCGTAATCATGTCCCAGTTGAAGCGGGCCTTCATGCGCACCCGCGCCGGACCTGGACCGAGGTGGTAGGTAATCGGCAGACCGCCCTGCCATCCGTCCGGCACCACCTCGCCGTCCAACGCGGCCAGTAATGGCAGCGCGTCACGCTGCGAAATCGGCAATACCGGAATGCTGGTGATGGTTGGCGCGTCGTTGCGGTTCAGGCGCCGCGCATTGCGGGTTGCACCGCGGCCTGGTGTCAGGACATCGCCCGGGTAAGTCGGCATATCCATGACAGACCCGCGTTGCACGCCGCTCTCGTGCTTGAATGGGCCCTTAGGATAAGCATCCCCCGCGCCGAAGCCGTCATCGGCCGGGTCGGAATAAATGATGGTCGCTATCGCGCCTTTTTCGCCGGCGAGCTTCGGCTTGATGCCACGCCATGAACGACCGTACTTGGCGATTGCAATTCTGCCTTTGACGTCAATGCCATAACGCTCGAGCGTTTCGTAGTCCTCGGGGATGCCGTAATTAACGAATACCAGCTCGCCTTCCACTTCGCCATCGATAGAAAACGCGTTGTAGGGAGCAAGCAGATTGTCGCGCACAAAAGTGCTCGGATCTTCCTCCAGCGAATCTTCCCTGAGCGTTAACTTGAACTGTGTCGGGGCCAGCAATTCAATTTCGCGAACATTCGGCGTCGGCAGCAGAATCTGGTACTCGGCAATCTCCACCTCGTATCCCCAGGATTCGAGAAGTTCTGCAATAAATTCGGCATTTTCCTTGCTGGCGGGCGATCCGGCATGATGCGGCTTCGCCGACATGAGCTTTAGCCACCCGTCCATTTCGGCAGGATCAATGCTCGCATCAAACAGGGCCTCTGTTTCACGCTGGCGGGCGCTGGCAGCATCGTCATAACCAATGATGGCGTTGTCTGCCGCAATGGCGGCGCCGGCCAGTGCCAGCAACCCAAGAATCGTCAGTTTCATGAAATCCCCCGCTGAATATTCGTCGTTTATTGTTCGGCCACGCATCACAACACAGATTCGCTGTAGCACCAAATGGCCAGATTACAGTTGTGTTGCGATATCCCGAAACTCTCGAAGCGCCTGTTTTACGCGCGACCGGTGTTCGGCGCCCATGCGCAGCAGCAGCTTCTGACCGCTGGAAAGACCTTCCAGTTCGGGATCTGCGAATTCGTATAGGACGTGCGGCCGCGTCAGCGACACCGGGTCACTGATTTCAGGTGTTTCGAGCAGATGATCGATCACCTCGACCAAACGATCGTTGAAATATCCGTCCGGGTAACCGAGATCCACGTAGGCGTTCTGGAATAAGGGATAGAAGCGCCGGTAAACATCCGCAAGCTCCACCAGGTCTGCGCCGGCCAGCAACCCGACCAGGGCGTCGTAACGGTCATAGTTGTTGCTGTTGAGCGTGAATTCGTCGCCGTCATCGAGCCCATCGACCAATAATGGTCCGGCGAGACGCCCTATGGGCCTGATCCGTTCTGCCACATGAGCACGCGGAAGGTTGTCGACGGTGGTGACGATGCGCTGAATGGTCCCGGAGGCGACCAGCATCTCCTCGATCGGATCGCCGAAAATACCGGCCATCGCCAGTCTGAAATAGTCGTCGCTCTGATCGAGCGGCGGCAACGGCACCAGCTCAATGCGATCCGCCGTGCGCCTCGCCGGTTCGGGCATCGGATGCAAAGGCTCCGGCATGGCCTGCGGTTCCGCTTGCTGCGGTGCGGGCGCCACGACCGGTTCAGGAGCCGATTTGTTCATCGCGATCCAGTAATACCACAATGCACCAGCCGCACCGATCGCCAGCAAAAGCGGAACCAGCCATTGAGTTGTTTGCTTATCCATTTGTAGGTAGTTTAGCGCCCGAATCATACAATGAAACTTCGAATCAGCATTATTTTCACTACTTTCCTCGCCGCAGCGTGCAGCGACGAACCCGTGGCGACGCCGCCGGCCGGCGATCTGGGTACGCTGGCCGCCGAATACCTGTTTCTCGAGTTATCCATGGAATTGCACGACAGCGCGCATGTCGATGCCTATTTCGGACCGGAGGAGATTCGGGCGAATGCGGAAAGTGCCGCATTGCCGCTGACGGAAATCGAAAACAGGGCCAGTACGTTGGCGACGCGCCTGTTGAACTGGCCCGTCGAACCCGCCGACACAATGCAGGCCGACCGTGTCGATAACCTGGTGCAACGACTGGGCGCATTGGACACACGAATTGCCTTGAGCAGGGGCGAGAACTTTTCTTTCGACATTGAATCGCGACGACTATTCGGCGCTACTGCGCCCGATTACGATGCAGCCCACTTCGACACGATTCTTCGTGACATCGATACCTTGCTGAAGGGAGAAGGCGACCTGTCAGCCCGCGTCAACCGGTTTCGCGAGCAATTCGTCATCCCGGCGAACCGGCTCGCCGCCGTTTTCGACGCCGCAATTGCGGAATGCCGGCGGCGCACACTCTTATTTATAGAGCTGCCAGAGAATGAGTCGTTTGAACTCGAGTACGTGAATGACAAACCCTGGTCAGGCTACAACTGGTACCAGGGCAATTCGCAAAGCCTGATACAGATAAACACTGATCTGCCGATTTTTATCAGCAGAGCCGTCGATCTCGGTTGCCACGAAGGCTATCCGGGGCACCACACGTTCAACACACTACTCGAGAAGAACCTGGTCGAGGACCGTGGCTGGATTGAATTTTCGCTGTACCCGCTGTTCAGCCCGCAGTCGCTGATTGCCGAGGGCAGCGGCAATTACGGTGTCGACCTGGCTTTCCCCGGCAGCGAACGGGTGCAATTCGAACGTGAAGTTCTGTTCCCGCTGGCGGGACTGGATCCGAGTGAGGCTGACCGCTACTACGAGTTGCTGGATCTCCTGAGCCGCCTCAGTTATGCGGGAAACGAGGCGGCAAGAGACTATCTCAATGGCAGCATCGACCGGGAGCAGGCGGTGCAATGGCTGGTGGACTATTCGTTGTCGTCGCCGGAACGTGCGCGGCAACGAACCGATTTTTTCGATACCTATCGTAGCTACGTAATCAACTACAATCTTGGCAAGGATATGGTGCGCGAATATGTGGAGCGCGATACGGAAGATCATGCGGCACGTTGGCGGAAGTTCGAAGTCTTGCTGTCGTCACCGATGTCGCCGGCAGATTTGCAATAACAATTGAACAAGCCAAGAGGGATGGTGATGAAAAGAATAATAACCGTGATAATGACCGCGCATCCGTCGCGTGGTTGCAGCCAGATGAACCTGCAGGGCACTGGCGGTGATGGCCTGTTCTATTGCTTTGCCATCGATTGATCAGGCATATCGGCACGCGCCGATTAATCTGCATGGATACAACCCTACTTGCCAGCCTGACCGGGTTCGCCTTCATCAGTGCGATCACGCCGGGGCCGAACAACATCCTGCTGATGTCTTCCGGGGCGCTGTTCGGCTGGCAGCGCTCATTGCCGCATCTTGGCGGGATCCTGCTGGGATTTGCCATCCTGATGTCGTCGGCGGTATATGGCCTCGGATCGGTGGTCGCACAATGGCCCTGGCTGGTGATTATCGTCAGGGTATTTGGGGCTGCCTGGCTTGCCTGGATGTCGCTCAGGTATTTCCTTGCCGGCATGCACGGCCCGGAGGCAACTGCGGCGTCAGCGCCTGCCCCGATCTCGCGGCCTTTCCGTTTCCATGAAGGGGTGCTGTTTCAATGGGTGAATCCGAAGGCGCTGATCCTCGTGATATCGGCTGCCGGCGCCTATGTCACACTCGCCG
>Ga0209987_10000537_pt1 | contig 20005 bp, 17 predicted proteins | sample N074metaG_FD_182134 | JGI IMG/M metagenome (GOLD analysis project Ga0209987, IMG submission 182134) | Deep subsurface microbial communities from Kermadec Trench to uncover new lineages of life (NeLLi) - N074 metaG (SPAdes) (version 2) | ecosystem: Environmental > Aquatic > Marine > Ocean trench...
GTTACCAATGGCCGCGATTTTGCCTGCGAGGGGTTGATGCCGGCTACAGATTTAAACGCCGCGTGAAAACCGCTGAGCGATTCATAACCGCTATCGAACGCGGTGCTGGTAACATCGCCGCTAATTTTCATCTTTTCAAACGCCCGGTTAATGCGCAGCGCTTTGATATACGCGTGGAAGGTTATTCCGTGATATTTTTGAAACCAGCGGCGTAACCGCGTCGGTTCGATATGCCTTGCGCGAAGATCTTCATCTTTAAAACTGTTCTCCGGACTGGCATGAACTTCGTCCAGCAGATGTTTCAGCCAGTCGGGTACCTGGCCGAATTTTTCCAACGGTGAGCATATCTTACAGGGGCGATAGCCTGAATCGAGGGCTTTCTTGACCGAGGCAAAATAATCAACGTTTTCCTTTTTCGGGTTGCGCGCGCTACACCCGGGCCGGCAAAAAATACCGGTGGTTTTAACCCCGAAATAAAATATTCCTTCGAGCTGGCTATCCCGATTGAGCAAAGCCTGGTACATGAAATCGCGATCGGGAAGTGTTTGTTGATTCATTAAACTATTCGTCCACTGCTATTGTGGGACTATTATATGAATCGATCGATTCACCGCATCCGAAAAAACGACAGCTAATTCTGCCCCGCACTCTTCCCCGATGATTTCTCTCGCACTACCCGGGTGCACCACTGGAAGAGTACAAGTTGCCCGCTCAAAGTTCGTTTTTGCCGTCGAACACCATGACTTCGAATTCCGAGGTGTCCAGGTCCTCTATGCAACCCAGATTGACGCGCATGTGTCCGGGCATACGTAACATTTCATTGTGCGTATAGATGCCGCACACTTTGCAAAAATAATGTCTCGCGATTTTACTGCCAAACTGGTAAAGACCAATATCATTGTCATCGGCCTGTATCTTGAGGTTCTCCATCGGAATCGCTTCCGGGGACATCATCGTACCCTTGCGTGAACAGATCGAACAGGTGCAGCGGAGGCCTTTGGTTATTTCCTCACCATCGTATGAAAATTTGATCGCGCCACAGTGGCAGGATCCCTGATAGTGCTGGGTCATGTTAATTCCCCGTTTGCGGTCCGCTAGTTTTCATCGTCGGTAAATTTAATATCCCAGTGGGATCCATCGCAAAATGGCTTATTTTTTGAGGCCCCGCAACGGCACAGGCTACAGTTCGATTCGGAACTGCCCTCTCCTTTACCGATATCGAGCAGAATCACTTTGCCTTTCAATTCATAAGGGCCATTTGCCGCGATAGAGATTGATGCCTCGTCGATCAGACGAGTTTCGCTTTCGTCATCGATGATATAGCTCAGGGCTCCCGATGGACATCGATTAACGATATCAATGATTTCCCCAACGCTTGCCCCATCCGGATCGACAAACGAGCCTTCACGGTTATGAAATACCGAGGGTAAACCATCGGTACAAATTCCCGCGTGGGCACAGATGCTGCGATTATCGTAGACGGTTATTTTCTTGCCCTGGTAGGTGTCGAGTCGATCCCTGGCAGGATCCAGCTGATTTTCACTACTAAATCCAGCAGTTTTGTGGCTACCGTCACAATAGGGCTTGTTCGCCGACTGGCCGCATCGGCACAAACTCATCGCCTCCTTACATTCTATCGCACCCTTGCGGTTACTAAAGTTTTGTAAATTCTTGACTATGTAAGGACCATCCGGCGCTGCCTTGATGGTGACTGAATGACTCATGAAACATCTCCAGTAAAATTATCCAGGGTGGCTCTATCCATCCCTGCATGGGCAGAGCAGAACAATCGAAATTATGCTGTGCGATTGCCCGGTTAAACCAATGCCCCGGTGGCACTGATTTCGATTATACCGCAAACCGGTTATTTGACTGCAGTGAATAAAAATCTATTAACACAGAAAAAATAGGCATTATTTTGTACCAGTTCCCGGACCTGCTGTTGCCACTGATTGCATTCCTGCCGGGTTATCGCCTCGTGTTTAAGTGCATTTTCGAGAAATCCTTTAAACATCATGGAAGAAAAATTATTTCCGCTGTCACTGGTATTTAGAATCGGAATTGCCTCGACCCTGATCGCACTGAAGTTTAAATTACGCAACAACCTGCCGAGCTTTGCTGGTAGATTAGGGCTCTCTACGGCATCATCCCAGGCGGTCAGGATTCTGCGTGTCAGTGGCTCGTCCAGGCTATTAAAAACGACGCCGCGCCAGTCGGTTTCTAAAATAGCAACCCGTCCATGCTGCTTTAGCACTCGATGAATTTCGCCTAGCGCGGTTTCGACCTGCTCCACATAGAGCAAAGTCTGGATACAACTGACTACATCAAACCTTTCCGCCTCAAAATCCAGTTGCTCCACGCTGCCTTGTTGTAATTCCACATTGCCCAGGTCCTGGCAGCGGTGCCGCGCAATGTCGAGCATATCCGGGCTGTAATCTAGGCCTACAACCTGCCCGCTATCACCAACCGAGCGCGCCATTTGCTCTAACAATAATCCGGGGCCACAGCCAGTGTCCAACACCTGTTCACCTGCCTGTAGCGCCAATGCCTCCAGGGTCAGGCTACGTTGTCGAATAATTTCGGGCGTTAGATAAGTGCGTTCTGTATTCTTTGCAGCCTTGCGATCATAGGTGACCATTCTAAGAGCTGCCTTTATCCGCTTGTCATATTGCTATCTGAAATCTCTGCCTCTTCCGAGAGGCAGAGCTGTAGTCCTTTTTTATAGTATTGGGATGCCTTGTCATTTTCCTGCAATTGATCGCCAAGTAATTTGGCAAGAACCAGGCAACTAGCTGCCATCGCATTTACACCGATGCTGGCTTCCAGATAACTTTGCGCCTTACCCCAGAGTCTGGCACGTATGCATATCCTTCCCAGCGCGAGTAACAGGTATTCGTTTTTTGCGTAGTCTCCGAGCCATTTCTCGGTACGCCTTAATTGTTGGTTTGGGTCGATGGCTTTGAACAAACCATAGGCTTCGACTAGTCGATTATCCCATTTTTGATCGAGGGACTTAATGATCAGTTGTTCCACACTACTACTATTCGACGACGCCCGATTGCTCAACTTGATGTAGTAGAGAATTAAGTCAGCATCAGTTTGAGATGCCTTGGGGATTTTAGCCCAGGCCTTTTCCAGCGCCTGCTGGTTGCCTTTAGCTGCTGCCAGGAAGCCCCGATAAGATTTTCCTTCCATGTTCTTCAAGATACTTTCCTTGAGCAATTTTTTCTTGCGGATATCCGGTAGCAACTCGACCAATGACTGCCAGTCTTCCAGTTCGAAATATACGCGCGCGAGCAGTCTCAATACATGATTGTGGTGTGGTGCAATGCCGCGTAAATGGGTCAGGGTCGCCAGCGACTGTTCAAGTTGTTGGTGGGCGAGCTGTAGCTCGGCCTGGGTTACGCCAATGGCCATTTCCGCTTCCGGCCTTGCTTCATGCGCCGCCTTGAGATAACTGTCGCGCTCATCGTGCTTGCCCTGTAACTGGGCGGCTCGTGCTGCCGCGAGATAGTGTACTAACGGGCTTTCACTATATTCCACCAGTTTGACCAGGTTCGACTCAGCCTGGTCAAATCGTCCCTCTGCAAGATCGATCAACCCCTGGTTCAACGATCTGCGACTCTTATCATAACGTCGACTCTTTGACTGACGCTTAACAGCTCCCGGCAAATTCCAGATAGACATTAACACCCTGAAAATAAAGTGAATCAACAGGGCCGCGATGGCGACAGCTATAATACCGAATGCGAGGCTGGTTTCGACCGAAAAATCACCATACTTCACCAGCACGAATCCGGGATCTTTTTGCACAAATAATATTGCCGCCAACACAATAACTGCCAGCGAGAGGATACCAACTACCAGTTTAAACATCGCCGGCCTCCTGAATTCCAACCTCAGCCGGTGCTTGCTGGCGCCTGCTAATAATGCGTTTCAACATTTCTAGCGATCCGCTGATATCCGGCTTTTGCGGTTTAACCTCGGCTTTCTTTAGCTCAAGCAACTGGTTATAAAAATCGCTGTTGGCGGCATTTTCCAGATTGTAATACTGTTTAAATATCTCCACATTCTCCGTCATTAGCTGGCTGTATTGAAATTCGTCGCGTTCCAGTACTGTCCAACGCGTAAGCTTCAGGTTGGTTTCGAGAATTTCTTCCACGTCTATTATCAGTGCTTCGGTTTTGGTCGGCTCGAATTTATTTTGCCTGACCGTCACCAGCGATGAAATAAACGATATGACACGTTCGTCAATGGTTTGATCCGGCAGGTTCTCAGTCTGCGGTTGAACAATTTCTGTGATAGTTTCAATACTGGGTTGATAACCCGGCTTAAGTGAGCGCAGCTGCTTGCCAAGTTGGGACAGCAGCAATGTCATCCCGACCAGATCCGGACGAGCCCGTGTTTTCAGTTCTGCAATTTCATCGCCAATTTGAACTCGCACCGATAACAGGCCCGGATCCCCGGTAGCGGCGATCTTGTCACTGGCAGCCTGCAGCGTAATTGCAGCACCTTCGAAATCGTTTTCGAGAAATAATTTATGCTGTGCAATCCGCATCAGGTATTCCACTTCCGCGAGTTGCCAGTCACTCTCATCACGTCCGTACAGTTCGTATAGTTTTTCGGTGGTTTGCTGAAGTGCCTTTTGTTGACGCTGTAATTCGCCGATTTGGCTAACCGAATTGCCAATGCCAGACTCAAGCGGGGACAGGAGCTCCTGTAACTGTGAAGCATCCGCCTTTTGTCCTATCTGCGCTTGCAGGGCAGCGATGGTTTTATTTTTTTGCAGTTCGATTTTTTGCTGTGCCTGCCAGTAATAGCCAGCCGCCGCGAATATGCCAATGATTAATAAAAGGTTAAATACGCCGAAGTAAGGAAAACCCGGTGATGCTGTAGGCGCTTTTTGTGGTTTTGTATCCTGGCCCGGTTTCTCCACTGCAGTCTCTACTACCGGCTTGACTTCCGATTTTTGCTTAGTTTTGGCCTGGGAATGATCTTGCTCATCGCTCTTATCGTCGGGCTTGTTGCTTTCAACCACTGCCTTTTCGACGGGCCGCCCGGTACTTGCAGCAGCGACCGATTCTTCAGGTACTTTTGGTTTGACTATTTCCTTGTTGTCAGCCGATTTTTTTTTGCTCATAAATTCAGACAGCCTGCTTGCTTGCCCACTCGTTGATGGTTTGTTGTATGCCCTCATCGTTCGCATTCGCGGCGATAATGGTTGCCGCATTATGTCCCAGATTTATAGCCGATTCACGCATTCTTTCGCTGATCAATAACCAGGTGATTCCGAGTAATTCACGGCGTTCTTGACCGTTTGTCAGTGCTAGTAAATTTTCCATGCCCTCGTTGCTGGTAAACACCACCAGGGTTGGGAACTGCGCCGTTGTAATTTTAGCAAAGCTGTCCGCCCCATATTCGGGTTTCTTGCGCCGATATACCTCGCAATAACTGACGCTCGCACCGCGTGCGCGAAGTTCGTCACCGAGTAGGTTGCGCCCCTGCTGGCCGCGAAAAATTAGTATGTTTTTGCCCGCTACCTGCTGCAAAGCGCTCGTTGCTAACAAGCCTTCGCTATTGTGCGGATGACCGCGTATCAATCTTTCCTCAGCCAAATTTATTTTCTGCAACAGCGCCCGGTAGCTGGCATCGCCGATTACGCCCAATTGTAACTCGGCGGGTAATGTATCTGGCTCCAGGTACTGGAAGGCGCCATCTACCGCATTACGACTGACGAATAAGGCAATATGATAATGTTCGATATTTTCGATCAGGCTGCGATGAAAATCAGTGGTTTCGGGCTCGATGATCTCGATTGCCGGAAATGCGATGACCTTCGCTCCCTGGGCTTCCAGTAGCAACTTCAAACCATCCTGTTGATGTGCAGGTCGAGTATTCAAAATGCACTGACCTTTCAAAACAAGTTCCTTGTCTTGCTTGGCCTTGTCTTGCCTGGCCTTGTCTCGCATGCCTAGTCTTGCAAGCGCCTGAGAATATCGGCCGCCCCCAGCGCAAGCAGGTCCGCTGCCAGGCGTTTGCCGAGACTGGCTGCCTGGCTGGCACTGCCGTTTATTTCAGCGCGTAATATTCGGCTACCATCGGGTTCACCAACCATCCCACGCATATATATCCGGCCGCTGGTCAATAGTGCAAACCCGGCTATTGGAACCTGGCAACCACCGCTCAACGCCTGATTCATCGCACGTTCTGCAGCGATACAGCTCATGGTATCAGCGTGAGCCAGTGGCTCTATTAATGCCTTGACCGCATTATCATTGCTGCGCACCTCGATTCCGATCGCACCCTGTCCGATTGCTGGCAAACATTCTTCGGGTTCGAGCGCGCGTTTTATTCGCTGCTCGAATCCTAGCCGTATCAACCCGGCGCTGGCGAGAATAATCGCATCGTAATTACCCTCATCGAGTTTAGCCAGGCGTGAGTTGACATTGCCTCGCAACCAGTCGATCTCGAGTTGTGGATAAGCTTCACGAATCTGCATCTGGCGACGCAGACTCGAAGTACCGACCCGTTTTCCGGCTGGCATCGACGCCAGTGAATCATAATGGTTTGAAACAAAAGCATCGCGTGGGTCTTCGCGTTGCATAATCACCCTGAGCTCAAGGCCCTCGGGAAAGTCTACAGGTACGTCTTTCATCGAGTGCACTGCAATATCAGCCCTGCCTTCAAGTATGCCGATCTCGAGTTCCTTGACAAACAAACCCTTGCCACCGGTCTTGCTGAGTGGCGCATCAAGCAACTTGTCGCCCTGGGTTTTCATTTGCACCAGTCGTACATTAAGCCCCGGGTGGAGCAGCATCAGGCGGCGCGCAACTTCTTCGGCCTGCCACAGGGCCAGCGGGCTGTTACGGGTAGCTATACGAATTTCGGTTAGAGAATCGGGCATTCAAAGATTTTTTATGATTTGGCGTACCGCCGGTAAATGTCGCCGGCTGACTTCGAGCGTATTGTCGATGTCTTTGAACATGACCTGGTGGCTATCGTTGCTGGTCTTCAAGCCGCTAACTTTTGCCAGGCTTATCAAGGCATTGCGATGGATGCGGTGAAAGCGATCGGCGAACTCGGTTTCGAGATTTTTGAGTGGATCCTCGATCAACACTTCGCCTTCGCTATGGCGTACGGTGACATATTTTTGATCGGCCTGAAAATAATAGATATTGTCGATCGGTACCAGTACCAGGTTGCCACGCACCCGCGCACAGATATGCTGGCGTGCTTCGATGCCCGATAGCACCTCGTCGTTTTGGGACGCCTGCGCCTTGTTCGGCTTACTCGCGGCTTCCAGCGCACTTTGTAAACGTTCCTTGCGTACCGGCTTTAACAGGTAATCAATTGCATGGGTTTCGAAAGCTTCGAGGGCATGGTCGGCAAACGCTGTGGTAAAGATAACCGCAGGCGGGTGGGGCAGTCGAGACAGGTGTCTTGCGGCCTGAATACCGTCCATACCGGGCATGCGAATATCCATCAATACAATATCGGGCTCACAAGAATCAGCACGGGTTAAAGCCTCGTTGCCATTTTCCGCTTCGCCGACAATTTGATACCCGGCCAGGCCTTCCACCAGGCGCGACAAACGGGCTCGGGCGGGTTTTTCATCGTCGACTATGAGAATTTTCATCGAGATTCCTCAGGCAGGTTTAGCTGGAAGATTAAGTGTAACAGTAAAATGATCATTTTCTTCCAGCTGCTGCATCGTCGCTTCCCCGGCGAAGGCGATTTGCAGACGTTCCCGGATATTGTCAACTGCCATCTGGTTGCCTTCGCGATGCTGCTCGGTTCTATCTTCTAACAGGGGATTGGATATGACTATACGAATAAAATTATCTTCCTGACTGATGTGGATATCGATCTCCCCACCCTCGGGCAGGGGCTCTATGCCGTGATAAATTGCATTTTCCACCAACGGTTGCAAGGTCAGTGCCGGCAGCGATGTGTCGATGTGATTGTCGGCAATATGCCAGTTGAGCTTAAGCCGTTCGCCCAGCCGCAGGGATTCAAGCTGAATATAACTCCGAGTCAGTTCCAGCTCCTGTTGCAACGGAATACTGGCTTCCGCAGCGAGGCTGGCGCGAAACAATTCTGACAGATTAATGATGGCCTGCTCGGCAAGGTCTGGTTCGATATGAATCAGACTGGCAATAGTATTCATACTGTTGAACAGGAAATGGGGACGGATGCGAGCCTGCAATGCCTGTAGTCGCGAGGCGGCCTCAATCGCCAGTGTTTTTTCCGACTCATACTGAACATAAAAATAACGCAGCGCGAGACCGATCAGGATTACCGCGATTGCGGTATTACGCAGCAGAATAAAACCAATGCTATGCGACGGTAGCCCTAACCGCAACGCCCCCAAAATATTTTCACTTATCCAGGTTGCCAACAGGGTTATTATCACTGTTGCTGTGATTGCAGCTATCGTCGTCGTTCGCGCGGCAGACAGATACCCCAGTCGGGTAATACCACACAGAATCGCCGCGACACTCAGGCCGATCCATTGCATTAATGCCGAATTCAGTGCGATTTTTACATAAATACTACCACCTTCGTAGCCGACCAGGGCGAATACGATGGCGAACAACTCGATCACCAGCACCACGCGTAAAAACACATCAGCATTGCAAAAATCGGGCAGATAACCGATCTTTTCGGCTTTTAGCTGATTTTTTTGCGATTGATCGGGCATAGCTGTTGATTTGTTTGACTAGCGCTGCAAGCATACAACAATATCTGCAACAGGTCTGGGGGCAGCCGCCAAAAGTGAAATTTTCCGCGATAGTCACCGGGGTGATTTTTTATTCCAGGCACAATCGGCAGAAAATATATACTGGAAATATCCAGGTAAGAAATTTATGAAAAAGAAACAATCCAGCATGTGGGGCGGACGCTTCACCGAGCCTACCGACGCTTTTGTCGAAGCATTTACCGCTTCGGTTGGGTTCGACCAGCGCCTGGCGCTGGTCGATATACGGGGCTCACTCGCGCACGCGAAAATGCTACATAAGATCGGCATATTGAGCGACGACGAGCACGAGGCTATCGATAATGGCATGGCGCAAATCAAGCAGGAAATTACTGACGGCGGGTTCGACTGGTCACCGGCTCTGGAAGATGTACACATGAATATCGAATCTCGTCTTACCGAGTTAATCGGCGAGGCGGGCAAAAAATTGCATACCGCGCGTTCGCGTAACGACCAGGTTGCAACCGACATTCGCCTGTACCTGCGCGATGAAATCGGCCATTGCCTGGTACGGATCAGGGACCTCCAGAAAGGCTTGCTGGATATTGCCGAGCAGGAGGCGGATGCCATCATGCCCGGATTTACCCACCTGCAGGTAGCCCAACCGATTACCTTTGGTCACCACATGCTGGCCTGGTTTGAAATGCTCGACCGCGATCACAGTAGATTCAAGGATTGCGCCAGGCGAATGAACGTGATGCCGCTTGGCTCTGCCGCGCTTGCAGGAACATCGTACCAGCTGGATCGCGATTACACCGCCGAGTTACTGGCCTTCGACGCACCGAGCAGGAATTCGCTAGACGCGGTTAGCGACCGCGACTTCGCGATCGAATTTTGCGCCAACGCAGCCATTTGTATGACACATCTATCGCGCATGGCGGAGGAATTGGTGCTCTGGTCAACCACGCAATTTAATTTCATCCAGTTACCCGACCGTTATTGCACCGGTTCTTCGATCATGCCGCAAAAGAAAAATCCCGACGTGCCCGAACTGGTGCGCGGCAAAACCGGCCGGGTGATCGGCCACCTGGTGAGCTTGTTGACCCTGATGAAGTCGCAACCATTGGCCTACAACAAGGATAACCAGGAAGACAAGGAACCGCTGTTCGACGTGCTAGATACGCTAGGGGCTTGCCTGCGCGCGTTTAGCGATATGGTGCCCAACCTGAGCGTTAATCGCGAAGCCATGTATGCGGCAGCAAAACAGGGCTATGCCACCGCTACCGATCTTGCAGATTACCTGGTTAACAAGGGTTTGCCATTCCGCGATGCCCACGAAGTAGTTGGCGGCGCGGTCGCCTATGCGATTCAAAAAGGCAAGGATTTAAGTGAATTTACATTGCAGGAAATGCACGCTTTTGACCAGCGCATCGAGGCCGATGTTTTCGATATACTATCGCTCGAAGGTTCGGTGGCCGCGAGGGAGGTGTTTGGTGGTACCGCGCCAAATCAGGTCAGGCGTCAAATTGCTGATTGTCGTAAGCTGATAAAGCAGTCTTGAAAATCTAAATCGAGATGATTGCGATTTTAGCCTCAGGCCAGGGACTATGCCCGATAAAGCAAAATCTTTTCCAGCCAATCACCAATATCAAAAATTTCTTTCTCAGATACTCCGTGGGCCATACCATCGTATTCCTTCCAGCTGGTCAGATAACCTTCTTTTTCAAGCCGACCGCGTGTCGTATAAGCAAGATCTATCGGAATTACCGGGTCTTCAGAGCCGTGCGCGAGAAAAATTTGTATTCCTCTGTTGGCTTTATTTTTTTCGGCCGTGAGCGTCTTCGCCAGGGGTAAATAAGTTGACAATGCTATGACACCGGCCAGGGGTTTTGGATAACGCAGACCGGTTTGCAAGGCAATCGCGCCGCCCTGTGAAAAGCCGGCAATTACAATTCGTTGGCTGGTGATACCCGCTTTGATCTGTTCTTCAATCAGCTGACCAAGTATTTTCTCGGATTTTCGAATACCCTTTTCATCCTGCTCAGTGTCAATTTTAGATTCGCTGACGTCATACCATGCCCGCATCACGAATCCCTGGTTAATGGTCACTGGAATCATCGGGGCATGTGGAAACACAAAACGCGTATTTAAAACCGGATCCAATTTCAGTTCCGGCACAATCGGTTCAAAATCATGGCCGCTGGCGCCCAGCCCGTGCAGCCAGATGACACTACTGTCGGGCGGCGATGAGCCGTGTTCTATAATGATAGGTGAGTCAGCCATCGAGCCCTTCCGCATAAAATAATGATTATATCCTGCCAGGTGGTATTTTACCCGAAGGCAGGGGAATTATGGTAATGCTCCTCCTCGGCGGTTTACTCGGAGTACATCAAGTGCGGCTATCAGGGAAACCACTGAGCAAAATAGCATCATGCCCAGAAGTTGATATGGCCCGCCTCCTTCGGTTAGGACCACAGCTGCGATTGACGTCAGTATCGCTCCGCCACCAACCGTTAGTGCGCCTTTCAATCCAGAGGCACTACCAGCCAGCTTGGGTCGAACCGATAGCGCACCCGCGTTGGCACTCGGCATGGTTAATCCGTTACCCAAACCGACGAATACGGTCGCGCCAAATATCGAGAAAACGTTTACGAAACCCGCCAGAAATAATGCAAGCCCCACAGTAAGTCCGACACAGGCGACGATCCTTCCAACGATCATCATTGTGGTTAGCGGGTATCTTTTCGAGTATCGACCTGAAAGGAAGCTGCCTAGCGCAAAGCCGGCAGTAATAGTCCCCATGTAGAATCCAAGCACTGCCGGTGATAATGCAAGAATTGATTTTGCTACTAACGGCACACCGGAAATAAAGATGTAGAAGGCCCCCACCGAAAACGTAATGCATAACGTGTAAGCCCAGTAACGCCGTGATCGAAAAAGCTCTGGATAGGCTTTAAACTGCTTCGCAAATGTCCTCGATGGATTTTTATTGGTCTCACCCAGATCGATCCAACATAAGATCAGCGCCGCTAATCCCAGGATTGTAAAAAACAAAAAACTTGATCTCCAGCCAAACAACTCATCCAGCACGCCGCCAACCATTGGCCCCAGCATCGGTGCGACCGCCATTGCCATCGAAACGTAGGCCATCCGGCTCGCCGCCTCCTGTTCAGGCGCAGAGTCCCGAATTATCGCTAATGACAACACCCCACCCGAGATGATTGCGCCTTGCATCAAACGAAAAGCCAGGAAGGTCCAGATATTACCTGCCAGCATACAGCCCAGAGATGCCAGAATAAATATTGCCAATCCAGAAAGGAGTACCGGGCGACGTCCAAATCGGTCAGACAATGGCCCTATGACTAGCTGCAACACTGCCGTAATTCCCAGGTAGCCCGCAACCGACAGGCTCACAATCGCATAGTCGGATTGAAACTCTTCCGCGATATTTGAAAGCGAGGGAAGAAACATGTTCAGTGACAGAACCGATAGCCCGGTGAGGAACACCAGGGTAAAAAACCCTGGGGGAGATTTGGCAGCATATTTCATTAAAAATTCATTTATAAAAACTCATTTATTTCGTAGGCAAAAAAAACCCCTTCGGCTTGTCGCCAAAAGGGTTTCTGTGAATCAATTTAGAAAATACCCGCTACGGCGACAGCATTAAGCTCTCCACGACAGTCACTACAACGAAAGTTTCGATGTAGTGTATTGAACGAACTGGTTGGTAAATCAAATCGGGTTCCATCAAAAGCAGTATTTAATTAATTAACGCTCTGCGTTCCATTTAAACACATATTCATGCGGAGTCCATCTTTTCCCCGCCACCGATTAAACCGATAGTATTCAGCGTCGAGGGTTAGCAGTAACCGACGGATAACCATTTTCTCCTGGATAAATGCCGAGTACCGGGAGCAGAATATCGCTGGTCAAAAACGAAGCCCATCTATCGGCAAAGCTGCCGTTCAGAATCGAAACGCCAGGGGCTGCAACGTGCCCTGAGCAGTCATTGAACATAATCAAATTAGGCAGGATTGATACGCCTGAGAAGAAACAATATTTTGGCAAGAATTCTACCCAGATCCTGTCTAACTTAATAGCGGGTAAGAATGTCCAGGTCGAATATAGTAAAAGTGATTGAAATACGCAGCGATGCAATTGAGCGAATCTGGTAGAAACATTCTTGGATTAAATAGTTAAGTTGTCAGTACCCGTTTTTGCTCTGAGCCAATCGACCGAACCATCCAGCTCAGAGCGAGGCCCTGCTTCTTTATGGAGCCACTCCCTGAAGGCGACGATCCTGGGTTGATGTTTCCAGTTCTTTGTGAAGGTAATCGTGTAGAAGAGTTTCGTAGCGGATTCCGCTTTAAACAACGGAATCAGGGTCCCAAGCGCGATTTTTCCCGCTATGTAAATAACGGGGCTGAGTGCTATGCCTTGCCCGTCCTCAGCAGCCCTCAAAGTTAAGTAAGGGTTTTCAAGGCGCGGACCTGTCGTTTGGGGCGGTTCTTCGAACCCAACTACTGAAAACCACTGATCCCATCTGTCCCAGGATTCATCCTCCCTGAGAATCGGATATTTCAACAGATCTTCGGGTTCCGAGATGGCAGGACCATTTTTCAGTAACTCGGGGCTGCATACGGGCATGCGACCTGAAGAGATGAATGCCTCGCTTTCAGAACCGGGCGGCTCCTCCCATGAGCAGTTAATTCGGACATCGAACGGTTGTTGCGAGGTAGATTCATCTGTTCCAATGGTAGACAAGTTCAATTCAATATCGGGATAGAGTCGGTTGAAGCGCAAGATTCGAGGAATAAACCAGCAAGAGGCAAAAGCGGCCGACGCCTGCACATACAAAGGGCCACTGACATCCTTACCTCTGATTTCCTGTGTCGCGGATTCGAGCCCATCCATCAGAAACGAAACCGTGGCCTGGTACTCAGAACCACGCAAGGTCAACTCGACACTTTGGGGATGACGTATAAAAAGAGGCGCTCCCAGAAAATCTTCGAGTATTCTTACCTGATGACTGATCGCCGACTGGGTAACACACAACTCTTCCGCTGCAGCCGTAAAACTGAGGTGACGAGCTGCGGCCTCAAATGCACGTAAGGATGGAAATGATGGCAGCCGACGACTCATAGCCTATGAATCCTATTCATACCCTTGTGAAAAATGATTATTTGCTTGCGGGTTCAGATAAATCCTACAATGAAAACACCAATTAATCTATTACGAGGAGAGTGATATGAACCAAATCGGGCAAGATATGACTATTGGAAGAGTAGTAATACTATCGGCAATGGTAGCCACCAGTATCTTGATCGGAGGGATTGGCGGTCAGGTTTTCGCCCAGATGAAAGGGCCAACTGAAATGAAAGGAGTCTCGGTTACTGAGCTTGGTATTATTGACGAAGAGTCTCTTAAAGCTCAGCTTGGGATAGAAGGTTTTATTTTGCGCATGCGGGCAGTTACAGTGCAGCCGGGGGGACAGATCAGGGAACACAGCCATGCGAAGAGGCCTGGCCTGGTAAAGATGTTTAGCGGGGAATGGGTAGTTGGCGAGCCGGATGGCGAAACCCTTTATATGGCCGGAGAAGACAATTCCATTCCTAAAAACAAAGATACCGTGCACTGGGTATATAACCGGGGTAAGGTTCCGGCAATCGGTATTGTCTGTGGTATTCAGCCAAGTAGTTAAAACCATTACATTTTAAGCAGGGGCTAAACTAATCATTGTATTTTCGGCGATGCATTGTTAGCTGACATTGCAGGGCACGGTTATGCTATCAGCTTCACCTGCGTTCCAACATTAAAGGGGCACATTTTTTAAGTATTATCTAAGGTCCGCAGTGTTCATGCGCCGTGATAAGGTGGCGTTTCCCAGTGGGTGAGAGACACACCCGGCAATCATCGCTCCAGCCGGAATTCTACAGGCAACGTACTTATCTTAGATGACCGCAATGTGCCGAACTGAGAAGTTCCTGTCTGCAAATCAAACGACTGCTAACCGGAAACTGCCGTTCATTTTCAATCTGGCAACTGCTGCCTGAAAACCGGGTAGTGCTTCGACACCAACTGAGCTTATTTTGACGAAAGAGTGATATGTATTTCTTCACTGGGGGATTCAAACCGGTGACTGATTGCCTTTCGCTTAAAGTCCTGGGCATAGACCGTTATCACATGAGTTTCATTACCCAGATCAGCAAAACTAAAGGCCCCAGTGCTATTGGTAATCCTTGATCGAAAAGATAATGATTTCGTGGTACCGCGGTTGATTTCAGCATCCAGGGTCACCCTGGCGTTATCCACAGGCACACCATTTTGATCGCTTACCCATCCGGATAGGTAGTGGGTTCCCTTGTCGATTACCAGGTTCAGGCTCCTGGTTTCGTTTGGCGCCAGGGTCACTCCGGTAATCTTGAAATATTCAGGGTATGCCGTCAAAAACTGGAGCTCTCCTGCGGGAAATCGATCCAGTTTAAAAAAACCGGAGGAATCGGTGCTCACCATTCGAACCAGGGAATCCGTTGTCGTGTTTCTGACGTTTATTTCAAAGTCAGGTACCGGCACCCCGGCGCTGCTCACTACCATTCCGTTGATATCGACCAGGTTTATGCTGGTCAGAATAACTTTTATAAACGGCGTGTTATGTGTCACCTCAACAGAATCGTACAGATACCGCAAATATTGAGCCTCAGGGAAAACTTCCAGGCGATAGTTTAAACCTGATCGCACTCCTTCAAATGAAAAATCTCCCCTCTCGTCACTGGAGACGACATACTGCGTCAGACCTCGCGATGTGATCCGAATTTTCTGTACCGCAATTCCTTCTCCGATATCATTGCCAATCCAGCCATGGATCGAGGTAGTATCATTCGCTTCCGAGAGGGACACATCAAGCTTTATAGCTTGTCCACTCCCTAAATCATCGCCCTCAACCCACACTCTTTCCTCCCGGTAACCAGAACGCATGATATTAACAACCGGGTTTTTGAATTTGGTGAGTTTAACTGATATCTGATACCTGCCCTCTGCGTCAGACCTGGCGCTGGCAAAACGATATTCCTCTGAAATCAGTGCATTTTCAATGGGCTGATTATCTTGATCGACAATCGTCCCGTAAATATTAACGTATCCCTGGATCGCCGTAGGAGAGACTGGCATTGCAGTTTCTGATTGAACCGGGACATGAGTGTCATCATTGCCAGGATTCTGGTCCAGTAAATCGTTGAAATTACTGATAATGCCCTTGATTTGATCACTCTCCAGAAGCAGGCCTGGCAGAGATTCGTTTTTCGCAACCGATGGCGCATCAATCAGGTAAAGATAGGAAGCGAGCAATAACGCTGCCACTATCGCAAATACCATAAGTTTCGATTTCATCGTTGGTTACCAGACACCTGCTGTGTTTGACATTGATACTGAGTCTGGTTGTCTTGCCAGATCAAACCCAGGGTCAATAATATCGTATTTTTGACAGTTATTTAGACAATTTTATCCCTATCTGGAATAGAGGAATTGGTCTTTTTTCACTACAGAAGTATAGGAAGAATTATCACCCTATTTCCACTATTCCACCAAGTAAAGAAAGAGATTCGCGAAGCCGTTCGACCCTGGAGTATCCGAAGTCTGACTGATTTCCGCCGACACGCCCAATATTGCTCCTTCCCGCCGGTCAATCCTGCCAAATTTCTGCCGCCATGCATGCCGACTACCTGCCACTTCTTTCGCAGGTTCAATGATCGGAATGTGCCGGAAGCCGAAGTTAATCCGGGAATTTTGAGGGGCAGCTATCGGGAAGCAGCCGTTCATTTTCAATCTAGCAACTGTGGTTTAGTACCACAGCAGGATCTCGTCTACACAATTTAAAATAGAAGTTGGGCATCAACGGTGAGATGCGAGTCCGCCTGATATTTTTTTAGCCAACACTCTTTAATCATGCCCATTGATGGCGAAGGAAAATGATTAAATTCTAACAAGTTCCAGAAGATCCTTTGAGAGAATTGCGGGGTAATTGAAATAGATCTTGCCGGGGAGAATTGCGAAATAAATTATTTGCAAAAATACTGTTGGCATGCTGATCTCTTGAGGTTAAAAAGCCTTCTGGCCCTTCACTTCTCAATTGGAAGAGTTCCTTCAAACTTGCCAATATCGAGGCATGTTCATAACTTGTATGATCCACCCTGTGATCCAAATAGGCTGAAACCAAAAGAGCCGGCACCCTCACACCGAGGTATTTAAAGTCGAATTCATGGCTGGACTTATCCCATCCCCCGGAAGGAGGTATTTTGGCAATAGGAGGCATTTCCTCCGTAGAGACCACGCTGTCATAGTAACCACCGGCTTCATCGTAGGTGATTAAAAGAAGTGTGTTTGCCCACAGTTCATCGTTTTGCCGAATGGCTTCATAGACATCAGCTATAAGATGATCACCTGGAACCAGGTTCGGCACTTCACCAGGGTGTTGCGAGTTTTTCCACAGATCCGGGTTCACAAAACTGTAGTCAGCCAATTGATTACTTTTGGCATCTTCAAAAAACTGATCCAGGTCTGTGACGTTCTCCGAGTGCCTGGCAACGTAAGGTAAACAGGCTGCCGTCTTTAAATTATCCGGACTATAAATTTTCCAACTCACATTTTTATTATGGAGACTTTCAAAAATAGTTTTCATTCCTTCCGGCGGGTTCAACCCGTCTTCGACCAACCACAAACTACCTGTGTAACCGCCAGAGCTTGCCGTATGCGCAAATAAACGATTGGGGCCTGTTGGTCCGGGAACAGATGAAAACCATCTGTCACAGCTAACGAAGTTTTGAGCTAATGTTGTGAGCGCTGGGATTTGTTCGGGACTAAAGAAACGCATAAATTCAATTTCTTTTTCTTTGTCACTCTCCGGAAAAACGGCAGAGAGCATACCCACTCCGGTCGGTTTTTGCCCGACATATTGTTCGTCCCCGTAAAGTTGTTTCATGGTATCTACAAATAAATGCGGCGGGTTGAATTCATTGTGAGCTACTGGGTCAGCTCCCGAACTTACATATACTTTTTCGCCGTTACTGTTGAAAGCAAACTGGGAGCCATCCAATTGCCCCACTCCCTTGGCAAAGCCCAGGAGGCGGTCAAAGCTTTGATTCTCCATCATCAAAACCACGATGCGGTTGATAGGATTCTTTTTCATAAAAGGGTTTTTATAATCGTCTGGTTTTAGCATGCCCCTGAGAAGAGGCTTCTGCGATTGCATTCAGTTTCTGCATTAAGCTGTATTCAATTTTAAGCGGGTAGCGTTGAATGTTCGCTCCGACCACATCGGCGTGGAGAATTACCGCCGGTTTCCGAGAGAGATGATCGTCTTCCATTAATAGGCCGATAGGAATCAAAGTCAGCAAATATTATCACATACCGAACTTTGGAATTGATCCGTGGGGCTGAGATATGAATGACTCTTATGTGCCGGAAGCCGAAGTTAATCTAGGAATATTGAACGGCAGCTTTGGAGATGTGGGTTACCAAGGTGTAATGGAACCAGAGGCCGCGTATATAGATAGGGGGCTGACACACAGCTTATATGGGTGAATGAATCACCTCACGTATATAATTTTTTTTCAGATTTCCAGGGAGGCAACCGAATCTACCGCAGGATTGTCATAATAGCTGGTAAGAGAGCCAGTTGTGGTAAAATCAATTTAGAGGTGAAACCTATGTGCGCCAATGCTGATAAGACAGTCCATCTAAAGACCTTGATAGCTGAGATTAAGGCTTTATACGCTCAATGGAAAAAGAATAGATCACTGGTTAAACCAACTGCCCTGCCTACACGCTGAACGCCCCATTCTTACCGTAAAACACTGGGTAATATGTACCTTCGAGGGGCTATCTCCTGGGAGCAATGGAAGTCGCTATACGAGCTTATCAGGGAGGCTAACCAGGTTACCTCTGAAGTGTGCGGTTAATCGGTAGGCGAAGATTTTTTCGATGCAACTACGCGAGCGGAAAAAAAGAGTATATTCCTATAAGCACTGCTAAACGAAAGTATTGATATGGTAAAACTGATTAACCGATTACTTTGCTGGATTGGGTTTCATGATTATCGAGTTGGATTTGGTTCTGACGATGTAGAAAAAGACAAATGTCGGCGATGTGGTGTTACTCGGACTGTAGCTAGATGATTGCACGACAATCGTGCATTACATCTAACCACGCATGGGCCAGCACAGAAACGCCAGGCAAGCGCAGATATAACCCTTCCCCTTGGGTGTGATTAGGAATTACGCATCCTTGTCACTCCTGTTCGTATGTGGCGCCGTCTAGTCGAAAGCGGTTGCTGTATTGGTCTCTCGATGTGCGGCAAATGCTGCCTTAATGTCATCTTCAATTACTCTACCCCTTGATAGTGGTGGCAATTTATTAATCCCAAAATAGCCAACTTCGCTTATCTCTAAGCCTGGCTGCGGAGGAGATTTATCAACTCGTTCGCATAGAAAGAAAAATATGTAAAAGTCACGAGCATCCTCGTCATATTCATGCTTTGCCTTATGCCGCACTCCGTATAGCGAAGATGCCGTGACAGCAATACATGCTTCTTCATGGATTTCTTTAACGACGTTTTCTGACGGAGATAAGCCTACATCGGCATAGCCTCCTGGGAGGGCCCATAGTTGATCGGAAACTTCTCGCACAAGGAGTACTTTGTCGTCTTCAATTATGGCACCCCTGACGTCTACCCTCGGCGTAGCGTATCCCTTAGCGAAGTCTGGCACCAAAGATTCAATTTTTCGGATTGGGACATTCCCAAGCAGAGATAGCATCTGCTGGGAGATATTCGCGACTTCATCATACCTTTCCCGGTCATAGTCGTCAGATGTGAAGTGCTGGCCAGTAGACGCTATTGCCTGCAATCGTTTAGCCCAAGTTAACCAGATTTGTTCCATAGACCTTGCCTAGTAGATAGCCACATAACGCCCGTCTTCAGCAGCCCAGCAAAGCTTGGCCAGACTGAATGCGCTTGCTATGCGGCTCCATCCGTTTTCCTCGCTGTGATACTAACTTCTGGAGGCGCATATTCGTCGAACTGCGGTATACCATCGCTAATTGTTTCTATTGGCGACTTGGATGCAACGAATATATGCTTTTCACTTTCTTTAGGATGCTGAGGAACCGCTTCACCATCAAGTGTTGCAGGCATATACCACATTACTCCGGGATTGTGGTCATGCTCTGCAAACAGATGGCAGCCACAAGTTTGACAAAAATGCCAGTGTGCCAAAGGGCTGTGATAAATAGATAAGTTTTCTGTGCCTTTCGTTA
>Ga0209987_10000538_pt1 | contig 19988 bp, 16 predicted proteins | sample N074metaG_FD_182134 | JGI IMG/M metagenome (GOLD analysis project Ga0209987, IMG submission 182134) | Deep subsurface microbial communities from Kermadec Trench to uncover new lineages of life (NeLLi) - N074 metaG (SPAdes) (version 2) | ecosystem: Environmental > Aquatic > Marine > Ocean trench...
CTCGTCAAGGAACCAGATGTCTGGCTCAACGGCCAAAGAACGCGCAATCCCGACCCGTTGCTGCTGCCCGCCGGACAATTGTCGCGGAAAATAATTTTCGCGGCCGTCAAGACTGACAAGCTCGACCATTTCCAGGGCGCGTTTCATGCTGTCCGCAGTGCTCATGCCTTTGACTTGCAAAGGAAAGGCAATGTTTTCAATGACCGTTTTATGCGGCAGCAGGGCAAAACTCTGAAAGACCATACCCATCTTGTTTCGGCGCAATTCGATCAGTTGCTTGCCGTTCATCGCCAACAGATCTTCGCCGTCGATAAAGATACTGCCGGATGTTGTTTCTGTAAGCCGCGATATGCATCGCAACAACGTAGACTTGCCCGAGCCGGACAAACCCATCACCACCAACATTTCACCCTTGTGCACTTCAAATGACGCGTCGTTGACCCCGACCACGCAGCCGGCATCCTGAAATTTCTGCGCGTCGACATTCCCCTTGGATTCCCGAAGCATTTTATGGGCGTTTTCGCCAAATATTTTATAAACAGATCTGCACTTGATGACCGGTTCTTGTTGGGTTGGTTCACTCGGAGATGGCATTTTGGATTTCCCGGTCAACATGTTAACTCGCGGCGACGCCCGCGGCGTTCGCGCCTACGATCTTTTAGCCTCAAAGTGAGGCGTTTGGCGACGCCTTAAGAGAAAAAACAAATCCTCTCTCCCCACGCAAAGAGAACGTGGGGAGAGAGATTGGATATGTCTGCCTCCTAAGCGCAGGGATATCCTTGTAGCAGGGCTATTCTGTGAACGGCTTCCATACATCCTCATGCTCAGCCAGCCATTTCGTGGCAGCATCCTGGTGGCTCATTTTGTCGATGTCCACGAGTGCAGCCATTTGACCGATGTCCGCTGACGAGAAAGACAACTTGGTAAAAGCTGTATACGCTGCCGGATGCGTTTTCGGGAACTTGAAGTTCGCCGCTTTTTTCAGCCAGCCCTTCGGCGAGCCACAGGCGCCATCACCACCGTCTGCGACACGGCATCCATCAAAATATGGAGGGAATTCGATGAAGGAGAAACCCTCAGCATCGGTAAAGTTCGGCGTCCAGTTGAAGGTGATAATGCCGCGGCGTTCTTTCTTGGCCGACGCCAGTTCTGCCCAGATCGCGTCGGCGCCGCCGGCAAACTTCACAACGTACTGGTCGCTAAGGCCAAGTGCCTCAAGCCGTGTCGGCATCAAATCGCCATGCCAGCTTTGCGGCCCTTCCAGCCAACGGCCTTTGCCCTCGGAATCGGCGGTCGCAAATACGGCAGCACAATCTTTCAGTGCTTCCCAGTTTGGCAGACCCGGGCAGAGGTTGTCGTCGATCACGTACTGAGGAACGCCCATTTCTTCAAGCGTTGCCGCAGAGTGTGTCCCGGCGTCAATCAAACCACCCTTGGCCATCGCATTGTAGAAAGAGGCACCAAAAGTTGACTGCCAGACTTCATGCGAAATCGTTACGTCGCCGATGCGGATGGCTTCGTAGACTGCCTGAGAATCTGCCGGCACGTATTCGACATTGTCACCCAAGCTTTCAAAAATGCCCCCGATCACATAGGCCATTACAACTTGACTTGACCAGTTATGTGTCGGGATCACGATCGGCTCGGCCGAATCTTGCGCCCACGCCGATGACGCAAACGACACCGCAGCCGTAGCTGCGGCTGCTAGCAAATATTGTCTCTTCATGTCTCTCTCCCGTTTTGGACGGGTTTGCACCGGCATGGAACAAACCCAACTTCGGGCCACTGACGCGAGCCCGGCGTGGCCTGGATTGACCTTCTTTTTGCTTTCTGCGCGCAAGTTTTGGTCAATTGGCCGCTCATTGCAACAACATTGCGCCTGATCCAACGAAATTGGGCTAAAATGGTAGCATTTTGGTCCTGTTTCGGTATATTTAACGCCCTCATTCCTCCTTTACCCAGTAAGTGCGATAATTTTGGTATATTTTTGGACTTATCAAAATTTGCGATTCGACTCACCCGGCGCCAGCCGGCCGGTTTATCGCCTCTCGGTTTCATGTTGAGCCCCGGCTTCTGGCGGCCGGTGGCGGCCCGCGGGCGCTGCGCCCGCGGAATTCTCGTCTTAGAGCAAATTCCACCCAGGTAGAGCCACTCAGTTCGCGTCCGGCGCGGCGGCTCCACCGTCTGGCCGGACGCAGTGCGTGGCGGAGTCACGGGCAAGTCCGGGCTGGCGGTGGACGCCCGCCGGACACGAACCCCTTGGGGCCGCTTGAATTTTCCCCGAGCCCAGCGCCCCGCCGCTTGGTCTCGAAAAAAATTCGAGCGGCTGAGTGGTTCTACCTGAGTGGAACTTGCTCTAATCCTTCAGATACGCCTCCATCGAGTCATCCATCTCCTCGACCCACGGCGTGTGATGCTTCGGCGACATGGTGCCGGTCATCAGCGAGCGGTACGCGTTGTTGCGGAAGCCCATGATGTCCTCGTGCTTGTGGTGTTCCCACTCCATGAAGGTCTTGTTGACACCCTCGATGTCGAAGCTGGGGTAGTCGGTGGCCTCGATCAGTTCCCTGGTGTTGTCGCCCTGGAACCAGATCATATCCTCGTCGGTCTCCAGCGCTTCCTCGCGGACGCGCCAGGCGGCGCTGTCGGCCTGCATTTCGGCCTTCGAGGGCAGGGCGATCCGCCCCAGGATCACGTCGCGCGCCCACCACGCCTGAGCGTCGAACATGTTGAAGGTATAGAACTGGTCCTGCATGCCGATGTAGAAGAGCTTTGGGTTCTCTTCCCAGGCCACGCCCTTGTAGAGCCCCAGCGGCCACATCCGGTTGCCGGTCTTCAGCCTGAGATCGTCCGGCAGGAACGGGAAGTGGTGCAGGTAGCCGGTGCACAGGATGATCGCGTCGACGTCGCATTGCGAGCCATCCTTGAAGGTGCAGGTGTTGCCCTCGACCTTCTGCAGGAGCGGAAGCTCTTGCCAGTTGTCCGGCCAGCCGAAGCCCATCGGTGCGGTGCGGTAGCTGACGGTGACCGACTTGCAGCCGTATTTCCAGCACTGCGAGCCGATGTCCTCGGCCGAGTAGCTGGTGCCGATGAGCAGGATGTCCTTGCCCTTGAACTCCAGTGCGTCGCGGAAGTCGTGGGAGTGCAGGATGCGGCCGTTGAAGGTGGTGAAACCCGGGAAATGCGGGAGGTTCGGGGTCGAGAAGTGCCCGGAGGCGACGATCACGTAGTCGAATTCCTCGTCGTATTCATGATCGTTGATCAGGTCATGCGCGGTCACGGTAAACTTGCCCGTATCCGCGTCATGGGCGACATTGCGCACCGGGGTGCGGAAGCGGATCAGGTGGCGCACATCCGCCTTTTTCATCCGCCCCTCGATATAGTCGAACAGCACGGCGCGCGGCGGGTACGAGGCGATCTGCCGCCCGAAATGCTCGTCGAAGGTGTAGTCGGCGAACTCCAGGCACTCCTTGGGCCCGTTCGACCACAGATAGCGGTACATCGAGCAGTGGACCGGCTCGCCGAACTCGTCCAGCCCGGTGCGCCAAGTGTAGTTCCACAGGCCGCCCCAGTCGTCCTGTTTCTCGAAGCAGACGATCTCCGGAATCTCCGCGCCCTTTGCTGCGGCGGACTGGAATGCCCGGAGGGCGGCCAGCCCTGATGGGCCCGCTCCAATAACCGCGGTGCGTTTTGTCATCTTTCGTTACTCCGCCATACTGGTTCAAAGATTTATGCTTCCGATTTTGGTCCAATTACGCCTACACCAAATGCAACCGAATTTGACCTATTTTCGAGCCCTACGTCGATCCTCCATACCAAACCAGTGCAATTTTAAAATCAAAAAATCCTTTTGGCGGCTTCAAGGCTCTATAATTTGTGATCTATGCCGATACAACAATCTTGCTAGTACAACAATCTTGCCCGCGTCTGTCTCGGAGTCAAATTGTACGGTCCAAAATTGGTATAAATTGGCTTCCTTTAACAGACTCGGCCTGACCGGGGATAACCTGTTGAGGTTGCACACCTAGAGTTCAACCTACGGCGAGCGCGTCGATAAACTCTGCCCATCCTCATCGCATCGCTGGGCGCTCTCGGGTGCATCGAGCACGAGTACGGTGAGACATCGCGGCGGACCGTCACCGGAGGCGCCGCTCACGCCACAGCCGCCACAGCACGACGGGGGCCGCCAGCCAGGGCCAGCGCCGTTGCCAGGGCGACAGTTCGACCGGACGGCCGGAGTGTCTCTCGACCTTGGCGAGCGCATAGGGGATGCCGCCTCTGTAGGTGAAGGCGGCCTTGGTCAAGCGAGCAAGGTTTCGTATTTTCCCGACGACCTGACGGCGGTGCCAGGCGCGGGCGGCAGCCCTTCGGTCGCCTGCTGGGCTGCCCGCGATCAACAGCCGGTGGAGGTGGCGGTAACGCTCGGGCGCGGCGCCGATCAGGTCGCGCGCCCGGCCGCCGCCCTCGACACGAAGCTCCGAGCCATAAGTATGGCGGAACAGGTTGCGCCAGGTCTCGTCCGCATCCGCCGTCTCCGGCGCCAGCCGTGCCGCCCACCAGGCCGCGGTCTCGACCGCCGCCACCACCGCGTCGAGCACCGTCTCGCGATCGGCGGGAGAGCGTACCCAGACCAGTGCGACAGGTTGGGTGAAGCGGGCCCAGAAGGTGGTGTCCATGGCGCCCGGGCGCATCCGGGCGCGGAAAGCGGCGAGACTCGCCGCCGCCACCTTGGCTTCTATCCGGGGGGAGCCTTCGATCACCTCGTGATAGACATTGGGGGGCAGCAGCCGGTTCGCCAACGCCGCCATTCCGAACCCGTGATAGGCGGTGTTGCTATCGGTCAGCAGGTAGAAATCGAGCGGCCCTTCTCCAGCTCCCTCACGCAGCCTGGCGCCGTAGAACAGAACTGCCGCCACGCCGGGCCGCACCGCCAGCCGCGCCGCCATCGCCTCGGCCTCGGGGCCGGCGGGGCGGCCGAGTTCCTCGGCAATCAGGGCGCGCAGCTCGGGCGCCATCACAGGTCGCTCATCTTCTCCAGATTCTCGTTGGCCCGCTTGGCCGCGGCCTCGAACCTGGCCTCGAAATCCTGGATGTTCTTCTTCGGCTCCTGATAGAAGGCGGTCAGCTTGATCAGCTTGAGCAGGAGCCAGTTCACGAGACGCCCGCCCAGCCGCATCGGCCGGTTGAAGTCGAGCAGCAGGACCACCCGCTCCTCGCCAGTATCGTTCCAGACCTCGTGTTCGTAGGTGTCATCGATAATGAACACCTTGCCGGCCTCCCAGTTCCTGAACTGGTCACCCACACGGATGCGGCACTTTTCGCGCTCCTTGGGTATGATCAGGCCCAGATGGGCACGCAGGATGCCCTTGGTGACGCCGGTATGGGCCGGGATGTGATAGCCCGGCGCCAGGATCGAGAAAAACGCGGTGTGGATTTCCGAAGCACGGCCGATGATATCGGCGGTGACCGGCGCCTGCTTGCAGTTGCTCTCGAGCTTGCTGCCAAAGCCATACAGGAAAAGGGTCTTCCAGTTACCCGCCGTGGCGATCCGGTACTGATCGGGCGAGACCTCCTGGAAGCCCGGAATGTGCTCGCGCAGCTTCAGCACATCGTGGACCTCGGCCTGGATCTCCTCCCAGCGGTCCTCGAATTCCTTCAGGAAGGGAAAATGCCCATTGTCGACAAACGGAGTGTCGGGCACCAGGCTCTGGCGCGACTGATACACGGAGGTCCAGCGCGTCAGCCGCTTGCCATACCTCTTCACCCGGCGCCGGATCGGTCCCTTCAGCGCCTTCGGCTTCGGGGGCTTCTTCGGTTTCGGCGTTTCGACCGTCGCATGCGCCATCGCAGTCATGTCCTCGCGTTGCCTCGCGCCTAGTTAATCGCGCCGCACCATGTTGTCGAGCAGAGCCTAGAGCCGTATCCGACCTGATGGAATCAGGCCGGAGGCTCTATCCCTTGGTCTTTGCGCAATTTCCGAGTCGCCGAATGAAGTCATTCGGCTAGAAATTTCTTTTGGCCGAATTAGAGCGAGATGAAGGCAATTTCCTCGCTCGCTGTCAGTGTAAGCGGGCCGCTCCTGCTGGGCGGAAATGCCTCGCCATCCATGATGAAGTGGGTGTCGAGGCTCAACTCGATCCGCGTCGCGCGGCCGCTTGCATAACCGGCACGTGTCATCCAGCGGCGCGGGCGGCCCACCGCCAGAAAGGGTGCGGCAAACGCCAGACGGTGTCCCGGCGCATGCACGTCGAGCCAGCGGATCGGCCCCGGCCCGTCGCCCCAGAACGGGTTCATCCCGGCGACCAGCGATCGCTTCAGGGTGGTTGCCAGTCCAATCAGCCGCGCCGGCTCGGTCATCGGTGCGCCGTCGATGGACAGCCCGGTGGCGACACCCCGGCGCAGGGCCCGCCGCTCGGTCCCGATCAACGCCCGGCGGAGTGTCGAGAACACCGCCAGAGTTACCTGGCCCGGTCCCCGCGCGGCGATCTCCTCGCGGGCAATTCGGGTGCCTGCGGCATAGGCTCCCCAGCCGAACATGAAACCGCGCAATGTCGGGTGCTCGTTCGCCGGATAATCGAGCCGCAGCAGCGCTTGGCGGCGGACTGGCAGTGGCGGCCCGGCTTCGAGGCGGCGCAGAACTTCGGCCACGGCATCCGGCGTGCCGAGTTCGCCGACCTCGCGTGCGATCAGGTTGGTGTTGCCGCGAGGCAGAATGCCGACACGGGGCAGGGCGGCACCCCAGATTTCCGGCAATCGGCTCAAGACCTCGCGCACCGTCCCGTCGCCGCCATCGATCAGGATCACCTCGGCCCCGGCGGCGTGGGCGGCCACAAGGCCCCCGGACAGCTCGTCGAGCGTGCGGCAATCGATCAGCCGGACCTCGGCCGGCACCGGGCCCAGCGCCCCGGACGCCGATCTCAGGTTCCGGGTGCTGCTCGGGTTTCGGACCAGCGCAACGCCGCTCATGCCTCCGCCAGCCAGGAGCTGAGCGGGCCGGTGCGGCGCGCTACAAGAGCCTGGCCGATTCGCGCCAGGTGGATCAGGAAGCAGAGCACGGTCCAGGCGGCAACCGCGATCATGCCCTCGCGCGGCGCGCCGAGAATTACCGCTACCATCAGGATCAGCATGTTAGGATTGCGCCGGGCGGTGATCTGCCGGAACAGGCTGTCGAAACGCCGCCAGACGTGAATCTGCATGCCGAAGAGATGCAGGAACAACGCCTCCTCGCCCCGTTGCAGGATATAGCCGGCGATGATGATACCCAGGGTCCAGCCGCCATCGTCCAGCGCCGCGCCCGAGGCGGCCAAGCCGACGGCCCAGGCCCAGTACCAGAACGGCGGGTGGATCAGGTCGATGCCGTGGTCGAAGATATTGCCGAAGGGTGAGGATTGCAGGGTCACCCGCGCCAGCTTGCCATCGACCGTGTCGAGAAACGTCATCGCCCAGGCGGCAACGATCCCAAGCGCGAAATTCCCGTTCCAGAACAGCCAGAAGGCAACGCCCACCAGCACCGCGCTGGCCAGCGTGACCTGGTTCGGCGTCAGCCCTTGCCGCGCGCACCAGCGGGTCGCGGGCAGGGCCAGCGGCGGCCAGACATGCTTGGTCACCAGATCGGTGACTCCCTTGTAACTGTCGTCGAACAGCGCTTTCTCGATGGTGCGGCGGTCGGTAGCGGGGATCAGCAGGGGTGCCAGTTTCTTGCGAAGCCGGATGTTGTGTCGGCCGGCCAGCGTCGCCGCATCGACGGCCGCGGCTCCCTCGGGCAGGTCGGTGCCCGGCTTGTCCGTGTCGAGCAACCGGGCGGCCCAGTCGCGGCCCGTGGCATCGACACGCGCCGCCAGCGCCCGTCCGGCGCCGTCGACCAGAACCGTGCCCGGCGCCGACCGGGTCAGCGCATTGAACAGGCCGGCGCCGTATACATGGTCGCCGCGGATGATGACGTCGGCCTCGCCGGCGCGGTCGATTATTGTCAGACCCTCGCGCGCGGCCAACCGCTCCAGCCGCTGCGCCGGGGTCATCCCGAACGCCGCCGGCCCATCTGGTCGGACGATCAAAACTTTGCTCGCCGTCATGCCTCCGCCTTCATTTTTCGTCTCACTGTTGGTAACCCTTCGGGCGACCCCTGAAAAGAGCCCGGAGCAGCCTTGTCTGACCCCTTGATCCTCGCTCACCTGACCGACGCGCATCTGCCGCTGGGCCGGCCCTCGTTGTTCGAGGCGCTGAGCAAGCGCGGCCTCAGCTATGCCAACTGGCTGCGCAGTCGCCGTTTTCTTCATCGGCCCGAGGTGGCGGCGCGGATTGCCGTGGATCTCAAGGCCGCGAAACCCGACTTCATCGCGATGACGGGCGATCTTGTCAACTTCTCGCTGGAGCGGGAATTTGCCGCGGGGGCCGAGTGGTTGTCGAACCTTGGTCCACCGGAGCGGGTCGGGGTGATCCCGGGCAATCACGAGGCCATGGTTCGGGGGTTCGAGGCGCGGATGATGCGCCACTGGGCGGCCTATGTCACCGGCGATGACGGGCGCCCGGGCTTTCCCTGGCTGCGGCGGCGGCGCGGGGTTGCGCTGATCGGCCTGTCCAGCGCGGTCGCGACGCCGCTATTCATGGCCACCGGCAGGGTTGGCGGCGACCAGATTCGCGCCCTGGCCCGGCTGCTGGCCGAGACCGGGCGCGAGGGTCTCTGCCGGGTCGTCCTGGTGCATCACCCGCCGACCTCGATCACCCGGGGCCGCAAGGCCCTGACCGACCGGGCGGCGCTGTGCGCGGTGATCGCGGCGACAGGCGCCGAACTGGTGTTGCACGGACACACCCACCGGGCCGATCTGTCGTGGATCGACACCGCGGCGGGACGGGTGCCGGTGATCGGCGCCCCGGCCTGCGGCCTGCGCCCAGGCGCGGGCCACGACGCCGGCGCATGGCGGCGCCTGGAGATATCGCGGCAGGGAGAGGGCTGGCAGTTGGTGTTGCGCGAGCGCCGGGTTGCGGCCACCGGCGAGGTGACCGACGGGCCGCATCTGAGCTTCCGCCTGCCGCGCGCCGAGGTTGCCCGTTCCACTGCCACACCATAGACATATGCCGACGCACGGAACCGCGGGAGGGTTGCATGACCAATGCAACGATGCAGAAATTCGGCTGGCCTGAAACCAAAATCGCCGAGTTGGAACACTGGGCGGTGATGCTGCGCCCGCAGCAATGCACCCTGGGCGCGGTGATCCTGGCCTGCAAACAACCGGTCACGGCTTTTGGCGAGGTCGATGGCGCCGGGATGGCGGAGCTGGGGTTAGCCGTGACGGCGGTCGAAGCCATGCTGCAAGCCGCTGTAGGGTATGAGAAAATCAATTATCTCATGCTGATGATGGTCGACGTGGACGTGCATTTCCATGTTTTTCCGCGTTACGACGGAGAGCGGTCCCGCAGCGGTTTGACCGTCCCGGACGCCGGTTGGCCGGGGCCGCCGCGCCTCGATGCCTTTGTCCAGCCCGGCCCGGATGCGGCGGCGGCCCTGATCTCGCATCTCCAGGCGCACTGGCCGGGATGACCTGGCGATGACGCTCGGGCGCTTCACCGTCACACGGATAGACCGTTATCTGCTTTGGCGGATGGCGCCGCGCATGGGGGTGGCGCTGCTGGTCACGCTGTTGGCGCTGCTGATGGAGCGCATCCTGCGGCTGATCGATCTGGTCGCCACCCAAGGCGCGCCGCTGGAGCTGGTGGTGGGCATGGTGCTCAATCTGGTGCCGCATTACCTGGGGTTGGCGCTGCCGGCGACGTTCTGCATCGCGACCCTGACGGCGCTGGCCACCCTGTCGCGCGAGAACGAGATCGATGTGCTGGAAAACTCCGGCTGGTCGCTGCGCCGGATCGGCGTGCCCTTCATCGCCGCGGCTGTGGTGCTGGCGCTGATCAGCCTGCCGCTGTTCGGTGTGTTGCAACCCTACACGCGCTACGGCTATCGCGCGATCAAGCACGCGGCGCAAAATGCCGGCTGGGCCGGGCGCCTGGAGGAGGGTGTCTTCGTCGATGCGGGCAATGGCTTGCTGATCTCCGCCGGCGAGGTCGACCCGACCGGGCGCGTGCTGTCGCGGGTCTTCGTGATCCAGCGCGAAGAGGGTTCCGAGTCGGTGTTCACCGCAGAGCGCGGCTTGATCCTGCCCGACGAGGAGGCGCGTGTCGTCCGCCTGTTGCTGAAGGACGGGCGCGGGCTGGTTGCCGGCGGCTGGCTGGATTTCGAGAACCTGAAACTATCCCGAGAGTTCGCGATCGACCGCAATCCGTTCCGGCCGCGCGGCCGCAGCGAGCGCGAGCTGACCTTCGGCGAGCTCCTGACGCGCGCCAGTGGTGCCGACGGGTTCCCGCCGGAGCCGCGCTACCTGGCCGAGTTCCACGGCCGTCTGGTGCGGACCTTCTCGCTGATCGGTGTGGCGCTGATGTCGATCCCGCTGGGTGTCACCCGCAAGCGGGCTCCGGTCTGGCCTCGCATGGTTCTCGCATTGGCGATCCTAGTTGGCTTCGATCAGATCCTGCAGACCGTGCAATCTCTGGCCAGCCTCGGGCGGATCGATCCCGCGCTTGGGTTATGGGGCGTGTGCGCAGTTTTCACCCTGGGCAGCGCCTGGCTTTACGCGGTGACGCCGGGGCAGGGATCCCCCTCGCCGCTGCGCGGGTTGCTGCGGCGGGTCGATACGCTGTTTGGCGATCTGGCAATTTTCGGGCGGCGCCTTGGCGGCTGGCTGGGGATCAGGCCATGACCTTGGCGCTCTATCTGTCGCGTCAGGTCGGGGTAAAGATCGTGGCGGTGCTGGCCGGCCTGGTGGCGCTCGGCCTCAGCTTGGACATGCTGGAGAATTCCACCGAGATTCTCGAATACCACGGCGTCGCCGGGCTCGGCGAATATGCCCTGCTGCGGGCACCCCTGGTCCTGATCACGATCCTGCCGCTGGGCGTTCTGTTTGGCGCCGCACTGGCCTTCCTCTCCCTGGCGGTGCACAACGAGATGGTGGTGCTGCGGACCGCCGGATACAATACGGCGCGGGTTCTGTTGCTGTTGATCCCCCTGGCCGCGATCTGCGGTGTGGCGCAGAGCTATCTGGCGGCGCGCCTCGGCCCGGCCGCCGAGCAGGCGCTGGTGGAGCGGTTTCCCGACCTGTTCGAGACCCGGGCGGTCGAGAAGGAGATCTGGCTGCGCGACTGGCATGCGGTCATCCGGATCGGCCGGATCGAGGCGGACGGCGCGACGCTTGGCGATATCAGCATTTTTCAGATCGGCGCCAGCGGCAAGCTGATGCAGCGGATCGATGCCGCGGCCGCGCATTATTCTAGCGCGGGCTGGCTACTTAAGGCGGTGACCGTGCAGCGCCCGGATTCGGTCGAGGAACAGGTGGCGGAAATGCCCTGGATGACCCGGCTCAGCCCCGCCGGCATCCTCGGTGCGGCACGCCGCCCGGAACTGGTCGATACCGGCAAGGTCCGGCAGATACTGGCCGGCGCGCTGCCCGGGGGCGGGCGGGGCACGCCGTTCTACGCGGTCCAGCTCTGGCGCAGCTATTCGGCATTTGTCGTGCCGATGGTGATGTTCCTGTTCGGGGCCATGGCGAGTTTTGGCCACAGCCGCAGCGGTGGCGGGGCACGCTATGTGGCCTTGGGGCTGGTGGGGGGGGCTGTTTTTGTCCTGACCGACGGGGTATTCACCTCGCTCGGCGAAGTCGGTGCAATGGGCGCCGCGCTGTCCGCCTTCTTGGCGCCGGGGTTGTTTTTCGTGATCGGCCTGTGGTCGATCGTGGTGATCGAGGAGTGAGCCCTGCACCCGGCTGCACCGGCAGGGGCATCGGCCCGAAGCGCCGCCCGGATCAATGGCGGCGCCGAGGCGGAATTCAGGGCTGAAACGAGGGGTTGGAGACCAGATGCTCAGCGTGACGCCGGTCGAGGGCCGACGACAGATCGAGGAGTTCATCCGGCTTCCGGGCCGGCTGTCCGCCGGCGATCCGAATTGGGTCGAGCCGCTTTGGCTTGAACGGCGGCGCTTCCTTTCGCCGCGCACCAATCCGTTCTTCGAACATGCGGAGGTCGCCTTGTGGCTGGCCTGGCGCGATGGCCGTGCAGTCGGCCGCATCAGCGCCCAGATCGACCGCCTGGCACCCGATGCCGACGGGCTCAAGCTCGGCTATTTCGGCATGCTGGCGGCGGAGGATAACCCGGAGACCCTCGCGGCCCTGTTCGAGACCGCCGAAGCCTGGCTGAGCGAGCGCGGAATGGAGGTGGTGCGCGGCCCGTTCGACCTGTCGATCAACCAGACCTCCGGCCTTCTGGTCGAGGGCTTCGACACTCCACCCTCGCTGATGATGGGGCATGATCCGCCCTGGCTCGGCCCCGGGGTCGAGCGCTTGGGTTACATCAAGGCCAAGGACCTGGTGGCCTATCGGATGAACACCAAGGGCGGTCTGATGGAACGCACGCGCAAGCTGGCGGAGAGGGTCTCCGAAGGGGTGGTTATCCGCTCGATCGACATGCGCCGCTACCGTGAGGAAATCGCCCTGATCACGGACATCTTTAACGATGCCTGGGCCGAGAACTGGGGGTTCACCCCGTTGACCGAAGCCGAAACCGATGCCATGGCCGACGAGATGAAGCCGATCCTTGATCCGGATCTGGTAAAGATTGCCGAGTTGCATGGCGAGCCGGTCGCATTCGTCGTGCTGTTGCCGAATGTGAACGAGGCGATCGCCGGTTTGGGTGGCCGGCTGCTGCCCTTTGGTTGGCTTAAGCTGTTATGGCGTTTGAAGGTAACCGGAGTGCGGACGGCGCGGGTGCCGCTGATGGGGGTGCGCAGGAAACACTCGGCATCGCTGCTTGGCAAGACCCTGCCGCTGAAGCTGATCTACGCCTTGGAGCCGCGCGGTCTTGCCCATGATTTCCACGAGCTGGAACTGAGTTGGTTGCTGGAGGACAACCGGCCGGTGCGGCGGGTGGTCGAAATGCTGGGCGGGCGGCTGGTGAAGACCTACCGCATCTACGAGAAGCGGCTGCGATGAGTTGGACCGCTGTAGTCCTGGCCGGTTCACGCGGGGCGGCCGATCCGGTTGCCCAGGCCAGCGGAGTTTCGCACAAGGCGTTCGCCGATATCGCGGGCAAGCCGATGATCGCCCACGTCCTCGACACCTTGGCGGCGGCACCGTCGATCGACGGCATCGTTGTGGTCATCGAGCGTTTGGCACCGGAGTTGCCGCGTCCGGATGTGCGGCGGATAGATGCCGCGCACTCGCCGTCGTCGAGCGCGCTCGCCGGCTTCGAGGCGGCGGGAGCGCCGGTGCTGGTGACGACGGCGGATCATCCGTTGCTGACGGTCGAGATGGTCGAGCATTTTATCGCCGCCGCCGTCGACACGGATGTCGACGTCGCCGCCGGCGTCGCCCTGCGCGCGGTCGTCGAGCAGGCCGGATCGACAGCGCGGCGCACCTATCTTCGGTTCCGCGACGGCGAGGTCAGCGGCTGCAATTTGTTTGCGTTGATGACCCCCCGGGCCCGGGCCGCGCTGACCTACTGGCGCCTGCTGGAGGCGAAGCGCAAGCACCCGTGGCGCATGGCCTGGGCGGTGGGGCCGTTCACCCTGATCCGCTACGCGATGGGACTGCTGTCGACCAGGGCCGCGGCGGCGGCGCTCGGCCGCGCCGCCGGCTGCCGGGCGGCTCTGATCAAGCTGCCGTTCCCGGATGCCGCCCATGACGTGGACAAGCCGGCGGACCTGGCCTTTGCCGAGGTGCGGCTGGCGGCGCGCGGTGGAAGCCGCGGCTGATTCTCAGCTTTCCGGGGTGGGGACGCAGGCCAATGTCTGGTTGGGGTTCGGCCGGGTCCATATTTTGCTTTTCCCCAGCAGTCTGATGCCCAGATAGGCCCGCAGTTCCAGCCGGTCGTCATCTTTTAGTTTGATATCGACATCGTAGGTTTTGCCCTTTTTCGGATAGTAGAACCGGCCGTTTTTCCAATAGTCGTCTCGCTTTGGCTTTAGACCTGTGATCACCTCAATGCCGCACCAACCCCGACCGCGGAGAGCTGGGTCAGGGTTCCTTTTGTCACGCTTGAATTCACCGCTCCTCCGGTACGGCTTGGCTAGCCAGACAATCTTGCCGCAGAGGTTTTCCTCGCAACGGTAGATTTCGACCACGACCTTCTTCAAATCGCTCAACCAATACCCCAGTATGGCCGCCGGATCCGGCTCGGAGGCGCGAACGAAGGTGGGTGCGGCGATGACAGCAAACGCGATGGCCAACAGCGTCGGGCTGCGTAGACGGCTTTGAAGAGCGGCCGCATGTCTTCCGATCACGCAATTTTCTCCTGTCCCGTATTCCGCACGAAATATAGGCCGCCTGATCGATGCGTTCAATTGGCGGACCAGGGACCGGAGATCAGGCCAGATAGCCCGGCAGCCGGTCGAGGAACAGCTCGATATCCTCGCGCGTGGTGAAAAGATGCGCCGATGCCCGAATACGTCCATTGTCGCCCCAAACCAGAATTCCGTCCGCGCTGGCCTTTCGCATGAAAGACCTTGTATCTGAACGGGCAAAAGCGGCATTTCCGGCGCGCGATTCAGATTCGGCGGGTGTCATCACCTCCAGCCCCAGCGTGGTCATGCCCTCGACCAGCCGCCCACTGAGTGCCCGCAGATGCGCGGCGATGGCGTCGATGCCGTAGCTGTCGAGGTAGTCGAGCGATTCGCGCAGCAGATAGGCGCCAAGGTGACCGACGTTGCCGTATTCGGCCCGCCCGGCGCCCTCCTTGAGGTGGAACTCTCCGGGGTCCGCCCCTGCCGTCGCCGAGACCCAGCCGGCCCCGAGGGGCGTGAAATCGGGCCAGCGGCGGCGGTTCCAGGCGAGAATGCCCTCGTGGATGCCGAGGGCGAACTTGTAGGTACAGCTCACCACGAAATCCGCCAGATCGCCGCGCACGGGGACCGCGCCCAACGCGTGGCTGGCATCGACCATCAGGGCGGTGGGGGTATCGCGCAGCGCCGCCGAGATCGCCGCCATGTCGGCGTGCTGGCCGGTCAGGGCGTTGACCTGGCTGATGTAGACCAGGCGGGTCCGGCCGTCGCAGGCGGCCAGCAATTGCCCGGCCGGCAAGGCCCAGCCGTCGGCCGGAACCAGCCGCAACTCCACGCCCTGTCGCTTCAGGCTGGCCAGCGCGTAGCGGCCGGAGGCGTAGTCGAGCGCGGGCACCACGACATTGTCGCCGGGCCGCCAGTCGAAGCTGGAGACCACCCGCATGATGCCCTCCGAAGCGTTGCCGAGCAGGGCGATGTCGCCCGGCTCCAGCCCGGTCCAGCGGGCGATGCGGGCGCGGACCTCGTCGATCACCTCCCAGTGCCGCCAATAGCCGGGAAAACCCGCCGCCTTGTCCGTGGCGAAGCGCTCGAAGGCTCCGCGATGCGCCTTCAGCAGCGGCGGCTCCCCCCCGGCCGCGAGGTGCACCTTGCCCTCCAGGCCGATGAAATCGCTCTTTGGCGCTGGCAATGTCCGGGTCATCGTCTCGGCTCCTGATGGCTCAATAAATGTCGGGTTCGCCCGCCGCCGGGCCGAAACTTTTCTCGAGGAAGTCGAAGTCGCAGCCGGAATCCGCCTGGCCGACATGGCGCGCGAATATCCAGCCATAGCCGCGGCCGAACTTCGGCTCCGGCGGGGTCCATTCGGCGCGGCGGCGCGCCAACTCCGTGTCGTCTACCGCCATCTCGATGCTGCGTGCCGGGATGTCGATACGGACGATGTCGCCGGTGCGCAGCAGCGCCAGTGGTCCGCCGACATACGCCTCGGGCGTCACGTGGAGGACGCAGGCGCCGTAGCTGGTGCCGCTCATCCGAGCGTCCGAGATCCGCAGCATGTCGCGTACGCCCTGCCTCAAGAGCGCCTTGGGTATCGGCAGCATGCCCCATTCCGGCATGCCCGGCCCGCCCTGCGGCCCGGCATTGCGCAGCACCAGCACGTGGTCCGGGGTGATGTCGAGGGTTTCGTCGTCGATCACCGCCTTCAACTCGGGGTAGCTGTCGCAGACCAGCGCCGGGCCGGCGTGCCGGTGGAAGCGCGGGTCGCAGGCGGCGGGCTTGATGACGCAGCCGTCGGGCGCGAGATTGCCGCGCAGCACCGCCAGCGAGCCTTCGTGATAGACCGGGTCGTCGAGCGGGCGGATCACATCCGCATTGAACACCTCGGCGCCCTCCAGCCCCTCGCCCAGCGTCTCCCCGGTCACCGTCAGTGCCGAGCGGTCCAGCCTGCCGCCGAGCAGCGCCATCAGCGCCCGCAGGCCGCCGGCATAGTAGAAATCCTCCATCAGGTAGTCCGTGCCCGAGGGCCGGATATTGGCGATCACCGGGGTGGTGCGGCCGGTGCGGTCGAGATCGTCCAGCGTCAGGGCCACCCCGGCGCGCCGCGCCATGGCTATGAGGTGTATGACCGCGTTGGTCGAGCAGCCGGTGGCCATCGCCACGGTGACGGCGTTGTCGACGGCAGCTGGGGTGACGATCCGGTCCGGCGTCAGGTCTTCCCAGACCATGGCGACGATGCGCCGCCCGGCGGCGGCGCACATGCGGATATGGTTGGCGTCCGGCGCCGGAATCGAGCTGGCGCCCGGCAGGGTCAGCCCCATCGCCTCGGCGATGGCGGTCATGGTGCTCGCCGTGCCCATGGTCATGCAGTGGCCATAGGAGCGCGCGATACCACCCTCGATCCCGGCCCATTGCTGCTTCGAGATCGACCCGGCGCGCCGCTCGTCCCAGTATTTGAACGCATCGGTGCCCGAGCCCAGCGCCTCGCCGCGATAATTACCGCGCAGCATCGGCCCGGCGGGGACGTAGATCATCGGCAGCCCCGCACTGAGGGCGCCCATGATCAACCCCGGCGTGGTCTTGTCGCAGCCGCCCATCAGCACCGCGCCGTCGACCGGGTGCGAGCGAAGCAACTCCTCGGTCTCCATCGCCAGCATGTTGCGGTAGAGCATGGTGGTCGGCTTGACGAAGCTCTCGCTCAGCGACAACGCGGGCAGTTCCATCGGCCAGCCGCCCTGCTGCAGGATGCCGCGCCTGATGTCCTCGACCCGGTGCTTGAAGTGGGCGTGGCAGGGCTGGGCGTCCGACCAGGTGTTGAGGATGGCGATCACCGGGCGGCCCTCCCAGTCCTCTGGCGCATAGCCCATCTGCATCGCCCGCGAGCGGTGGCCGAACGAACGGAAGTCATCCGGCGCGAACCAGCGCGCGCTGCGCAGTTCGGCGGGGGTCTTGACGGCGGGGCGTTCGGGCACTGAAAAGCTCCTTCAGGCAGGGTGAACTCCAACCAGAAGACCGCGAGCAACACGTCTTGGCCAGCGATTTGTTATCGAGCATCGCCGCGTCGGAGCGGAAACTCGCATAAGCCAAGCCTATAGATGGTATAAAAAGAATAGATTTTACTGATTAATCGATCACGTAGAGTATGCTGCTCTCGGGAGGCGCCTTCCGAAGCCACGATCTTTGACACGGGGCCACTCGAAATGCTTCTCCTCAAAACAAACGAGAGCAAAGCTCGATTGAAGGAGAGGAACCGACATGACCGTTCGCAGGGGAATTTCTATCTGTCACTAACATGACCTATAATGTGATTCGCACCGGAGTGAACGGCGTGCATACGCGCCGAATGTGTGTGAACGAACAACGACTTACAGGGAGCCTAATCATGAAACGCCTGTTACTATCCAGTCTAGCGGTCTTTGCGCTGGCCATCCCGGCCCAGGCCGCGGAGTGCCCGACCGTCACCGTCGCCGACCCGATGGGTGTCGCCGCCGGCGCCTTCCCGCAGCAGTATGACCTGGCCGAGTTCGAGGCCGCCGCCAACTGCACGCTGACCTTCCAGGAGAACCCGGATATCGGCGCTCTGAACGCCCGGATTCGGGGTAACCCCGCCCTTCCGCCGCTGGCCGAACGCCTGCCGTCGGAGCCGCTGGTGGTGGCTCCCTACAACGAGATCGGCCGCTATGGCGGCACCTTCGACGTGCTGTCGAACGCGACCGAAGCGGGCACATCCGACTTCCTGTCGGTGCGCCACGTGAACCTGGTTCGGTATTCGGACGACCTTCAGACGGTGGTGCCGAACATCGCCAAGAGTTGGACGTGGAACGACGATTACACCCAGCTGACGTTCACCCTGCGCAAGGGCCACAAATGGTCCGACGGCGCGCCGTTTACCGCGGACGACGTCAAATACTGGTACGACAATCTTGCGCTCAACCCCGATGTGATGTCCAAGCCGAAGGATTATGTTCTGGTCGGTGGCAAGCGTATGGAGGTTGTGGTTCTCGATCCGCAAACCGTGCAGTTCAACCTGCCAGCGCCAAAGCCGGGCCTGATTGCGCACTTTGCAACATCTTTCGCGCAAGGCTTCCAGCCCAAGCACTTCCTGGGCAAATGGGACCCGAAGCTTAACCCGGATGCAGATGCGATGGCGCAAGCCGCCGGGTTCGAAAACGGTCTGGCGGTTATAGCGGCCTATTACGGCAACTCGGACTGGACCGACACACCGTCTCCGCTTCTGAGCAAGCCGGACGAGGTTGCCAGTCTGCCGGCGGATGTCGTACCGACGCTCGAGTCTCACATCACCATCACGGATACGACCGAAGGCCGCCACCTGGTGGCAAACCCGTATTTCCACATGGTTGATACGGCTGGCAACCAGCTGCCTTACATCAGTGAGCAGGACGAGATCTACATCAACGAGAACGAAGTCCGTATCCTGAAGCTGATCAATGCTGAAGTAGACTACAAGGAGCAATCGTTGCAGCTGGCTTCGGCGCCGCTGTTGATTGAAAATCAGGAGAAGGGCGACTATACGATCGACCTGCGGCCGGAGATCACGATATCGACCTTCGCGTTCAATGTGACCTCGGAAAATCTGGAAAAACGCAAGGTCTTCGGTGACCTGCGCTTCCGCCAGGCCATGTCGGTCGCGATCAATCGTGCCGAGATCAACGAAGTTGCCTATTTTGGTCTGGGTGAACCGAAACAATATATCGGCTTCTCACCCGCACCCGGCTTCGTCGATCCGAAATGGGACCAGTACTTTGCCCAGTACGACCCGGCACTGGCGAATTCGCTGTTGGACGAGATCGGCATGGTCGACACTGACGGCGATGGCTTCCGCGAGTTGCCCAATGGCGACAAGATCGTCCTGAACCTGCAGTTCTCGATCCAGGGGATCCCCGGACCGGTGGTCGAACTTGTTGGCCAGCACTGGTCCGAAGTGGGCGTCCAGACGACCTACAAGGAAGTAACGCCGGACGAGTTCCGCTCGGCGCAATCGTCGAACCAGCTTGATGTGTCCATGTGGCGCAAGGGCCAGCCGATGGCGATCGTGCTCGGCAACAACGAGCTTTGGGTGCCGCCGTTCAGCGACTATTTCGGTAGTCGAACAGGTATGTTGTGGGCCGAATGGGTGGATTCAGACGGTGCGAGCGGTGTCGAGCCGCCGGATTACGTGAAGCAGTTGATCGAAGACATCAACGCGTTCCAGTCCGCGCCTGAGGGCTCGGCTGAATCCGATGCACTGGGTGCGCGGATGGTCGAGAACTTGGCGGGCAACCTTCTGTTTATCGGCACGGTTAAGGCACCGGCACCGATCTACCATCGCAACGCGCTGAAAAATTTCCCGGTGTTCAAGACGCACTCCTACGAATACTACCGGACCTACCCGTACCGGGGGGCGCAGTGGTTCCTGGACGACGAGAGTTGAGGCCAGCACTTTGACAACGGATCGGGCGCCAGGCGCGCCCGATCCTGGACTTACTGCCCGCGGAATATCCGGACGATAGATCCGGAAACCGGGGCCAAAGGGGGAACGGAACACAACCGATGTTGCAGTTTGCCAGATTCGTGGTCATGCGCGCGGCAATGGCGCTGTTCACGCTGCTCATGGTCTCCTTCATCGTCTTTTCCCTGATGGAGTTGGTCCCCGGCGACTGCGCCGAGCGCTATCTCGCCT
>Ga0209987_10000539_pt1 | contig 19971 bp, 16 predicted proteins | sample N074metaG_FD_182134 | JGI IMG/M metagenome (GOLD analysis project Ga0209987, IMG submission 182134) | Deep subsurface microbial communities from Kermadec Trench to uncover new lineages of life (NeLLi) - N074 metaG (SPAdes) (version 2) | ecosystem: Environmental > Aquatic > Marine > Ocean trench...
ACAAGAAAAAATACAATATCCAAAAAGGCCACAACCAAAAAAAGTCTGAATCATCTACAAAAATATGGATGACAAGACGCCTAAGTGTCTCAAAAAATTCACCTGATACAAAAAAATTCAGAAAATAAAGTTCTGAGAAATTAAAAAAACTCCAAAGAGAAGAAATGATTCGAAATATTTTAGAAGGACAGCACAAAAAAGGAAGGAGTCTTGTTACTGACAAACCAAAATTAGAATCAGAAAAACTATTCGGTTAGAGCGTAAAGCAAGCAAAAACGTGCATCATTCAGATGAGTCAATCACTTTCTTTTTGACTATGAGATCAATCATACGCACTCTCTAAATACCAAAAAGTTGTAATTTACGCATGAAAAACACACAAAAGGTAGGATTTCTGAGGTCAACTTTCACAACTAGCTCAACTTTTCCTTTATTCAATTCTAAAATGAGGCCTATGGTCTACTCAATATAGGAAAACACAATGATAAGGAACGTCACTATTTTATTTTCCATTTTTATTGTAGTAGTAATAGCCATTCCGGCCAATGCTCAATTATTAGCGGTAGATCATGTTGTAATTAATGAAGTTGATATTAATCCACCAGGTGATGATTCAGCATCCCCAAATGAATGGGTGGAGCTTTACAATCCAACTGATTCAGATGTAGATATTGGGGGTTGGAAGATTGCGTCTACTACAGTTCTCAAGCAGACACTTGCTATTCCCACTGGAACTGAAATTAAAGCTGGACAATTTTTAACGTATTCCTACAAAACAGTTTGGTTTACTGACACCAATGAAGTAGTTGAACTTCGTGATGAAAATGGAATGGTTATTGATGCAACACCCATATTGACTGATCTCAAAAATGACTTTACCTCTTGGCAGAGAATTTATGACGGACATGATCTTGATAGTGTAGATGATTGGAAGTTTGAAAAATCAAACGCCGGTTCTTCAAATGGAAAAATATCAATAGCTGATGAGACTCAGGATGTTACTGTAACAATAAATTCTTTAAAATCTAGTTATTTGTTTGGAGAAACTGCAGTTCTTAAAGGACATGTATCTGAACAAGTATTCTATGAACAGGCAGGAGATTTTAAACAAGAACCAATCAATATTATAATTAAAGGAGGAAATTATTATTCTGAAGTTTTGCTTTATCCAGATCTTAGCTTGAATTTTGAAACTACAGTAAAACTGCACATTGTTCTTGGAATAACTGAAGGTGTCTACAATGTTTCTGTAACCTATGCAGGAGCTACATCATCAACAAGCTTTACAGTTGGAGATGAAGTCATTGAATTAGAAATACCTGAGGAAAGTATCTTTGCAATGGTTACTGACAAGTCTCAATACTTGCCTGGAGAAACTGTGTATATTACTGGAATAACCTCTAAAGTAATTCCATTTGAGGGGTTAACGTATGAGATTAAAAATCCAAATGGGATCATTATATACGGTGGAACTCTTTATCCCACTAATAGTGAGTTTTCGGGGGAAATTTTTATAACTACAGTTGATCCAGTTTACGGAACCTATGTATTAACTGGCGAATATCTGGATAAAATATCCATCTCATTTGATGTAGTACAGGATGTAAAAGAAGATGTTACACTTTCTTTGTGGACTGACAAAGAGGTTTATGGCTTGGGCGATATCGTCACAATAACTGGAAGATTAAATGATCTTTGGGTGAGTTCTTTAGATTTGGAAATTATTCAGACCAGAAATACTGCCCTTGGAGTACTTGATAAAAGTGGTGGTGGCTTTAACTTTAAGATTTTAAATGTTGTACGTTTAGAAGGTGACAGCTCATTCAAGTATTCATTTCCAATCCCAGATGGAGATGTTGGATTGGGTGATATTAGAATCAAAGTTTCTGGAGCAGTGGGAACGGCAATTAAAACAATCATTGTAGTAGAAGACCCTTCTTATTACGTAATGAACAGAGAACCTCTCACAATTTCAACTGATAAGCCAGTTTATATTTTTGGTGACAAAATAATAATTAGTGGATTTGTAGATCAGCTGTTTGAATCAACTACTGATGTTTTTGTAGTAGATGTATCCATTAAAGACAAAGATGGTAATCCTCTGACGATAATTGGAGGTACAGGGGGAGGTAGATTAACCACAACTGGTTCGGTTGTATCGTATGATTTTACTGCAGTGCCAGACCAATCTGGACGATATTCAATTTCAACTGAACTTAATAGAAACATTTTTGGTGAAGGCCAATACCTTGTAACTGCAAAATATCTAAAACTTGAAAGGTCTATGGCTTTCTCGGTAACTGATGATCTAAATGTTGGTGTTGTAGTATCTTTGGATAAGGAAGTTTATGGTTTAGGGGAAACTGTACATCTCTCTGGATTGATTCCACCAACCGGCGACGCATCTGTTACAATCTCTCTTACTAAACCTGATGGAAGAGTGATTAATTCCGGAGCTACAATTGATAATCAACAATTTTCTTGGGAATGGGTTACTCCTTCTACAGAGCAACAGCAAACTGTAAAATCTGAAGACGACAGGTCTTTATCAACAACGAATATGGGAACTTACAAAATTCGTGTCTCAACAGGTACATATGGAATAAACCTGTTCTTTAAACTCTCATCAGATCCTGCAAATGACAGTCTTACAGTATTACCAGTAAATGTATTCACTGAAAAACCAATCTACAAGGCCGGAGAAACACTAAAGGTACTTGGTTCTGTAATTCTTAGAGAACAAGGAGAAGAGGGATTGGTAGTTCCTGAAAGAGTGCATCTAACTATAACTTCTGAAATCAAGCCAACTGAAAAAATTTTCCAAGCATCAGTTTATCCCGACCAAGGTGGAAATTTCATTAGTCTCTTTGAATTACCTATAACAATTTTCAGTGATGGCCAATACAAAGTAAAGGCAATATACTTTAAAAAACAAACCGACTATTCATTTGGAGTAGTCAATGACTTTACCTTTGGGGGGAATGAACCACTATCTTTATTGATCTCATCTGATAAATCTCAATATCATCCAGGAGACGTGGTCGTTGTAACTGGAAAACCAAGCAAATTGATCTATCTTGAAAAATATGAGGTAAGTGTGTTGAAGAAAACTGGTTCAGAAATTACTTGTGGTTCATTTATCTGTGGAACTCATTCGGGTCCTTTTGTAACCATTAGACCAAGTCCCAATGGTTCTTTTTCATACCAATTCTCAATTCCTGATAATGTATCAAGTGTTGGCAAGTATGAAGTAACAATTGATGCAGATTTTGAAACTAAAACCCTGTTGTTTGAAGTTGTAGAGCCATCTGCAGTGGAAACTATAGCTAGGACATTTATTGAAAAAGTAAACAGTATACCTGATACCAGTATTTCCGTTAATGTTGCGCAAAAAGACTTTGATGGTGTTGCAGCAGGCCCAAGAGTCCTATTAGGCTCGCTAATTGTATCCCCACGTGGAGAAGAGCCAAATGTTAATCTTCGAGTTGTCACAGCCACAGGAGTTTGCATTATTGGCCAAGAGAATGATTGTCATGTTAAGGATTCAACAAGAAAACCAGGAGAAATTTATGATATTATATACTTGCCATTTGGAGTATTTCGGTTAATTGGAGATGATGTAAATGTCGACCCTTTGAATGGAATTAATCTCAAGGTACGATATAGCGGCCCTGATGCGCGTGTAGAGAGGTTCTCAATTCTACCTGAATCTGCAACTGAGATGTTGCCTGATACTGTCTTGAATATTCAGGTAATAAAAAATGACCAAGTATCTCGGTTATACTATAAAATTAATTATTCACCAATAGAGTAAACTCCAAATAGAATTTCACCTACCTTATTTTATTGAAACTATACGTTATACGATTCCGCCAAGACGATCCAAAAAAATGCACCGCAGCCAAAATGGTAAAATTCAAAATCGCAAGTGATATTCGACACATGAATAAAAATAATCTTGTATTGGATCCTTTTTCTGAAAAAATCCTTTTTCCAAAAGATAAATCACTTATAAAATCAATCGTTGGAATTGATTGCTCATGGAATTTAGTAGATCAGACTTTTTCAAAAAAATTCATTGGAGTTAAAAGAAAATTACCTCCATTGCTAGCAGGTAATCCAGTAAACTATTCGAAATTAAACAAACTTACAACTGCGGAGGCGATTTCTGCCTCATTACTCATTTTGGGTTTTAAACAAGATGCACTTGCATTACTTGATAAATTTAAGTGGGGTCATACCTTTTACGATCTAAATCAAAATCTTTTAGATGAATATTCTAAAATGGAATCCGAAGAGCAGTTGGAGAATATTTTAAAAGAGTACTGGCTCCCTACTTAGATTGTTTTCGTTTTTTAAGGTAAACCACAATTGCAATTATTATTCCAATTATGGGCAAGACAATCCATAGAACTATATCTTCACCCTCTTCAAATTGAATGTTATCTTGAGTAATTACAGGCAATTGATTTTGGTATCCCGAAACTAGGAAGCTAGTAGAATAAAAATCCGGTTTTAGGACGGAATTTGATATTGCAAATATTTTAAGATCGTTTGCTCCCATCCCTAACTCTTTGGTAATCTCTCGAGGAATTTTTATCATTGTTGATTTTTCTTCAACTTCTATTATTTCAGATGATACTAATTCTCCTTTATTGTTATTCAAGAAATAAAGAATGGAATCAGCTTGGGAGGTTTCAATGCTAAAGCTAAACTCTTCATCTTTTTGAATCAGATTTGGGATCTGAACCTTTGTTATTCGTGGAAATTCTGTATTTTCAAAGGACGACCAGTGTCCTGCTTTGAAAGGATATGAATCATCATCAAATGCAGATACGCTTATGGTTCTTGACTCTGGTGAATATGCATCAAGATAGAACGGCCCATTGCTGATTACTGCATGCTTATTCTTTGTAATCCATTCAGAAGATGCAGTATACCTATTATCAAAATATTGGAAATTTGATTCGAATTTTTTTAATGACGGAGGAATATATTTTTCTGTTTTAAATTCATCCAGATAACTCTGAATAACAAATGCATCATTTGGAATTATCAAAGAAACCCAATTGATGTTCTTGCTAGTCGCACCAGACCTTGAAATTGAAACTTTACCATCAATTACTGATTGCTCGATGGCGGAAAATATTTCCCATGGCATTGTGCTCCACAAGGATGCCCAATCAGCAATTTCTCCTTCATCAAAATGCCAAAAATCTACATACACTTCAATTGTATTTTCATCGATTTGTTTTACTCCTATAAATGTCTCAACAGACTGGGCAGCACGTGGAGTAAATTCAGAATCAAAGGTTTTGTCACTTTCATCTGTCTGAGTACCCCATTCAATAGTAAAATACAATGAATGCAAAATATCTTTCATATCCATTCTTTGACCATTATGCCAATTACTGAATTTAAGATCAAAAGTTACTTTGCTAACGGCCTGGGCATCTTCAGGCACGTTTTTCCAATTCTGAATATAGGGATCCCAAATTATTGCATCATCTGGAAGATCTAATTTTCCATTAGGACCTGCGGTTTCTACTTTCCAATTTCCACGAATCGGAATAATTTCTCCAGTAAAGGGATGTGGGAAGGTTACAGGATCTGATAAAATTCCCCAAATTTGTCTACTATAAGCATCACTAAATCCCATTACTGGATTCCAAGCTCCTTGATAGATTTGTTTTACACCAATAACTAATTCATCTTTATCGCTTTGTGCATTAATGGGTGTAAATCTACTCGGTACCCCCGCGCCAAAGTCATTTACTATTCCGTATGTTCCTTGATGTACTACATACTGATCAACCTTGCTTGCCAAAAAAATTCTAACTGATTCATTTACCCCTTCAACAGTTGCCTGTTGAATTAACTTCTCTCTTTCTTTTGATGATTGAAAGTCTCCAGTATAGATCTTTTGACTTAAAGAGTCGATATAGTCATTTTGATAATTCCAATAATCAGGAACATTAAAACCTGGCATATTTGAAAACCACGGTGAATACATTTGACCCAAACCCACAGAATCATATTTCACAAAGGCAGATTTATTCCAGCCCTCAGTGTACAAATTCCACTTCAAGTCCGCAGGGTCTGAACCGTAGACAACTACAAATGCTTTGTTTAAATCTCCGAAATCTTTTTTCACCGTAAATCCAATTCTTTCTAATTCAGAAGCTAAAATTGCCCCAATCGATTTTCTAACAGGATCATCACTTCTTATAAAAAATATAATTTCAATCGGAGCTCCATCTAATTGCCATTTATTCTCAACTTTAATTGCCCCTCTTTCTATGAGATTTTTTGTAATTATCTCCTCAGCTAAGGTTGGATTGTATCTGAAATTGAATGTCTCTAATTGTTCGATTATTGTAAGGTATTCTGGATCAAATGGACCATAGTTTGATATCATCGGAGCTCCATAACCAGACATTAATTCATTTACGATTAATTTCCTATCTACTAGATAATTTAACGCAAACCTATTCTCCTTGATGGAAAACGGATTGAATTTTTCAGTTTCTGCAGGATTTATAAGTATACTATAAGAACCGCCAGAGGAATCAAAAACATCTAATCCTTCTCTGGCCTTTAAGTTTTCTAGCCTATCTGCAGAAATTCTGTAATAGTATATATCCAGATTCCCATTTCTTACCTCTTCAAGAGCAGTATTCTCATCTAAATACTGAATAAATCTCACAGAATCAAAATAAGTATTTTTTTCTGCAAAAATTTCATTAAAGCCAAAAGCAATAATTGCAAAAGCTAGTATCATTACTAGCAATAATTTCATGTTCATAATTTGAGACAGTCTTAATAAAACTTATTTCATTTTGACCTTGGATTGGTATCTCAGAAAACCTATATCATCTTATTAGCAAATAAAAATACAGTTGAAATTTACCGTAAAAATGCTGAATACTTTGTCTGGAATCATTCCTGGAGGAATTTCCGTTCAAGATTTTTCTGTAGTTACCAAAACTGATATTGCGGAATCAAAAAAAATTTTAGAGACTTTTTTTAAAAAAGATATTGGATCAAAACACGAAGGCAAATATTATTTTGAAGACGGGGATAAACTAAAAACAGCAATTATGCTAATTAAAAGCGGCTTGCCTCTTGATGAGGTTGTTATCGCACTTAACTGGAAGGACTTTGAAGGATTAACCGCTGAAATTTTAGAAGCAAAGAATTTTGCAATAATAAAAAATCTTATTCTTACAAAACCACGTATGGAAATTGATGTTGTTGGGATAAGGCTAGGGATAGCAATGCTGATTGATTGTAAGCATTGGAAAAGATATAGTACATCCGCCTTGACTGATGCAGTAAAAAATCAGGTTAAAAGAACAAAACACTATATCTCGAAAACACCTGGTGCTATTGCTGTGCCTGTAATTGTTACATTATATCAAGATAAGATTGATTTTATTGACCGGGTTCCTATAGTTCCAATTTTTCAATTCTCATCTTTTGTGGATGAATTTTACGGAAATCTACAAGAAATGAAAACTATAGAATCTTAGAAATTCCTAAACTATACCTAGCCTAAAGAAACAAACTAGTCAAAAACAATACAGCACAACCACTCATGATCATCTTTGTAATTCTTAGGGAATTGTCTAAGGCTTTGGAAAAATCTTGAAAAATTTCTTGACCCATTATTTTTACTTCAGTCTGATTCTCTAGAATCTCATATTTTGCCACACTAATCCCATCCTCTGCCTTTTTTGCAATTTCTAACAACCAATTTGATAATTTGTCGGCTGTAGTCATCAATCCTAATTGATAGTATCCATTTTTGTTCCTTGCCTTTACGCTGGCAAAATGAGTATCAGATGTACATATCTCTAAAAGATTATAGTTTTTATCTGCAAAATTTTGCACGATTTTTTCTCTAACACCATTTTCCATATTGTTTGCATCTGCCCATCCTAAAAAGAATTTCTTGTCATTGATCTTCAGACACATTATTCCTAGGCCTCCCATTCCCAAGTCCTCAGTCCAAACATCCATATCATCAGAGTTTGCATAGCCAAATTCTATGGGATAGTTGTTTTTTCTAATCAAAGTGTCAAGACAAGATTTTGCAGCCTTTAGCATGTTTTCTGCATCTTCTTTTGAAATTTCTTTCCCCATTGCATTATGAGAATCGACAATAAATGGTTTAGAGTAATTTCTGTTTTTTGCATATTGTTCGATATCTTTTTTCATATAATTTGGAATATCTTCCATACCATAAGGAGACAGTGATAAAAACAAGAATGGATTATTTCCAAATAAGATTCCAAGTACTCTGGACTTGTTAATCTGAACAGTCACAGGCTCTGTACATGTAAGCCCTTCTTCTTTGGTAATACTGCTGTCTAGATTTTTTAAATAATTTTCTACTTCGTTTCTAGAAGGTAGATTCAATGAATGATCAGAAATACTATGCATAACCATTGCTGATGAATCAAAATTCTTGTAAATCAGATATGGAATATTACTTCCTCCTACTGGATGATATGGCCCTGGATGAATTTCTGGCAAAACCATTCTAAAATCAGTCTTATGATTAGGTGAATGTAGCCTGATTTGGGTTGTGGCAACTGTAATTTTACTTGAACGTTGTTCCATTAATTCTTCGGCTTCGGAAAAATCATTTTTTTCTGATGCCAAATATGCTTGAAGTATACTATGAGTGCTTTCCATTCCTGGCCTACCTGCTCTATCAGTTAATTTCACCCAAGCAGTTGCAATTATGATGAAGGATATTCCATATCCCAAGGTCATAGGATCCGTTACCATTGGAATCCACAATTCAGTTGGAATTAATACCACAAACATTGCAAGTGGTTGAACAAGACAAATCGCCCATGCTTTTTTGATACTTGCTCCTAATGTTGTAGTGAAAATTGCAATTCTAAAACTTGCAAATAGAAGCATTCCAAATGTAATAAAAAACAGCGATAACTCCTTAGATAGTACGATACCAGCAGCTATTCCCATTACCAATGTTAAAAGCCAAAGTAGATTTCCAAAAAGAGATGCATGAAGTGATTTTGAATATTCTTTTCTTTTAGTAAAATGTATGTCGATTAATTGAACAAAGCCTAAAGTTGCAACTACTGCTGGAATTCTAAACCATAATTCATCAGTTTCCAAATACATAAAGTGGGTTATTGCTGTAATCGCTGATGCAACAAGTAAAGAAACTACAAGGGAGAAATATTGCGATGATGGATTTACTAAGGTAAGGGAAAATCTGTTATGAATATTTGAAACATCGTCTTCTGATTTTTCCATTAGGCGTTCACGGTGCAAAGAATAATTCAGCAATCCATGAAACAAGGATTAAACTAATTGGTATGCTAACAATGATTTTTGGATCAATTTTAAATCCTCTGGTCTCATCCTCAAAGAATCTCATCAAACCTCCGCTTGATGCTGGTAGCGGTGCAGCTTTTTTATCAGCCATAGTTATTTCTCAAAACCATGATTTTGACATAAATACTTTATTATCATCTTTTGATTTTATCCACAGCCTCTAGGAGTGAATTGATCGATTTTAGTATGGCCTGTTGCCTTTCCGGATCAGACTCTTGCTCTAATTCCTTAGATATCGCTTCAAGCTTTTTTTCTAAGGTTTCAAGCAAACTTGTCTTTAGTTCTTTGTTATCTTGTTGAGGAACGTCTCTTTTTTCAGGTTCTCTCCCACAACTAACACATAATGCTTGCCCTTCCTTCATTACTCTAACTCCTGAACAATAAGGACATGGTTCTCTTAACAATGTGGCTCCTTGAAGTAACATTTCTACTGCTTTTTTTGTAAGGTCTTTTGACACAAATTTCATTCAATATTCTGTTTAAAAAATCCCATTGTTTTTCACAACTGATTTTTTCATCTAAGAAGGCTTAATAGTCTGAGAGGAGAACTTTTTTCTAACGAATGGCAGTAATTTGTAATACTTGTGGCCTTCCTGAAGATCTATGTGCTTGTAGTGAGCTGGCAAAAGACAATACAAAAATCATAATTCGATTAGAAACTAGGAGATTTAAGAAAAAAGGAACTATGATCGAAGGAATGGATTCGAAATTAAATAATCTAGAAAATGTTGCTAGAGATTTAAAGAACAAGTATGCTTGCGGTGGAACCGCCAAAGAAGGTTACATATTTTTGCAAGGTGATCATCGAGATACAATAAAAGAGACTCTTATCAGTCTTGGGTTCCCTGAGGCAAGTATCGAACTTCATTAGACCAAAATTGCAAAATCCACATAAAATTCTTCAGGCTTTTGGAATTCCTTACTCTGCATTATTATCAGTAATATTTGGAATGATGGTTCTTTCATTCCCTATAGGGGCATATGTGATGTATCATAGTGAACTAGGAGATGACATTAATTTTGAATATCCCTTAAACCAATTTGAAATATCTGTCTCAGGAATTGGATTTTCAATTCCAATGGATATTGAAATCGGAGATGCCTTTATTGTCTTATGGTCTACATACATTATTCTTTTTGCCATCGCAATGATTGGTCCTAAAGATGGATTTTTTAAAACCATGTCTTCTCTTTTATCAAAAGGTACACTAAAAACAAAATCGAACTATATGGTTGCCGTCACCATAGGGTTTTCCATTTTGATATTGGTATCTACAATAATTAATTTTATTCAAGAAGGATTTGGGATTTCTACAATTCCACCTGTTGTTGAAAATGATCTAATCCAGTTTTTTTATGTTAGCTTGGCACCTATTACTGAAGAGCTAAGCTTTAGAGTTATCTTAATCGGTCTTCCTTTGGTTGCATTTTATTCTTACAAAACATCAATTAAGAGTTTTTTTAAATCCTTATGGTCTCCTTCAGATAATTTACATATCTACGATTCAAAGAGAGTAATAATTTTGATTATTGTTGTGGCTGCATTTTTTGGCCTTTCTCATATAATTTCTGGAGAGCCATGGAGCGAGGGAAAATTTGCACAAGCTACTATCAGTGGAATAATTTTAGGATGGTTATATTTTAGATATGGATTGATTTCTGCAATTCTGGTTCATTGGGCAACCAATTATTTCATATTTTCATACGTGAATTTTATCTCACAATTAAACTCGATTTCTATAGAAGACGCATTTTCTCATTCTTTGGTTAGCACAATGGAAATAATTTTCTTGGCATCTGGCGCTTTGTCAATTAGTATTTTACTGGTAAATTTTTTCTATTCTAAAAGAGAATCCAAACTAGAGGTTTAATGCAACCTTTAGGCCTTTGTACCTGTTTCGGATGGTAACTTCAGTCACTCCTGCAGCTCGGCCACGTCTCTTTGAGTTTTGTTTTCACCATTTGTTACACCAGCAACGTACAGTGCTGCTGTAGCTAATCCCATGGGGTCTTTTCCTGCCGAAATTTTTAGTTCTTCAGCTTCTTGCAAAATTTTGGTCGCTTTTCTTTTTGACTTTTCAGATAACCCAGCTTTACTTGCAATTCTTGAAATACATTTTACAGGATCAACAACTGGCATCTTTAATTCAAGTTCTCTTAACAATAAGCGATAACATCTAGCAATATCTTTTCGTTTGATGTTACTTGACTGTCCAATATCCTTTAATGTTCTAGGGGTTTCTGTGTCACGACAAGCCGCATAAAGGGCAGATGCTATCAATGCTGAAATTGATCGTCCTCTAACTAATCCTTTCTCTAATGCTTTACGATAAATGTAAGCTGCCTTTTCAATAACAGAGTCGCCTACTGCAAGTTTATCTTTTAGTCTATCCAATTCGCTAAAAGCCTGTCTAAAGTTTCTATCAACTGGTTCATGTACTTGACTTCGACTATCCCAAGTTCTTAATCTTTCAATTGTACTTTTCATTGCTGCCGTGAGAGGTTTCCCGTAGCATCTCTGTTTTGAGGATTGATTATTGTGGACAGCCCCATATCGTGCATCGCTAAGGAGGTTGGGACTCCTACTCTGCTCTTGTTTTCTCCGTCATTTGAAAAGGATCTCCATTCTGGTCCAGATTCATCTGCCTTTTCGGTAATGACAAAGTCACACTATCCACAAAAATTCTCACCAGTATTGGAATCTGTGACTAGTGTTCCTTTTCCACATCTTGGACATCTATCTTTTTGATTTACACTTTGAACCATTTTTCTCGCACAAATTTATTATGATATTTAACCATTACTATTTTATTTTATATAAGGTTTTGGCTGAAGTTTGACTAAATTAGCTATGATAAAAATTATATCGCTAATTGGTTATTTTGACTCTAAAACACTCTGAATTTTTTTTGCAACATGTGGTTTCTCATTTTGACTTAGTAGAAACTTTAGGTCTTCCATATTATCTACATCCAACATTATTCTTTTTACAAACACCAAAGATACATCTCTAGTAATTTTTTTGGCCATTCTCATATGAATTTTGTAACTATCTTCATCATAATGTGTTTTCATCAAATTTATTGGCATTCGTACAAGGGCATTTGTACCATCAAATCTCCTTGAGGGAACAATAATGGCAAAATCTGAGGCAGTTTTAAATTTTAACATGAAATCGATATCTTGTGTTTTAATGTATGGAATATCTTGAGGAAAAACAATTGAAGCTTCAAATCTATTTTCCAAAAGATACTTGTCAGCTAGGGCAACTGCATTGTTTACTCCCGATTCTTTATTATCAATAATTGGAATCGCATCAAATTTTTTACTGATGTCTAAAGCCTTTTTTTCCTTTGTAACAATTATGATTTTATCGATTTGGGGAGAAATTGATAAGGTGTGAAGGATTTCTTCTAACATTATCTCACAGATTTTTTCTTTTTGCTCTAAGGATACTCCTAATCTTGTCTTTGCTTGTAAGAAAGTTTTTACTGGTATTATTGCAGCGGTTTTCAAACTACGTGAATTTGTTTTAAAATAAAACTAGCCAATGCATCTTCGGCAATCTTGTTTTTCATAGTTATTTTTGTCTCATACCCATTCATGGCTAAATCTTGAATTTTCTTAATCAGAGCCTTATCTTTTGTATCAACAACAATATTGGAACAAACATCAGAATACATCTTTGCCAATCCATATGCATTTGCTTCAATACCTGCTGCCTCCATGTATTTTGCAGCAGGACCTGTAATGGCTTTATCTCCAATCAAGGGGCTTACAGCTATCACTTTTCTCTTTATTTTTGAAAGTTCTTTTCTAATTCCTTTGATTTGAAGCATTGGACCAATTGATGTCAACGGATTTCCTGGTGCAATAACTACCCTGTCTGCGTCATGAATTGCATTAACTGCCTCCGGATTTGGCCTTGCTTTTTCTGCTCCAATGTACTGGATACCTAAAACAGGATCCTTTCCTCGATGCTTTACCCAATACTCTTGTAGATGCAATTCTCCCTTGCTAGTTGTAATTCTAGTTTCTACACTGTTGTCAGTGACTGGTATGATGTTTGCACTAACTGCAAACTTTTCACACAACCATTTTGTAATATCACTTAAATTTTTACCATTTTTGAGCATATTTGTTCTAATTAAATTAGTGGCAGCATCTCGGTCTCCAACTCTAAACCACGTCTCCTCCCCCAGGATTTCCATCTGTCTCAAAAAGTTGAATGTATCTTTTTTAATTCCCCATCCTCTTTCTTGATCAAGTATGTCTGCCAAGCCGTAAATTATAGTATCAATATCTGGGCAAACATAGAGTCCATATAGCCAATAATTATCAGCAACGTTAGCGATTACGTTCACCTTGATGTCTTGGGATACCAATCCTCTAACTAGTTTAACAGAACCTGTCCCACCGGCTAATATAGTTACCATCATATTTCTTCTAAAACCATAAAGTCTGTAAATATTACTCAATATTACTTTTTCAAAATATTCCGATCTTTTTCTTGGATAAGTTTATTACTCTTGATCGAAGAAATTAACCCGTGTTTAGGGCTGTAATTTTAACTATTTTCTTTGTTGGCCTACTTGTAGTAAGTAACAGTTCACCTGCATGGGCAGCTCAAATGGATGCTAGACTTAATCCTAATAGTGATGAATCTACCTTCAAAGTAAGTTACATCAAAACAGTGTTTATTGAATATCCAAATGGCGGAAAAATATTTGATGAATTACATGCCCAAGAATGGACTATCAGCGGAACTGCAGATTCAACAAATCCCGGCGTTCAAAATTTGATTAATGTTCTAAATTCCAAAATTGCAAGTGATGGAAGTCAAGCGCAAATTTCAGATCTAGATGTAACTTATAATTTTCATCTTAAAGGAAGAAACCTTGGTACTGCAGTAGATTACAAATTGGTTTTAGAAGGAACCTTAACTAATTATATAATTTCCAAGGATCAAATTAAAACTTTGATTGATTTGGGTTGGAGAGGATTGACAGCTACTGATGAAATTGTAATTAATGGCGTTGAAATAAACCATCCTATTTCTGTACTTAGAGATAAGGAACCTGCGGTATACAATATACTATCCGGAACTGAAGCTGAAGAAATTTTATCAAAAAATCTGATTGATGCAAACTTTATCTTAGAGCAACCAATGACGAAATGGCACTTTTTGTTTGACCCAACTGGAATCAATGTTGATGCCAGTACTTTTGGGTTAGATGAATCAATGGTAGGTTTTGTAATATCTCATTGGACAATGGGGGAGAGTAGTCTTAGAGAAGGAAGGCAAGTTGAAAGAGTTTTTGAAGCAGAAGTTAATGCTGATCAAAAATATGTAATTAGAAGTGTTCAATCAGCTGATGCAGCAAATCTTTCTACAATTGGATTTGGTGCATTAGATATATTAGATGGCGTGGAAATTGCAGGAGTAACTCCTACTGCCCCTGAAGGCTATGCAACAACTTCCACTGGTGAATTCCCTGTAACGATTGTATATGGAATGGCAGCAATGGCTGCTATTGGCGGAGTTGTATTTTTCATAAAAAGTAGCAGATCCCTCAAGAATCTAGAAACTGCCCAAACCGGAATTGATCCAAGCAAGTTAACTAGCTATCAAACTAGCGCCTCATCTGGAGGTTATCAAACTAACAGGGGAGAAGCCCAATTAACAGATGATAGTGATTATCAAAAGACCAGAACCCTTTATGAGACAGAAACTACCCAACAGACTCCACCACCACCACCACAAAGCCCTCCACCACAAACAGAAACCCCTACAATGGTAGATCAAGCCTGTGGGTGCGAGGCAGATAGTGGCGATCCTGATTATGCATGTGATTGTGCAATGCAAGGCGCTTGTATATGCAGTGCAGATTGCAAATGCACAACTGACGTTTGTAAGGAAGCTGTAGGACAACTGTCCTAAGATAGCAAATTACAATCTCATTTTTTTAAAAAAATTAGTGTGTGCTGGGAGTAACCCTCCTTCTGTTTTCACGATATTTCGCTTTGCAGCCTACCTGAACTTGGTACAGGATCCTACAGTTCTGTTTGGCCTTGCTCCATGTGGGTCGGCTTTTTTCATTCCTTCTCTGGAAATCTCAGGTTTTGCCATCACAGTGCGCCAGGTTGGATTATTTTCTGCTCCGTTGCCAATCATCTCTGATTATCCATCTCCGGATCACATTTCCTGTATGGAGGGAGGAGTTTCCTCTGCCGTAGCAGTGTTTCGTGCTCCAGCTCACACGTTTTCTAATTTTTTTAATTAAATTTGAACATTTCTTTTTCATTTTTTTCCTATGATAAACAAAGTTCCAAATTCACGTTTCCATTTTTTCTTGCTTTTCAAATCTTTAATGTGCTTTGTCTTTGTTTCAAATCCCGCATCAACAAAAAATTGTCTCCATTCTTGTTTTGAATGCAGATGCATTTGCATATTCATCATTTTAGACCATCTCGCCGTTGCCTTGTTGTCCGTGTAAAAATCAGTTCCACAGAAAAACTGCCCTCCGTGTTTTAACAATTTAAATATTTTTTTTAAAGCGACATCAATAGAATTTGAATAATAAAGAGACTCCATTGCAAATATAAAATCAAACTTACCTGTGTATTTCCAAGATTCAATATCTGTGTGAATGTATTTTTCATTGTACATTTTTTTATTTTTTTTAGCTTGAATTATCATCTTTTTACTTTTATCAATTCCTACGGCCTTTCTACACTTTGGGTTTGCAGAAATTTTTCGAATCACCCAACCATTTCCACATCCAACATCTAAAAATGAAAATGGTTTTTTAAAAGAAACTTTCTCTAAAAACTTTGATACATTTTTACCATGCTCTTGCTCCATTAATTCAGCTCTACCATTTTGAGCCCATTCATCAAATGTTTTTCGGACTGGGTCCATTCTTTTGGTCTATTTCTTTTCCATTATAATCTTCGGCTAATCTAAAGGATGAATGAGTTCTACGTTTTGCTTATATCCAAATTTTTTTAGGTTTTATTGAAAAGAAATTGCCAGACGAATCTTGTAGAATCTGCGGAGGATCTCTAATTGATTTTGCACAATGTGCAGAGTGCAAAAAATTAATCAGTATGATTTGCAAATCTTGTGGTATAAAGACTGTAGAACAGTTTCATAGTGAATGCATAATCACTTTAACAAGATCAAAGTATTTTTCAAAAAACATAATGAAGAATTTTTACGTTACAACAATAGCCAAATGCCTTACAAATTAGACAAATCTTGGGTATCATACCTTCTTAAATTTTAAGTATGATCAAGGTAGCATTTGATCTCTATGAGGAAGAGGGCACTAGTAATCTGTTTTTTCGTAATTTTGTTAATGCCTGTATATGCTAGCGCACAAACATCTAGCAGAATTACCATTTTGGATAATTTTGGTGAGTTTGACAGAGGAGAGCCTCTTTTTATTTATGGACAAGTGGCAAATCCCTCTGATAATGCATTTCTAATAATGCAAATTATTAATCCTCGAGGTGATTTATGTCAAATCCAACAACTAGTACCTCTGACCAGTGGCGCTTTCATTACTGAGGTAATTCCATTAGAGGGAAGAATTTGTGGACTAAGTGGAGAGTATGAAATAAAGTTATTCTATGGTGATTATTCTACCTCTACACAATTTCAAGTTACCTCAAATCAATATACCAAACCTTCTCCAATCGAATTACTAGAATCAGCTGAAACCCTGGTTTCTGAAAAAATTGACTTTATTGATCAGGAATTTGGTGTGGGAACAACTTTCTTTAATCGATTGAATATTGCTGTTTCAAATAATGATCTAGAAGAATTAGAAAAAATTTATGTTGATTTGTCAAACGAGTTTTTCTCTGAGGCATTTACTTTTGAAATAAATCCACTCATACGACTTGCCATTTCCTCATCATTGAATTCTGTTGCCTCAATGTTGGAAGATGATGAAATCTCTTTTGAGGTAGCAAAATCCATTGATAGTGAAATCTTTTCATCTGCTTTCTATTATGAGATTGGTGATAAGAAAAAAGGATTAGATATTTTATCTGATGCATTTGTCGAAGTACGAAACGTAAATCCACAAAAAACTCCTGTTAGGATTCTTACTTTTGATGAGATTGAAGAAACTTTGCTCAATCTAATGAAAAAATCTAATACTATTTTGACAAGGCCTGTAAAAGAAGAAATTGGTTTTATTTTTGCACGGGGAACTGCTCCTCTATATGCGACAGAATTATCTGAGCTTATGGATCTTTTATCAAAGGCAAGATATCTAGACATAATATCGAGAAAACAAAGTGACATTTACAAAATAATAATAACTGATTGGGAAAATGAGAAAGTTTCTTTTGAAACTAAATTCACTATTGATCAAGTACTTGAAAATAAGGAATACACTGCTAAGCTTCATCATGGAGCAATAATCTTGCGTGATTTAGATAAGGTGGATAGGTTCATCTCATCAAATTCTACTGAAAACTCTGATCTTGCCAACATCTTATTGCCTGATTGGAATTCCATGAAATCCAAATTACAAAGCGCCTCATCTGTTGATAGAATCATTGAATCTGAATCAGATATTTCCAAGATGAGACAAACCATTGATATCTCCTCAAGGATTAGCAAGTCCGTAGAGATCTCAAAAGATATCGGGGTTGGCCGTGGCCTTTCTGAGGATTGGGAAGGGTTACTTGATAGAGTAAAAAATGCATCCACAGTTGATGAAATTCTAGAGATTGTTACAGAGTTTGACCGCTCAATGACTGAACTGCGAGAAAAGAGAAATCCTGTGGTCCTTTTAAAATTTGAGTACGAGGCGATGAAGGAACAAGCAGAACTTCAAGCTGACTACAACAATCTTTACTTAATTGATAGCGCCCTAAAAATTCTTGACACTGCAGAACAAATGGCATCTGGTAATCCTTCGATTTCAAGAATTGACAGAATTGAAGTCTTATTGGTTTGGGTCAGCGAGATTGCTCCAAAGATAAAGTCAGATCTTGATAAAAGAGATGAAGAAGCAATAAAGGCACGTGCAGGAAACGTGCTTCAACGAGCAAAGTCTCTAGAAAACCTAGTTGAATTAAAAATGATAAAAAATAGGTTCCTTCCAGGTTTCATAGAATTTTCAGAAACATTTAATGAAAAAATTGACGATGTAAGAGATCTTATAATAAGAAATGATATTGATGCAGCAGATAACATGGTCCGTGATTTGTTTTCTGAATGGAGGCAAGTTTCCTATGCTTATGATGAGGATCCTTATGGTTCTACAGATGGTTACAATCTAGATGAGTTGAAACGTATTGAGTATAGGGAAAAACTTGATGCTTACTCAATTGCTGTTTCTAATTTTAATCCTTTTTCTTCGGCCGTGATTAGCGATTCCTCATTAACTTCTGGGCTTGCCCAATTTACGAAAGAGTATAATGATCTGACTTCTGATGCGTATGAACTTGTTGAAATTGGTAATTTTGTAGATGTCGAGACAAAACTTTTAGAAATTGGACAATTTCTCAGCGAAAATCTAGTCGCAACAAACAAGAAAATTATCTATAATATTTCATATGATTTAGAGCGAGAAATATGGGTTATTCGAGGCGCAGTTGACAAGGGACAATTTGACAGACGAGAAGATATTTTTGTTACAATTTACAATATGGATGCAAGTACCCATAGCAAATTAAAATTCTCTGCCACCAAGCATGGTGATTTCTTTACACAATGGATAGCACCAGCTGATCATGGGCTATATTTTGTAACTTTACAATATCAAGATTTTAAAGCAACTCAAATAATAAATGTCGAGGAAAAATTTGAAACTGTTTTTACAGAATCTGATTTTGATATCGTTGAACTTGCAAGAGAATTTGAAGAACTACAAACATTCATTGAGAATTTTGGCGGCAAGGATTATGACGATGGATCAAGATTTTCAAAAGTTATTGGAGATATTAAACTCGGTTTCGCAAATAGGGATGAAGAAAATATCGATGAAAAATTAGAAGAGTTGAAAAGATTAATTGAAAGATATCTTCCTATTCGCTCACACTATGCAATCATAGAGGCACAATATGACGGCAGTCTTGTTCTATCTGGTGCTGTCCAAAAAACACTTGCATTCCGAGAAGACTTGTTTGTAGATATCTTTGATCAGCAAGGTAATTTGGTAGAGTCAATTGCCCTAAAGGATGATTCTTCAGGTAGATTCAATGTTTTGGTACAGACTCCCTTTGAACCTGGAGTATATGTAGCACAATTGCAATATCATAATGTAATTGTGAATGATTTCTTTAATGTTCGATAATTAGAATTTTCTAACTTTGTTTATTCGATAATGAAGCATTAACGAGCTTATCGACTGTCAGTAAAAAGTCTCCCCCCTTTGTCGCCTAGCTTTTGCGGAATGACTTGCGTTATAACGAAAGTGTGAGTTGTTGGGAATTGTTTATTTTTCTGATTTTTAAAAAAGATAAGTAAGATATTACAAATAAAAAGTGAATTGGGCAAAAGAGTAATAATTTTTTCATCAATATTATTTTCAGTAATTTTTCTTTTTTCGATTAATTTTGGTGAGGCATCTG